>Ga0070761_10000550_pt1 | contig 24410 bp, 24 predicted proteins | sample HubBroMetageREF1_FD_66724 | JGI IMG/M metagenome (GOLD analysis project Ga0070761, IMG submission 66724) | Reference soil microbial communities from the Hubbard Brook experimental Forest, New Hampshire, USA - Hubbard Brook CCASE Soil... | ecosystem: Environmental > Terrestrial > Soil >... | reverse complement strand
AACGCTAGGCTGGCCGATCACCTCGGGGTGCGCCCCCCGAGCGTGCAGGAATTTCGTAACTCCTGCTGCTTCGCCTCAGCATTGACTTTCGTGGGGAGGACCGAATTGCGAACCCCATGGGGGGCGCAAACCGGTCCGACGGTCGCGCGGCGTGTCAGCGTGCACCCTGAGGCTCGGCACCTCGCCATGCTCCTCGACGCCCGGTTCACTCCTCCCTAGCCTTGCGACCAGCAGAGTCGCCGCGGGGACGGCTGCCCCTCCACTGGACCGCAAGTCCGCCGACCGGGGGGAATCTGCGTCGTCAACGGCGCTACCAGCCGCCGCGCGGTGGCCGTGCGGGTACCTCCGCAGGGCCCACTGCTCCTCCGTCCGAGTCGGACCCTTGGGCGCCGCTTGGGCTTGCCGCGGGCGGCGTGTTGTTGTCGGCGCAGCCTGTTGCGATGGCGGCTCCGACGAGAGCCATCACGAGAAGACTGAGAGAGGTCGTGCGCTTCATGGCGGTAAAGCAGAGCGCACATTCGGCCGGTTGCAAAGGCTTGGGTGCGTCAGGGACTCTGGCCGCCGGCGGCACGTCGCTTCTCCGGACCACAACCCGGCGGCGTATGATGGGCACGTTGTGGCTTGCTGCATGCCAGAGATTCATCTCGCATCGACCACCCACGCGGCCGAGCCCGTGGTCGGGCTCGTCGGGATCGTGCCTGACGGTTTCCCGCCGCGCCCCAAACCCCCCTTACCGGACGGCCCACCTCAGGATGACGAAGATGACGACGCACCCGAAGTGGACGAGGACGACGACCGCGAACAGGAAGAGGACGACGAAGACGAAGACGAGGTTCTTGAATGCGCCCCCGTGAGGTGGAGCGCAGCAACGGCTTTCGCCTGAGTCTTTTGCACACGATGGGGCCGCGTGCGGAGAAGTGAAGTCATTCTTGTGCGGTGCACCTCGAATCGACGCGATCGCAACGCCGCACAAATCGGCGCCTGCTTCCACGCTCACGGGCAAAGACCTCCGACCCCGAGGGGGCACGGCTGCTCACCCAAGGTCCCGTCAAGTGCGCGGGTCTGCGCTCACGTCGTCGAGGTCACGACAGACTGCATCACCCACGGCGGCCACGGCCGAGCTGCGGCCGGGGCGGTGGCAGGAATAGCGACGGTCGCTTGTGGACGCCTGCGCAGGTCGATGGCGGGATGAAAGCACAGGACGTGGCGGCCATGGGCCTGTGGCCTTATCCTCGTTGAGAGGTAAGCCGGTCACGGCCCGCCTCCCCTTCGCGGGCCCACTTAAGTTTGCCCGCGTCCCGTCCGTTCCCACTGCGTACGGGGGTGGCACCGCGGAGCCTGCCCAGCCGGAGGGGACCTAGCGACCGAAGGGGCATCCAGCCGACCATTGTGACAACGGACGCGACCAAGACCACGAACGAGATCGGGCCCGTGAGGTCGCTGCGAACGAAGCTCCTCGGTGCGTTCGTCGCCGTCGCACTCTCCTGCGCCGTCACCGCGGGAGTCTTCGTCGATCGGAACGTGCGGCAGACGAGCACCGCGTCGTTCGAGGCCCAGCTCGCGGCCGAGACGACCATGCTCGGGCAGATGACGGCTGCCGCGCTCTTCGGCGAAATCAGCCCGACGGATATGAGTCTCGACGAGCCGGTGCGCGCGCTCGGGAACGCAGTCCACACGGAGCTCTCCATCATCACCCGGGACGGTACGGTCGTCGCCGATTCGACGCTTCGTGACCAAACCCCGGGCTCGCAGGCCCACGAGCCCGAGATCGTCTTGGCGCGCCAGACCGGCTTCGGGTCGTCGATCCGCGGTGGCCGCATGTACATCGCCCGCACGATCGTCTCCGATGGCAAGACGATGGGGTTCGCGCGCAGCTCCATTCCCATGGCGGAGGTGGACGCGGACGTCCTCAACATCCGGCGACGCTTGGCCTACGGCGCCGGGGTCTCTCTCCTGGTCGCGATCATTGTCGCGACGCTCTTCTCGTCGCGCCTCCTGCGCCCGATCCGCGCGCTCGCAGACGGCGCGCGGCGTGTCGAGGCGGGAGACCTCGACCACGTGATCGCGACCACCAGCCACGACGAGCTGGGCCAGCTCGCCGCCGCCTTCAATGACATGACACGGAAGCTCCGCGAGTTGGTCGCGCAAGCCCTCGAGGGCAACCGCGCGAAGAGCGACTTTCTCGCGAACATGAGCCACGAGATCCGCACGCCGATGACCGCGATCATCGGCTATGCCGACCTTCTGCTCGACGCGCACCTCACCGAGGGAGAGCGCTCCGAGCACGTCGAGACGATCCGTCGAAACGGAGCGCACCTGCTCGCGATCATCAACGACATTTTGGACCTCTCGAAGATCGAAGCGGGCAAGATGAGCGTCGAGCTCTTGCCGTGCTCGCTGCCGCAAATCGTCGCGGAGGTTGCGTCGCTGATGCGCCTTCGCTCGAAGGAGAAGGAAATCGGCTTCGATGTGGTCTTTCACGGCAAGGTCCCGCAGTCGATTCAGAGTGACGCGATGCGGCTCCGGCAAATCGTCCTCAACCTCGTCGGCAACGCCATCAAGTTCACGGAGCGCGGAAACGTGCGCATCGTTGTTCGCTGCGACGACTTGGAGAGCCCGTCACCGTCGCTCGCGATCGAAGTCGTCGACACGGGCATCGGCCTCACGCCCGAGCAACGCGCTCGTCTCTTTCAGCCGTTCACTCAAGCCGACGCCTCGACGACGCGGCGCTTCGGTGGAAGCGGCCTGGGCCTGACGATCTGCAAGCGCCTGGCCGGCCTGCTCGGCGGCGACTTGACGGTCCAGAGCGCGCCGGGGCGCGGCAGCGTGTTCAGCCTCGTCGTCCCGACGGGTGACTTGCGGGGCGTGCCGCTCCTCGATTCTCCAACCGAGGCGATGCTCGTACCGGAGAAGAATGCGAGGGCCGCTCCCCATGCACTCGCGGTCGGCGTGCGCCTGCTCTTGGCGGAGGACGGCCCCGACAATCAACGGCTCATCGCGACGTACCTGAGCCGCGCGGGCGTCGAGGTGACGATCGTGGACAACGGACGGCTCGCCGTGGACGCGGCGCTTGCGGGGGCCTTCGATGTTATCTTGATGGACATGCAGATGCCGATCCTCGATGGATACGGCGCCACATCGCTGCTCCGACGCGAGGGGTACCAGCGTCCGATCATCGCGCTCACGGCACATGCGATGTCCGACGACCGCGAGCGCTGCCTCCGCGCCGGCTGCGACGATTTTCTGACGAAGCCCGTCGCGCGCGACGCGTTGGTCGAGCTGGTCTCACGGTGGGGGCGTGCAGCCACGACGGCGAGCGCGACCCGCGCGGTGAGCGATTCGACGGGGATCCATCGGCCGGCTGGCCCCGGTGGCGCCCTCGTAGGGGTCATCGAGGCCAACGACGAGATCTACGAGCTCGTCGTCGCTTTCGTCGCCAGGCTCCCCGCGCAAGCGACCGCGTTTCGCCACGCGTTCGAAGGGGGCGACCTCGCGACGCTTCTCGTCCTCGCTCACCGCATGAAGGGCGCGGGCGGCAGCTTCGGCTTCCCCACGATCACCGAGGCGGCCGATGCGCTCGAGCGAGCGATCGGCGAGTCGGCGCCGCACGAAGTCATCGCGGCGCGCGTCGAAGACTTGGCCTCGCAGTGTGAGCGCGCCCGGGCGGCATAAAGCGGATCATGTCGAGCGCCGAGGTCACCCCGACTCATACCCGAAAGGGCCAGCGCATGGGGAAGATGGGAAAAAAGAGTGTGCCCTGTCGACTCGCCGCGCTCGCGGCGCTCGCGGCTGGGCCGCTGTGGGCGGCCCCTTCGCGCGCGCAGGCGCCGGAGGCGGTCGTCGCTCCGCCGGTCGCCGATTCGAGTGCCTCCGCGGCGCCGCTCGCGACCGCAGGCACGGGTCTCTCACCGGCGACCCCGGCCGGCACAGCGGCGACTCCCGCCGCGCCGGCTCCCGCGGCCCCGGCCATCGCTCCGAGCCGCTCGCTTTTCTCGAGCGAGCCCTTCAGCGCGTTCGCCTCGCTGTCGAACTTCACGCTCAAGGTCTATGGCGACACCGGTTTCGCGGTGCGCGACAACGCCAACCAACCGTGGCAGACGAACACCTCCAACGCGGACGTCTACTCCGCGGGGGCGGCGACGACGTTCTTCGCGCCGCGGCTCGACCTCTTCGGCTCGGCGTACGTCGACCGATTGAACTTTCTCACGGAGATCATGTTCGAGGGCAGTCGCAACAGCATCGACATCGATCTCGAGCGCTTGCAGATAAGCTATCTCTTCGGGGACTTCCTGCGCGCGACCGCGGGTCGATCCCACCTCGCGTGGGGATATTACAATGACACGTATCATCACGGAAATATCTTCGAGCTGACGACGAGCCGGCCTTACAGCGTCAACTTCGAGGACTCATTCGGCATCCTGATGACGCACCTCGTCGGGGTCGGGTTGGACGGCACCTTCAAGCTCGGCAGCACGCTCGCACGGTACGACGTCGAGGTGGGCAATCCTCGGCCCGCGGACATTACCAGCGTGGCGCTGGAGTACGCGGAGGGACCGTCGCCGACGCTGAACCTGCGGCTGCGATGGATGCCGATCGATGGCCTCATTTTAGGGATCAACGGCATGCGGGACGTCATCCCCACCCTCGCGTCGCCCACGCCTGCGACCGTGCCTGCCCGACCGCAAACCGAGGAGCTCGTTTGTGGAGCGCACGTCGTTTACACCGAGCACCATGCCCTCGTCGATCTCGAGGGGTTCCTCATGCGCCACAATCCAGTCGACGCGAGCCCCACGAATTTGTCCGGGGTCTTCGCGGAGCTCGGCTACACCCTCGGCGCGTTCACTCCGTACCTGCGGCCCGAATACATCCGATTCCCGCACGGCACAGATCCCATCTTCCAGTTCGTGGCCACAGATCCCGAAGGCGCGATCGTGGGGGAAAGCTCCATCTATGCGGGTGTCACGAACTTCATTGACGTGCGTGTCGGCGTCAAGTGGATGGCGATGCCGCAGCTCGCGCTCAAGCTCGAGGGCGACCGAGTGACGCGAGATTCACAGTACCAGGACATCGCGACCGCCAAGGCCGCGTTTGGATTCTAATGCGCCGACGCGCCGCATTTTGTGCCTGCGCGCTCCTTGCCGCGGCCAGCGCATTGGTGCCACGAGCGGGCGTCGCGGGCCCGGCGTTCTACGTCCTCGTCAATCAGCGCAACCCGGTGGCATCGCTTTCGGCGTCCGACGTGAGTCGGGTGATCAACGGACGCATCAAGGTCTGGCAGGGAGGTGGGGTCATACTGCTCGGGATCATTCCCCGTGACGCCCCCGAGACGCAGTATCTTGCATCGCTCCTCGACTCCAGCACGGGCGAGCTGCTCAGTCTCATTCAGCAGCAAGTCTTCAAAGGCGAGCTTCGTCGCCCGGTCGTGCTTCAATCGTCGGGGGACTGCGGCGCGTTCGCGAGCTCGGATCCGGGCGGAATCTGCGTCGCGTCGACGAGCGTACCCGTCCCGGAGGGAGCCCGCGTGGTGGCCATCAAATGAGGCTCTTCCGCGCGGGGCGCACGGCGCCTGTGCTCGCCTTCATCGGGATGGTTGGATGTCTGCCTTCGAGCGCGCAGAGCCCCGCAGCCCCCGTTTCGCCGCAAGGGGCTTCGTGGACCGACGAGCGCGGCCTAGCCGTGGATCTGGAGCGCTACCGCGGCGCGCCGGTCGTCTTCACGGCGTTCTTCACGTCCTGCACGGTGCGCTGTCCGCTCACGATCAGCAAGCTTCGTGAGGTCGATGACGCATTTCACAAGAGAGGGAGCTCCGTTCCCATCGTGCTCGTGACGCTCGACCCACACACGGACACCACGGGCCGGCTGCTCCGGTTCAAAGAAGATCGCCACCTGCCGGACAATTGGCACCTTCTCCGGGGTGGGGACGAAGAGACCCGGGCATTTGCGCGCTACCTGCACGTTGACCCCGCGTACGACAGCGGGCACATCGACCACGAAGTTCGAATTGACGTCTTCGATGCGAAGGGTGGTTTGGCGCGGAGCTTCGCCGGGTGGTCGTTCGACCCGGACGGCGCCGTCGTTCAGTGAACAAGGCGCCTCCTCCATGATACCTTTCGATCGCCGCTCTCTTCGTCCCGCATTCGCGAACCCGTGCCGCCTAGCACGTGCGGCCTGAGGGGTCTCTTGTCCCAAACCGTCCTCGCCATTGACGATTCTCCCGACATTCACCTGCTGCTCGACGTCCGCCTCCGGCCCGAAGGGTTGGTCCTGCATCACGCGCTCAGTGCCGAAGAGGGGCTCGCGAGGGCGCTTGAGCTGCGCCCGGACCTCATTCTTCTCGACGTGAACCTCCCCCTGGTCACCGGGTTCGAGGTTTGCCAGAAGCTCAAGGACAATCCCGCGACCGCAAGCATTCCCATCATCTTTCTGACAGGGGCCACCGAGGTTCACACCAAGGTGCAGGGCTTCGATCTGGGAGCGGTCGACTATGTGGTAAAGCCGTTCGAGCCTGCGGAGCTTCGAGCCCGCGTTCGAGCGGCGCTTCGGACCAAGCGTTTTCACGATCTACTCTCGGCCCGCTCGCACGTGGACGGCCTCACCGGCATCTGGAACCGGTCGTATTTCAATCAGCGCTTCGGCGAGGAGATCTCCGCGGCCCAGCGTTACGGTCGCACGATCACGCTCATCATGCTTGATCTCGACAATTTCAAAGCGTTGAACGACTCGTTCGGACATCCGTTTGGAGACCAGGTGCTCCAAACGATGGGAGACATCCTGCACGCGTGCCTGCGGACGACGGATGCCCCCTGCCGCTACGGCGGCGAAGAGTTCGCGCTCATCTTGACCGAGACCGACGAGCCGGGGGCGAAGGTGACCGCCGAACGCGTTCGGCACGCGATCGCTCAGCATGCGTTTCGGCCCAAAGAGAAACATCTTCAGGTCACCGCGAGCCTCGGGATTGCGTGCTCGTCGATGTTCGACCGCGAGTCGTTGGCGATGTCGACGCTCGTCACCGCGGCCGACGACGCCCTCTACCAAGCCAAGGCGGAAGGGCGAAACCGGGTGTGCATTGCGAAGCAGTCGCTCGAAGTCAAAGTTTCACCCGGGAGCCCGAGGCGCTCGCGAAGCTGACCATAACACCCTGAATGTTCGCAGCTTGCCGAGATTGACCTCTGATCGCGCGCGCCGGCCGCGGCGCACTTTGGCGCAGCGAGTGCGTCTCCCCGCGGCAAGCCGCGGGGCCTCAGGTCCGGCGCTTCACTTTTCCTTTTAGGGAAAAGCTCCGCTTGGATGCTCGATGACCTCGCCGAGAGCGAAGGCAAGAGCGTGTCGGACTACGTCCATGACCACGTCCGGCAGAATCACGCCGAGGCCTTCATTCTGACCGACGTGACGCCGCCCCCGCGGCGGACCGGGCTCCATTTGCCGCAGGTCCTCGCGCAGCTGGCGGATCTCGAGCGAAAAGGCGTCGTCGAACGCGTCGATGGCCAGGGCGCAAACTCGACCTGGGAGCCGAAGGGAGGCTCCCTCGAGAAGACATCAAGGGCGACCGCTGCACCTCGTGTCGTGCAGTTTTCGACGGACACTTCCTCGGGGTCTGTTCGGCGATCGGTCCACCCGTGGGCAGGTGCCTTCGCTGCGGAAAGGCGACGGAGACTGGCCGTGCGGAATGGGCAGCTTTGGGAACCCGGGGCCGGCTTCAGTTTGCAGTCGTGACGGCTGTGTACGTCGGGCTCGTGGGATGCATAGGAGCCAACTTCCTTTTTGGCATCCATCTCATGCGACAAGGCAAATACCCCGAAAGCAACCCGTTTCACTTCGACGACCCACTCTTCGTGCAGCTCGCCGTCGCGTGCGGCCTGGCGATTCTTCTTTTGCAAGGACTGCGGGTAGCCCTTTCTGTCAGACGCGCGGCGGCCAACTCGCGCAAGCAGCCGGTAGCCTCCGTGTTCGCTCCCGACCTCAACTTCGGAATGCACATCAAGGTTCTGGCGGTGCTGTGCACCGTCTACTTCGGAGCCAAGGCGATCTGGGGCTAGATTCGGGAAGCCCGCAGACCCGGGTCGGTCTTCAGTCCGCCCTCCGTGAGCTCGAGCCCTCCGTCGGTCCCCGTGCCGTCGCCGCCCACGCCCGTGCCGCCCACGTGCAACTTCCCGTTGCCCAACAACTGCGAAGTCTGTCCCAGCGGGCTGCACCACGACGATCGCCCGGCGGCATGACGGCGGCGGACGTCGGAGGAGCCCATGACAGCGGCAGAGCTCTTGTAATTTTCCGGCTGACTCGCGAACGCCTCTTCGAAGCGGTGCCGCGGTACACAATTGATACCGGTCGGCATGCCGAGGGGGTACGGGGTCTCAGGGTTACCTGCTAGCCTCAAGAAGGAGAAGAGAGCGCCATGCGAAAGAGAGCCAATAGCCTGATAGGTGTCGGCTTTCTGGCCGTCGTCGTCGCAGCCTGTGGGGCCCAAGGCAGCGGCTCGTTGGGGGGACCTGGCACTTCGGCGCAAAGTGGCAACGCCAGCGGCGGATCGGCGGCCGCGTCGGGTAACGTGTCCTCCGGCTCGCACAACGTACCGCCGGCCTCGGGCTCGATCGTCGAAAACAACGGCGGCCTTCATGTGCCCGACGCGTCCATGTCGACGCCCGTGATCGACTCGTCGGCGACCGACTCGTTCGTCGGCTGCGCCGCCACGAGCGTGCAGGCCAAGCAGCTTCCGCTCGATGTCTTCATGCTACTCGATCAGTCCTATTCGATGGACGATCAGGTCGCGCCCGGCCAGTCGAAGTGGGCGTTGGTGACCGCGGCGATCAACGCCTTCGCGACCGATCCGGCGTCGGCAGGCATCAACGTGGGTCTGCAGTACCTTCCGGGCACGCAGCCCGGCGTGCCGACCACGTGCACCTCCAGCGCGCAGTGCGGTGCGGCGGGCCCCTGTATGCTCAACTTCTGCGCGGCGAACTCCACCAGCCTGTTCTTCTGCAACACCAATTCGGATTGCACCCTCTGCGACGCGCGAGGTCGTTGCGAGGAATATCAATGCATTCCAGCCGGCCAGTGCCAGAACTCCCACGACGTCTTTTGTCAACCGGGCGTCGCGTGCGGCCCCGATGCGAACGGCTTCGATCTCGGCGCCTGCGAAGCCGCAGCAGCCCTGATGGACGCCAATTGCGTCGGGGCCGACGACTGCGTCGCACAGGACTACGAGAAGCTCGCCGTGCCGCTTGCCCCGCTGCCACGCAACGCCCCCGCCATCGCAACCTCGCTCGCCGCGCATCAGCCGAATGGCAACACGCCTACGGAGGCGGCTCTGACCGGCGTCCTCGCTGCAGCGCAAACCTACGCGATGGCCAACCCGAACGACACGGTTGTGATCGTCCTCGCTACGGACGGCCAGCCCGACGAGATCGCCGGCTCGCAGGGGCAGTGCACCTCGCCTGCAACGGCCGCCGCGGCCCAGGCCCAAGTGGCGCAGGTTGCCGCGGGCGGCCTCGCCGGCACTCCGAGCATCAAGACGTTCGGTATCGGCGTCTTCACGCCCTCCGACCTCCCCTCGGGTACGGCCACTCTCGACCAGCTCGCGGAGGCCGGCGGAACGATGACCCCCTTCATCGTCGCCACCGCCACAGCGGCGGCCAACACTGGGCAGCAATTTTCTGCGGCCCTCGCCTCCATTCGCGGCACGTCGCTGCCATGCAACTACGAAGTTCCCGTGCCGTCGATGGGTACACCCGACTTCTTCGAGATCAACGTGCGCTGGACGAGCGCGGCGGGCGCGGAGACCGCCGTGCCGTACGTCGAGTCGTCGGCCGACTGCGATCCGACGGTCGGCGGCTGGTACTACAACGTCGACCCAGCCGAGGGCGGCACCCCAACCACCATCGAGATGTGCGCCGCGTCGTGCTCTGCGCTCAAGTCGGGCTCGGGGCGCGTCGACATCCTGCTCGGCTGTGAGACGCAGAGGCTGATGCCGAGGTAGCGAGCTCTCTCGCCAAGGGACGCTCGGCGATCGCGTTGCTCGTTTGGCTTGAGGGAATTGTGGGAGTGGAGCGCACGCCCGGCTCCGCGGGCTAAAGCCTTCGCGAAACGCAGCTACAATTCGCGATCGGTCGGCGTGCTAGGGCTCACCCCATGCCCACGGATCACCGACGGCCATCACCCCGTGATGAGAACGTCGTCCCGGACGCTCGTGCGCCAAGCCACGCCGAGCGCTGCCGCACTCTCGCCGCGAAAGCGACGTCGGCAACGCTGTCGACGATTGCGCGCGACCCGAGCGGGTTTCCGTACGGATCGCTCGTGACTCTGGCCATCGACGCCGCCGGGTGCCCCCTTCTGCTGCTTTCGGAGCTCGCCGAGCACTCCGGCAATCTGCGAGCGCGTCCCGAGGCCTCCGTTCTCCTTACCGAACCGCTCGGGACCCACGATCAGCCGCTCGCCCTTGGCCGAGTGACCATTCTCGGACTTTGCGCAAAGCTCAACGTCGACGAACGGGCGGCTGCACGCACTACGTTCTTGAAGCAGCAGCCCGGCGCGTCGTACTACGTGGATTTCGAGGACTTTGCATTCTACCGCCTGCAGCCGGTGGCGCTTCGCTACATCGGCGGGTTCGGGCGGATGTCCTGGGTAGGCGCCGAGGAATACCGCGCCGCCGAACCCGACTGCCTTTCGGCGGCGGCGTCTGAAATCCTACGGCACATGAACGAGGACCACGCGGATGGGGTGCTCGCGTACGCTGTGGGGCTCGCCGGCGTCGCGGACGCGACGAGCGCCACAATGACTGCGGTCGATCGGTACGGGTTCGAGATCGCCGCAGTGACGCCGAAGGGGCCGCGTGCAGCGCGACTCGCGTTCGACGAGGCGATCACCTCGCCCGAAGACGTCCGGCGGTCGATGGTTGCCATGGCGAAACGAGCTCGCGAGGCTCGGGGGGCTTCACGGTGAGAAGGGATGAGGTTGCCATGGCGCGCCGTGAACCTGGGCGAGGCGCGTCGACCAGGCGCACCCCCTGACACGAAGGGATAGGTCTGCGGCTGCCTTACCGCGACAAAATGTGAGCGGGCTCGGGCCGCTTCCGTGACGTACTCTGGAGACTGTGCCGCTTTGGGGGATGAGTCGGCGCGCGTCCTGGCTCGCACTGCTCCGAGGGCAACCCGCGGCATGAAGAGAACGTCGGTGTCCGAGGCGATTCGCAGAGCGGTGATGCAGCTATCGCTCGGCGGCTCGGCGCTAGTCGGCGGCGGCGGACTCTCCGCGTCGTCGCACAGCACGGGGCCGCTGCCGGCGGACGCGGGGCTCGATGCGATCTCCGTGACGGGTGCCGCGTCGTGCTCCGTCCTTTCGCAAGCGACGATTGGTGGAAGTCCCTGCTCCGAGGACTTTCCATTCAAGGATTCCGCGGACGAATGCGGTGCGGCCAGCGACGGAACGCTGCCGATGGCGCAGTGCCAAGAACTCTGCGGCCAAGCGGACCCTTCGAAGTCGCCCGCGATGCTCAACACTTGCCTCGTGATCTCGCATTCCGTGACGGGCGAGGCGTACGGGGATCTGGAGTGCTCCTGGGGAACCTGTGGCACGGGCCGCAGGCCCGAAGGCTTCTCCCCTTGCGCTGGGCTGGGCGGTCTTCCCCCCGTCGCGCAACATCTCGCGCATACCGCATATCTTGAAGCCGCCTCGGTGAAGGCGTTCGCTCGGCTCGAGCGCGAGCTCGCGTTCCACGGAGCGCCCCGCCGACTGCAGCTTCTTGCGCGCGCCGCAGCCCGAGACGAAGTGCGCCACGCGCGCGTCGTCCGGCGATTCGCCGAGCAATCGGGAGCCCGTGTACCCGAAGCGCGCGCGCCGGCCCGCCGAGTCCGAACGCTCGAAGCCATCGCGCTGGAGAATGCGGTCGAAGGATGTGTTTACGAAACGTTCGGCGCGGCCGTCGCGATGTTTCAGTCGGAACAGGCGCGCGATCTTCGCTTCCGCAAGGCCATGAAGCGCGTCCGAGGACGAAATCCGCCACGCGGAGCTGGCCTGGGCGGTCGCCAACTGGTCGCCAACTGGCTGGACTCTCGATTGGAGGGAGCCGCACGGCGACGCGTTCGAAACGCGCGCTCCCAAGCGGCCGTGGCCCTGTTGCAATCGTGCGGGCGGGTGTCCTCAGAGATCATCGCCCAGCTCGGCGTACCCGACGCTAGCCGGGCGCGCGAGCTCGCGTCTGCACTGTCGACAAACCTTTCGAGATTCCCGCCGTCCTCGCCTCGCCAGCGAGCCCTCGCGAGTCCCGGGTAATCTCCCGAAGGTCGACCCGATTTTTGGAGATTTTGGAGGCGCTCGGCGGTCACAGTGGACCCGACACGAGCGACTACTGCTGCCTTCACCCTGGCTCGAGCGACGGAGGGGGCGTGGAGTGCCGACGCCGGTGACGCCGGGGACATGAGCGTCGACGTCAGCGAGGCAGGGGACTGATTCGGCCAGAAGGTGGCCAGAAGCCGGGACCGAAGCGCGTCGGAGCCGCCGGCTCAAATCGCGGACGCGCAACTCGCTTTCCTGTTCAGCAGATTCAAGGGGTTATGGACGTGTGGGTTCCGTCGAAGCGGCGATCGCCGCGGGTTGGCCCCTTCGCTGGTTCGCGCCCAACTCTCGCTGGACTGGGACGTCATCGATGACATCCATTGTCGGAATCGCGTCGGAAATGAGTTTTTCGCCACGACGGGCAAGGGCCACACGAGCAACCAGATCAGTTTTTCACGACAGGACGCTGTATTTCACGCTTCCCCCTTGTCCAGGGGCGATGGAGTGCTCACTGTATTCAGCACCGCAGCGGAGGTGCATCGTGAAAACAGCCGTTCTAGCCGTTCTCCCAATCGCAGCGCTTGCCGCTGCGTGTGCGTCCGCGGTTCCCCCCGCCGCAAAAGCTGCGGAGGTTGAGCGAATTCAGTGTGAGTCAGGCGCCGTCGCGCAGAGGGATCTCGCGGTCATTCGTTCGGTCAAGGTGATAGACTCCGAGCCGCTTTACTCGTACATGGCCTCAAACGCAGGCGACAACAGCGGGAAGGTTGTTGACGGTGCCAAGATTGTCGTTCGGCCTCCCGAGGGGGTGTCGGCGGAGCAGCTGTCGAGGGCCTTGCAGTGTCACAGCGCCCAGGTGTTGCTTGGCGAGCAAAGTAAATTGGCGGCCGACCCGTTTTGGTTGCCGGGCACTTGGCTAAACATCGAAGTGAAGCCCGAGCACGGCAACTACGCGGTGACGCTCGAAGCGGACACGGTCGCTGACAATCTCAAGCTCGCCGCGCACGCGATGGCGTTTGCCAAGGCGCAGGCTGTGGCCGGAAACTCCGTCGACCAGTAGTCGCGGCCCAAGGCGGGCGGCGCCGGGTTAGTTGGCCGCCGCGGCCGGTGACGCACGAGATCGCATGGCACCGGGCGCGAGCAGCCCGACCCCAATTGGCGATGGTGGCGCCGCCGATGCGATGGGCGAGCAGTAGACGATCTCAGATCTCAGACACCGGCGGCGCGCAAGCCCGCGCGCTTGGTGACGCTCTGTCGCGACTTCACGGTCGCAAACGTGGACTCGATGGGGTGGGTCGTCCGCAGGTGCCGCCAATGTTCGGTCGGCAATTCGAGTGCGTGATGTGCTTGTCGCGCCCGTCGCCGGCGCAGGTGCCTGCCTATGAACCGGTCGAAAGCAGCGGCTCGCGCTCGGTGTGCGTCGTGCGCTCGTCGAAACCCACTCGCAGTGCATCACGACCGCGCGCGGGCCCGATGGGGAGCGCCGATGGCCGACGAAGGGGAGCGGGATAGTGCCCACGCGACCTTGCTTTCGCGTAAGGCTGGCTCTTGCGTCATGAGTACGCAATTCTGGCCGTGTCCCGGGTGCTCCCGTCACGTCAAACGAGGCGACGCGATCTGTCCGTTCTGCGGCGCGACCGCGCTCGTCGAGTTCGGCCCGACGCGAGTGCTCGCCGGGCGCCTGTCACGAGCCGCGATCTTTGCGGGGGCGATGGGCACGGCGGTAGCGAGTACGGATTGCGGGACCCCTCCCTCATTTTCGGCCTTCTACGGAGCCATCTCGCCCCCGCAGGAGTTTGAGGGCTCTGGCGCGAGCGACGCAGGGCCAGGGATCGTGGTCACCGATGCAGGGCCAGGGCTCGTGGTCACCGATGCGTACCTATCCCCAACCGAAACCAACGATTCGAGCGCGACCGAGGCCTCCAGTGACGCAGCGGGCGACGCGGCAGACGCGAGCGCGACCACGGGGCCGACCGATTCGTCGAGCGCGGCCGACGTTGCCATGGCGGTTCCGTTCGACGGAGCCGCCGCGTTCCCGGACGAGTGAGGCGCCAGACCGCCCCTCGCTCCGATGTCCACGGCCGAGCCTCCACGCCGTTCGTGGCGGTTTCGAGGCGGTGTGCGGCAAGTGCTTCGAGTACGTTCCCTTGCCGGAGCAAGGACATGACGAGCGCGACCCCTTTGCGCGATTTCGATGTGCCGCTCTACGACGGCGACGTCGAGGCGCGAGCAATGCCGGCGGGGGCGCGTACGCTGCGCGACAAGCTCCTCGCGAACGACGCGTTCATCCTCGCCTCGCCCGAGTACAACGGATGGATGCCGGGCACCAAGAACTTGATCGATTGGACGTCGCGCTTCCGTCCGCAGCCGTTCGACGGCAAGCAAGGCGTCCTGCTGTCCGCGTCGCCGTCGCTCGCGGGCGGCAACCGCGGCCTCTGGTCGCTCCGGATGCCGCTCGGGCACCTCGGCGCCCGGATGTTCCCGGAGATGTTCTCACTCGCGATGGCGCACAAAGCGCTCGACGGCGACGCGATCGCCGACGCGACCCCGCAAGCGCGCTTCGAGAAGAACGTGCAGGCATTGCTGTCGCTCGCCGAGGCAGCGAAGCACTACCCGTGCATCAAGCGTGCGTGGGTCGAGTTCCTCGGGGAGCCGCCCGGCGCGGGAGGCGATCGTGTCGACCCGTTGCCGAGCTGAGCGGCGACTCGAAATGACTCGCATCGCTCTCGCCATCCCGCTCTTGGCCGCTTGCTCGTCGTCGAGCCCCCCTTATGTGCCGGCCACTTTGGAGCAGCGGTGCTCCGAATCTTGCGCGTACTTCCCACCAGGAAACCCCTGCGCTGGAATGTCGCCCCCCGCCAACTGCGCGGCTCAGTGTTTGGCCGAGGTGATGCCCTTCGCCCCGAACGACGATTGCACCAATTGCGTGATCGTCAACTCGGGTTGGGAAGGAACGACCTGCAAGTGCGATAGCGCACTCGGAGTCCAGACGATCTGCAACGCGTGCTCGTATTCAGCCGCCGGATCCGCATGCGGCTCTCGAACGAACTGCGACTCGCTGCCGGCTTCTGCATGCATGGGCTTCGTCGCGGCGCGACCCACCGGGCTCATTTGTGCCCAAGCGTGCGGTTTCCTCGACGCCGGAATGAGCGCCGACGCCTCGCAAGAGTAGGGAGACTTGAATCCAAGCGAGAGCCTCGGCGGGGGGTCGTCGGGCCGGGGCACGCGATGTCGCATGGTGTTACATCACGTCGGCGTCAAGCCGGGCGCCGCCGATCCACGCCTCCCTTGGGGCACCCTGTGGCGGCGTCGGACATTCGGGAGGCGGCGCGACGCAATTGTGTTCGGTGCAATTTCTCCCTGAATCCATCGTACGGTTCATGCGGCCCGTAGTGATCGGTCGAGGGACGGAGCGGCCGACGTCGGGCCGAATCCGCGAGCTTCGAACGGGCGCGCTCGCGCGATCGTCGCGGGTCGCAGTTGCGCTGCCGGTTGAGCGCTTCCGCGAGTCGTGGCTCGTTGTTGATCCCGGGCAATCCGTCGCCACCTTTGCCTTGGGTTTGCGTATGCTCAGCGGGACCTTGGCACGACCACTCCAATGAACCTCGGTGACCTTTCTCTCTGGCGTAGCTTCGGCATCGAGACGAGCTGGTCTCCGACCGTGGCGGCGGCGGAGCTATCGAGGTCGATCCGCAAGCCGCGCTACTTCAGGCTGCTGTGGGACAATGCCGGCAGCACGTCCTTCGTCGGCGCCGCGCTCGACGATCGCACCTTTCGCTTCACGACCCGTGATCCCGGGAGCAGAGTGCCTCGACCGTCAATCACGGCGACCGTCGAGCCCCTCGAACGCCGCGGAAGCCTCGTCCGTGTGCGCATGCAACCGCCAGCGTCCTCGATGATCGCCGTCCTGCTCGTGCTGCTGCTATCGGTCTTCACCATCTTTGTTCCGCACACCTATCATCGAGGGCGAGCGCCCGTGCCTGGCGCAGCCGCCCTCTTTCCGCTCGTGGTGATCGTCGGCTACTGGGCAACCCTTTTGGCCGAGATGCGTCGGGCCGAGCGCTGGCTCTTGGAAATCTACGAGTCTGCACCCTCGCCGCCGGATGAGGCTTAGAAGGATCCATGGGACTTTCAGCGCAAGATCTCGCTCGCAACCAGATGGTTCGAGTCAAATACATCCACAGCCTCGTCAGATTCACGGGCTGCCCCGCGTTCCGTTGGAACCTACCGTTTGGGTAGACTGTACGGCCGTGAACATCCAGTCTGGTCTGGCTGTTCTTGTCGCCTTGGAAGCGGGGACTCGAAACCTCCGTTGCGGTCGTCCGCGGTTTACCGATATGACGGCTCACGCATGTTCGCCGCGCAGACGATGGCGGAATTGTGGAACGCCGTTCAGGCAGAGCCACGCCACCTGCGATTTCCAGGTGCCACCGCAATCACCGCCACCGGTGGCGCGAGAGCCGGCCGGCCGCCGCGCCATGACCGACAACGAAACCGGAGACCGGTACGGGATGGGAGCCGGGCACACGGTCCGAGGGTGCCCAAACCGACCGGCCGCCGCTCGTTTACTTTGGTCCGCTCGGCGCGCCGCACTGACCCGCTGTACCGCCGCCACCGCACGTCTGCGGAGCGCTGCACGCCCCGCAGTCGAGAAGGTCGCCGCAGCCGTCGCCAGCCGGCCCGCAATTGTACCCGAGCTTTGCGCATGTAAAGGGTTGGCAAGTTCCCCCTCCACACTGGCCGGGCGTACCCCCGCCGCCGCACGTCTGCCCCGCTGGGCAAGCTCCACACATGATCTCATTGCCACATCCGTCGCCGGCCGGCCCGCAGGCGATGTTCTGCCCTGCGCATGTTTGTGGAGTGCACACGGAGGAGACCGGCTCGCCACACTGCCCCGGCGTCCCACCGCCGCCACACGTCTGCCCCGCGGGGCAGGCTCCACACATGATCTCATTGCCGCACCCGTCGCCGGCCGGGCCGCACCCGATGCTCTGGGCCGCGCAGGAGAGAGGAGTGCACGAGCCACTGGCCGGAGCCCCACACTGGCCCGGAACGTCGCCGCCTCCGCAAGTCTGCCCGGTCGGGCAGGTGCCGCACTGGATGACGTTGCCGCACCCGTCTCCCGCCGGTCCGCAGGCAAGACTCTGCGCTCCGCACGACAGGGGCACGCAGACTCCGCTGGCAGGCTCACCGCACTGGCCGGTCATACCTCCGCCTCCGCAAGTACCATTCTGGCAACCACCGCACTGAATCACGTTGCCGCAACCATCTCCAGCCGGACCACATGCGATTCCCTGCTGCGCACACGACAGCGGCGTGCAAGCGCCGCCATCCCCCGAGCCGCACTGACCGTGCACGCCCCCGCCACCGCACACCAGAGGGCTTGCGCATGTCCCGCAATTGATCTGGTTGCCGCATCCGTCGCCCGCCGGGCCGCAGGAGAGCCCCTGCGCACTGCACGACAGCGGCGTACACGACGACTGAGGCGGAGCCACGCACGACGCGAGGTCGAAGATCATGTACTCGAGGATCTTCTCCTGCGCAGTAAACGTGGTGGTGCATTCATTGGGGAAAGGCGTGCTGTTCGTGTCCGTTTCGTTGGCCACGTGAAAGTCGCTGAAGATGGCGTGGCCGCACTGACGGGCCTGTGCAACCGGCGTGTTGAACGTGAAGTGCTCGACCATCGCGTTGTTCTTGTCGGGGTCCGTCCCGTCGATCCAGTCGAGCGAGCCGTTTTGAACTGCATCCACGTCATGGCGCGGAGCGCTGATCAAGACCTGCGGGTTCAGCGGTGGGGTCGTCACGTTCGCGTTCGACAGGGCCTGGAGCAAATTGAGCCATTGCCAGAAAACGCCCGAATGCATTGGCGCCGGGACCACGGGAGGAACCTCGCTGACATTGAGCGTCCAATTGACGTTGCCCGGATTGTTCTCGTCGGGATTCCACGTGGCGACGTTGTTGAACTCGCCGTTGTTGACCAGCCAGGTGTAGCTGTAGTGCGTGGCGAAGAAGTGTCCTCCTGAGTCGGCGTACGTGATGAGGTCGCCGGGCTCGTCGGTGGACCTCATGTTGTTCGTATCCCTCGGGTTGAAGTCGACCGCGGCTCCCCAACACGGAAGCATGATCTGGTCGTAGCTCATGTAGGTTCCGCCTGTAGCCATCAGCGCGCTCTCGGGCTGCGACAGGACCGTCGGGTTCCTCCGGGTCACCGGGCCCGCAATGTACGCGCCTGGACCCACGCCCTGGGCGATTTCACTTCCGGGGCCCTTCGCGTAGATGTGGATGCGGCCCGGGGGATCGGCCGTGCTCGAGGTGAATTCGGCCTGGTCAACCCCCATCTTCATCAGCACGCACTCGAGCGCGTCGACCGCGCCCGTCGAAATGGCCGTGAGCGGAATGTCGCCCTGGGTGTGATTGCTAGGCAAGTTGAGATCGCCGATGGCCGTAACCATGCACGCCGGCGGCGGAGCGATCGTGAGCTGGCGTCGCCATCGGCCGAGCTGGATGACCAGTGGCACGGTCTGGCCCGCCGGCGGCGTTGGGACGTTGGTCAGCGTGAAGGTGCCGTCGAAGTTCGTGTATGTCGAAACGAGAGGATTGCCCGACACGTCCGCACCGCATTGCGGACAAGAGCCCTGCGTGTAGCCCTGGGAGAGCGCAGCCACAGTCCCGTTTGGCACGTACACCAGGACGTTCGGCACCGGATCGGGAGCCAGCCCGGTCCAGGCCGATATGCCGGCTAGCACACGCCCGGTGATGGTCGTCGGGGTTCCCGACGTGCACGACGCCTGGTACTGGCAAAGGCCCCCGCACGTGTGCCCGCACACGCCTGGAGCTCCGCCACCCCCGCACGTATCGGCCCCGTAGCAGTTACCGCATTGCAGAAGGTTCCCGCACCCATCGGAGGCCGGGCCGCAGTTGTAGCCGAGTGCCGTGCAGGTCGTCGGTGTGCAGACGCTACTTGTACTCCCGCCGCAGACGTTGGGACCACCGCCGCCACAGTACTGCGTCCCGGGGCACGACGACCCGCAGTTGAGCAAGTTGCCGCACCCGTCGGAGGCCGGACCGCAGTTGTAGCCGAGCGATGCGCACGTCTTGGACGTGCAAAGGCTCACCGTCCCGCCGTCCGCGGACGCATAGACGCTACCGCCGCAGACGTTTGGGCCGCCACCGCCGCAGTACTGGGGAGACGTGCATGCCGTTGCCCCGCCGCAGGTGAGCAGGTTGCCACACCCGTCGCCTGCCGGACCGCAGTTATAGCCGAGCGACGCGCACGTCCTGGGGGTGCATTGGCTCACCGCGCCGCCGTCTGCGGCAGCCGAGACGCTGCCGCCGCAGACATTCGGACCGCCGCCGCCGCAGTACTGGGGGGACGTGCACGCCGAGGCACCCCCACAATTGACTGCGTTGCCGCACCCGTCGCCCGCGAAACCACAGTCATACCCGTACTCGGCGCACGTCTTGGAAACGCAGGAGGTGACCGAGCCCCCGTCGGGGGTAACGGTGAGATTGCCGCCACACTTCTGCGGACCCCCACCGCCGCAATATGCGCTGCCGGTGCATGCCGCAGCGCCGCCGCAATTGAGCGCGTTGCCGCAACCGTCGCCCGCGAAGCCACAGTCGTACCCATAGTCGGCACAGGTCTTGGGAACGCAGGTGTTGCCCCCATCACCCGAGCCGCCGTCTTGCTGCCAGGTAGGCGTCGTACCGCATTGGCTGTATCCGCCGCCGCCGCAAAAGGCGGGTGAGGTGCATGTGCCACAGCTGACGACTCCACCGCATCCATCGCTGTTCATGCCGCAGGTGAAGCCTTGGTCCGTGCACGACCTCGGTTTGCACGAAGAAAGCGTGCTGGCGTCGTTCACAACCAGCCCGCCGCCTCCGCCGTCCTGGCCCAGCCCCGACGGGCTGAGGGTGTCGTTGGCCCCGCACGCGATAAGGGTCATGCTCATCAGACCCAGCCAGCCGAGCATGCCGGCCAGTCGGCTCACGTTGTGCGTAAGCATCGGTACAGTCCTCCTCGGTGCAGATCGACCCCGCGCGCCGGCGCTGTCGCCAAGCGCGCACTCGACCGCAACGTTTGTTTATGAACTGCCTTTTGAAGCAGGGCTAGTTAATTGCATAGAGCAAGAGCGGATTTGTGCGGGCACAACGCACGAGTCGTGCGTGGGACGTGCGGCCCAATCGGTCGCTTGCACGGCATCGCTTCGGCCACACGTACTCGCGACGTTCTTTGGACAACGTGAACAATCGTGAACGGCAAAAGGTCCACATCCGGCCCGCCGCCCGGCGCGACGTGGTGCGCCGCGGCCGTCGGGTCGGGCGGGTGGCCCCGGGGGTGGGCCCCGGGTCGGGTCCCCGGGGCAATTTGACGCCGCCGGTCTTCTGGATCGGCGAGACTGCCGGGAGCGGAGAGAGCGACCATGGCCGGTTCCAAGAAGAAGAAGTCGAAGGGGCAGACGCGTGTGAAGTCGACGCCGAAGAGAGCGGCACCCAAGAAATTCCGGAGGGAAGTGACTAAACCGGCGAGGAAGCCATCGTCTGGCAAGAAGCTCGCCCCGAAGAAAGTCCCCTCGAAAAAGGCCCCCGTAGGGAAGTCCCCGGCCAGGAGGGTCCCCGTGACGACGAGGGTCTCCGTGAGGACGGGGGCTCCGGTCAAGACGCGACAGACTCCCGCCCCAGGTCAAGCTCCCCCTCCGCCAACGGCGCCTGCACCCCCGCCGAAGACCTTCGTGGAGAAGGTTCGGGACTGCGACGCGGGTACGGGGGTCTGGTTCATAACCGCGGGCAGCGTCGAGCACGCGGCGATCCAAAAGCGGGGCAGCGATGACGCCGTGGCGATTCTGACCGACGCTGGAGTGATGGAGGTGGTTCCCGCGAGCAACATCTTCGAGACGGCAGAAGAGGCGCGAGCCGCGCGAATTAGGTGAGCACTGCGAGCGGCCCTTGTGCTGGCGAGAAACTCGTTTTCGACGCGATTGCGAGGCAAGCTACGCGAACGAGCGTTCCGATTCTGCGGTGACGCGGACGATGGACTGGGCGATGGTCGCCCGTCGTGAAAGCGATCCTTGAGCCGTCGTCGGTGCGCTGCTCGCAGCGCTGCGTCCTCGGGCGATCCTGTTCGCCGAAAACCTGGTGCTGCGCCAGCCACATGCAATTCTTCGCCACGCAACGCCGCGGCCCTGGCCCCGTCCGATCGACCGAGCGTTCTGGGGCATCATCTCCCGTCTGTGGTCACGGGGGCGGAGTGTCTCGCGATCGTCCAACCGGCGACCGTGATCGGGTGGCATCGGCGCGGCTTCGCTCGGTGATGGGCGTGGAAGTCGCGCCGGTGGGTCGGCCGCCGTTTGCTCCCGAGCTCGTAAGCCTCATCGAGCAGATGGCGCTGCCCTTGCGCACCTCTACTCGAGGAGCGCAGCGTCGAGCGAGGGGGCCGTCATCTCAGGGCGCCTCGATCACATCCGCCACATCCGCCACATCCGCTACATCCGCCGTCTCACCGCCGTCGGGGCTCGCGCCAGCGCAACAAACCTCATCCGAGTATGCGCAAGCGTCGGGAGGCCCCGCGGTGCCGCACGTCGCGCTCGCGGAGTATGCGCAGCTTCCCCCCGCATCCGCGCATGCCGGCAGGGTGTCGACCTGAGCTGGCGCGCAGCCCGCGCTCTGGCACTTGCCACTGCGGCAGATTGCTCCACTCTCGCAGGGGCATCCGCACGTCCCGCCATCGACCGTGGCCACAGCGCGGGCGAACGCCGCAGTGTACGCGATGAGTGCGTTCTGATGGATCCCCTGCGTGTTGCAGAAGGCACACGCCGACGCGGGGCAGGATGGGACTTCTCCCACCGCCACGCAGTCAGAATCTTGCGTGCAAGATTGGTCATAGGCCGATGCGAGTACGGGCGCGCAGGGGCCGGCTTCGATTCCGATCTCTCCGCCGGAACTATCGCTCTCCGAGCCGCTCGACACGTACGTGGGAGGGCCCGGTGGGAGTGGGCCTTCGCTATCGCAAGCCAGGAGAGCGCAGAGTCCGAGGCTTATCACGCCTGCCCAGGTCCGCGATCTGCGACTCACCCCGCGGCAGACGAGCGCATCGCGGTCACGGCGCACGACACCTGCGTCGACCTCTTTCGCGTGAGAAGATCCATGGTTCACCTGCATTGGCCCTCGCCTCCTTCTTCCACCGCGTCCATGGTTCGGCCGCCAAGGCGGTGTCACCGCAGTGCGACAAGTCGTGCTTTGCCAGACACGCCCGCGATACTCACGACCCACCGCTGCAGCTCATATCCCCGAAACGGCTTGCATCGTACCTGAGAAGCGCGACCCGGAGGGGACCGTCCTTGCGAAGCATGCGTCATCCAGAACAGGGTGAGTCTCCCCGCCGCAAACCTTGGGGCCTCAAACCCGCCGCTACGCTTCCTGGTCGGAAGCTCGCTTCGGGTTGGCCGAGCTCACGCTCGTCCCAACGACTGCGGTCGCCCAGTTTGCGTTGCGGCGTACCTCCCTCGGAGCAAGCTCCGGGGCCTCGCGCCGAAGTGGTGAGTCATACCGTTACGCTGAAAAAACACGAACCATGAGGAAACGACCGCGCAGACTCCAAACACGGCCGAGAAACACAAACGACTCTTCGCGACGGATTCCACTATCGGCGCATTGGAACGGATGCCGCCACACGAAAAGAGGATTCCGATGCCCAAGGGCCAGAGGCTTTCTGAAGCCATGTGCGGGCCGCTGGCCCTAATAGCGTTCGCAATTGGTTGCGGGCAAGCCTCGCGCGCGCCTGGGGCGATCGCCGGGGCGGGCACTACGGCTACAGCGAGCCCCGCTTCAATGGCGGGTGGAGGTGGCGAGACTTCCGGTGCGCCCACCGGTGGTTCTACCGGCGGCTCGACGTCGGCGGGCCTCGGCGGCGACGTCGGTGCCGCGGGGGCTGCGACGCCCGGCGCCGGCTCGGCGCTCGGAGCGGGAGGATCTGGGGCAACCGGCTCTTGCCCGTCGGGGTACGTCGTCTGCGACGGCGTGTGTCTGGAGGTGTCGCTTATGGGCCCGAGCTGCCGTCCCGCGCTGTGCCCAGCGCCTCCGGAGGGAGCCGTGGCGCCCACGCGCGCCGCGGGCATTACGGCGCGCGGATTCACGTGGAACCTCACGTTCGACCCCACGAGCGGTGCGACGCTGACGTATACGGCGGGGCCCAAGACACAACCCCTCCCGCCCACGATAGCGGTCGACGTTAACTACAGGGTAAACGGAGTCCCGGCGCTGCAGACTGCCACGATGGAATCCCAAGGCGGTGGCGTCTTCACCTGGAATACGCAAAACCTCAACGCGGGTGACGACCTGGACTTTTACTTTCACCAGACCGCCGCTGTGCAGACCCTCATCGGCGGTGGCGGTACGGTTCCCACGGACGCCCCCATCACGACGTCGACGCCGCCTTGTCTTTGCGCGAATGCCGGCGGGTCACCTCCGCCTGCTGAGGCCCTCATCGACTCGATGTGGTTTCACCAAGCGATCGGCCAGCCGCCGGACCCCGAGCCGGTCTATCCCCTGACCGTCACCTTGGCGGGACGCTTTCGCGATCGCCACCCCAACGAAGAACGTTATGACCACTACGTCGACACGTACTTCGACGGTCCGGTTTTCGCGCTCACGCTCGTCGACCACGGAGACTCGGTCGACGTGACCATCACACCGACCGCGAGGCAGATCCAAAAGGACAATCTCTCCAAGGTCGACTTCAAGCACTACGAGGTGTTCGGTGCCGGCATGGGCGGCGCCATCCCCGCGCCAACCCCCTTGTGCTTCACGCCACCGGAGCTATCGGCGATCGGCGTTTCGATGTTCTACGGCCCCCAGTATCCGCCGAACTCCGTCCAGACGACCGTGACCAACCTCTCGTACGGTCAGCTCTTGGATTTCGAGCTCACGTTCGTAGGGATGCGTACGTACTACACGGAAATGTTCATGTACTACGTTGGGAGCGGTCGGCTGCAGCCCAAGGTGCAGCATCCGTGGGCACACGCGGCGGGCGATGAATCGATCACGGACGTGACGACCGACCAGTTCGGCTATGCGCAGCACATCCCCAACATTTCGCCCACGGAGCTCGACAACTTCATCGCGGGCAAGGTGCTCTTCGAGGCGGATTT
>Ga0070761_10000549_pt1 | contig 24428 bp, 27 predicted proteins | sample HubBroMetageREF1_FD_66724 | JGI IMG/M metagenome (GOLD analysis project Ga0070761, IMG submission 66724) | Reference soil microbial communities from the Hubbard Brook experimental Forest, New Hampshire, USA - Hubbard Brook CCASE Soil... | ecosystem: Environmental > Terrestrial > Soil >... | reverse complement strand
CCGAACCTCGTCGGGAGATTCCCAGACGAAACCCCGCCAACCGCGCAATCCAGATCGCGAAGTAAGATCGCGGAGTTAAGGTCCGCGGAGTAAGGTAATTGTAAGGCCGGGTACAGGCAGTCCGATGGTTACCGACGATTACCGGGGGTTACCGAAAGGGAGTGTACGTCCGGTTTTGGAAAGAGTCCGGAACGGGAGCAAAGAAACAGCTCCCAGATGCCCCCGCGCATCTCAATGGTGTATTCTGCTACACCTGCGTTATCCACTGCGCAATCGAGGAAGACTGTGAGTCCGGCAAAATCAAAGAAAATTCCAATTACCGCCAGTAAAGTAGATCTCAAAATAGATCTATACGACCAGCTTATCGCGACCCACCCCGAGATCGAGCGCAAGGGGCTGCCAATCCTTACACTTCCTTGAATGGAAATATGTTTACTCTGCTGCACGACTCTCGCTTGGCCATCCGGCTTTCCGATGGCAAGCGAGAGGAATTTCTGAAAAGATACAAGACCACGCTGTTCGAGGCTTACGGCGCCATCATGAAGGAACATGTAGCGGTTCCCGACGCATTGTTGAAAAATACCAAGGAACTGCAGAAGTATCTGGAACTCAGCTATGAATATGTCCAGACTTTAAAGCCCAAGCCCACGAAGAAAAAATCTTGATGGGCAGAGGAAAACAGACATGAGCAAGGTACGAGTTCTGGTCGGCACACGCAAGGGCGCGTTCGTACTGACATCGGACGGCAAGCGCGAACAGTGGGATGTCGGCGGCCCTCACTTTGCGGGTTGGGAGATATATCATCTCAAGGGATCGCCCGCCGACCCGAATCGACTGTATGCGTCGCAGTCCAGCGGATGGTTCGGGCAGTTGATCCAGCGCTCGAACGACGGCGGCAAGACGTGGGAGCCGGTGGGGAACAAGTTCGCCTACGACGGCGTCCCCGGCACTCACCAGTGGTACGACGGCACTCCGCATCCCTGGGAATTCAAGCGAGTGTGGCATCTCGAACCATCGCTCACCGATCCGGATACGGTTCTCGCCGGCGTCGAAGATGCCGCCCTCTTCCGCTCCAGCGACGGCGGGCAAACATGGGCGGAACTCTCCGGACTGCGCGGCCACGGCTCCGGGCCCAAATGGCAGCCGGGCGCAGGTGGAATGTGTCTGCACACCATCATCCTCGATCCGCGCGATCCTAACCGGATTTTCATCGCGATCTCGGCGGCGGGCGCTTTCCGTACAGATGATGCAGGCAAGACGTGGAAGCCGATCAATCGCGGACTCTATTCCCAGACCATCCCAGATCCCAGAGCCGAGGTCGGACACTGCGTCCACCACGTGGCCATGCACCCGGCGCGTCCGGAAGTGCTCTTCATGCAGAAGCACTGGGACGTCATGCGCAGCGACGATGCGGGTGAGTCGTGGCAAGAGGTCAGCGGAAACCTGCCGACGGATTTCGGGTTCGTGATCGACGTGCACGCCCATGAGCCGGAGACCATCTACGTAGTTCCTATCAAGAGCGACTCGGAACACTTTGTTCCGGACGGCAAGCTGCGCGTCTTCCGTAGCCGCACCGGCGGAAATGAGTGGGAAGCGCTAACCAAAGGGCTGCCGCAAACAAACTGCTACGTCAATGTGCTGCGCGACGCCATGGCCGTCGATTCGCTCGACAAGTGCGGAGTATATTTCGGCACCAGCGGAGGACAGGTGTATGCCTCAGCCGATGCCGGGGACAGCTGGAATCCAATTGTCCGCGATCTTCCGGCGGTACTTTCGGTCGAGGTGCAAACGCTGGCGTGACCAAACGAACATGATCCGAATCATACTTCCGCAGCATTTGCGGACTCTGGCGCAAGTTCGCGGCGAGGTAACGCTCGAAGTTAATGGCCCTGCTACACAACGCTCGGTCCTCGACGCTCTCGAAGCTCGCTATCCGATGCTGCGGGGCACGATCCGCGACCAAGTCACGCAGCAGAGGCGCGCATTCCTGCGCTTCTTCGCCTGCGAGCAGGATCTGTCCCATGAGCTGCCCGACGCGCCGCTGCCCGACGCGGTTGCGTCCGGGAAAGAGCCTTTCATCATCATCGGAGCTATCGCTGGTGGGTAGCTCTTACTTCTGCAATCTAACTTTTGCCTTCTGCAACCCGCCCGCCTACTTCCCGCGCTTCTCCATCGGCACAAACTCCCTCGCATCGTGGCCGATCCACACCTGCCTCGGGCGCGCGATCTTCTGTTCGGGATCGGTCAGCATTTCCTGCCATTGCGTCAGCCAGCCGATGGTGCGCGGGATGGCGAACAGGACGGTAAACATTTCTGGCTTGAAGCCCATTGCCTGGTAGATGATGCCGGAGTAGAAATCCACGTTCGGATAGAGCTTTCGCTGCACGAAATAATCGTCTTCCAGCGCGATGCGCTCCAGTTCCAGCGCGATCTCCAGTTTGGGGTTGCGTCCGGTAACTTCGAAAACCTGGTCGGCAGCCCACTTGATGATCTTGGCTCGCGGATCGTAGTTCTTGTAGACGCGGTGCCCAAAGCCCATCAGCTTGCCTTTGCCTTCCTTGATCTTCTTGATGTAGGCGGGGACGTTTTCCTTGGAGCCGATCTCGTCCAGCATGCGCAGCACTTCTTCGTTAGCCCCGCCGTGCAGCGGTCCGGAAAGCGCTGCGGCGGCCGAAGCTGTGGCCAAGTACGGGTCGGCATGGGAGCTGCCCACGGAGCGCATGGCGTTAGTGCTGCAGTTCTGCTCGTGGTCGGCGTGCAGAATAAAAAGAATGTCGAGAGCCCGCGCCAGCACGGGATTGGCGACATACTTCGGCTCGACCATCTTCCACAGCATGTTCATGAAGTTTTCGGCGTAGGTCAGATCGTTGTCGGGATAGATATATGGGAATCCAACCAGGTGGCGATAGGAGAAGGCCGCGATGGAGGGCATCTTGCCGATCAGGCGCTTGATCTGCAGCAGCCGAATGGCAGGGTCGTGAATGTTTTTCGCCTCCGGATAGACCGTCGACAGCGCCGCCACCGTGCTCACCAGCATCGCCATGGGGTGCGCGTTGTCGCGGAAACCTTCCATGAATTTCTTGGTGGTTTCATGGAGCATAGTATGGTGCGTGATATCGTGAACCCAGGTCTTCAACTCACTTGCCGTGGGCAGTTCGCCGAACAGCAGAAGGTAAGCAACCTCGAGATAAGTACTCTTCTCGGCGAGAATATCGATGGAATAACCCCGATAGCGTAGGATGCCCCGGTCGCCGTCGATGTAGGTGATCGCGCTCCGGCAGGAGGCGGTATTGGTGAAGGCGGGGTCATAGGTCATCAGGCCGAAATCCTCGGGCCCGGTCTTGATCTTGCGCAGATCCATCGCGCGGATGGTGCCATTTTCGACGGGAAGGGTGTAGTTTTGCCCGGTGCGGTTGTCGGTGATCGTCAACGTATCTTGGGGCATTCAAAACTCTCCTGAATGAATAATTAAGATAGCCAGCGAAAAAACAGAACGCGGGACTAAGCGCGCGCCAACAGCACTCGGCGCTGTGGTCCTGCGCACAGAGGAATGTGTCCTATCCATTCCATGACAACTCAAAGTAATGCTACCAGCACCGGGCGCGGATTGCTTAGGGGTAGCATTTTCCAATTATTGGCAATTGCAGGGGCGGGCGTGTAAGGTGTGAAAATGCTGGAATTGTGGCCATCGCCGCGCGGAGGCAAGGTGAAACCATGACCTGGATTCGTACCATTCCGTTCTCGGAAGCTGATGATGAACTACGGCAGGCGATGGAAGGGCAGAAGGCGCTTTATCCGCAGGAGTATGCCGTCCCGATCCATCCCGCTGCCGGCGGCGGTTCCCTCATCGTTGCCTCGCACTCGTTGATTCCGCAGGCGCTGCACCATGCTTTCTCGACCTTCGGCGCTCTCATGTCTCCCGACTTGCCGCTCCAGCGCCGTCAGCACGAGATGATCGCCACCATGGTTTCCGTCACCAATCGGTGCGTCTATTGAATTGAATCCCACGCGGAGTTTCTGCGTCGCGTCACGCTGGATAAGGAACTAATCGAAGCTCTGCAATGCGATTACACAACCGCGCCCATCACGCCGCAGGAGCGCGTAATGATCGACTACGTAGTGAAGCTCACGAAAGACGCAACCAAAGTCTGGAAGGACGATCACGAAAAATTACGGGCCGCAGGATTTGACGATCAGGCCATCCTGCAGATCACTCTGATCGCGTCGTGGTTCAACTACATCAACCGCGTGGCCGACGCGCTCGGCGTGGGCCGGGATGGGTAGCCCGCCGGCCACGCGGCTCTCCACATTCGCTCGCAGACATTCGCTCGCAACTTCCTTTGGCTCGCAACTACGGCGCATGAGAAAATCATGTGGGCAGGCGTCGTCTCGATAACGGGGAGAGTGCCGTCCAATCCAGCATGATTTACCAGACTCGAGTTCCGGATGCGCCAGTTTCGTATTTCGTTGAACTCCTCTGGTTTTACGAGAGCCTCGAGACGGACCACACCAAAGAAAAACTCCTGCCTGACGCCTCGATGGAATTGATCATCGACCTCAGCGAAGGGCCCAAGAAACTGTACGACAATCGCGATCTGGCACGTTACTGCGCATACAACCGATGCTGGGTGAGCGGAATGCAGCGGCAATTCATCGTGCTTGGCGTGGAACAAGGTTCGTCGATGATGGGGGCGCATTTCCGCACCGGCGGCGCCGCGCCGTTCTTTGGCTTTCCGCTATCGGAGCTTTCCGGCAATGTGGTGGAACTGGATTTGATTTGGAAGCGCGAAATCCTAGCATTGCGCGAACAGCTGCTGGAAACGCCATCCCCTGAGGGAAAGTTTGATTTGTTGGAGGCCTATCTGCTCGCGAAGGCGCAGTCGCGTCTCGAACCCGACATGGCTGTTTCCGCAGCCTTGCGGACGCTGCGTTCGTGGCCCGTGATTTCCTTGCGTGAACTGGCGTCGCGGTTGGGCTTGAGTCACAAGCAGATGCTCGCCCGTTTCGACTGCCGCGTAGGCTTGACCCCGAAGCTGACCTCACGGATTTTCCGCTTCCAAGGAGCTCTCGCCGCTGCGAATGCCGTCAAGACAACGCCTGACTGGTCAGATCTCGCGGTTGATTGTGGATACTACGACCAAGCCCACTTGATTCATGAGTTTCATCAATTCGCTGGGCTGACGCCATCTGAATATCTTCGCAGCCGCACGGATTTTCCTCTGTACGTTGCCGTCGAATGAAGAATGAAGAGTGAAGGAAATTTTTTACAATACGGCGTCCTGAGCCCTTTGGCATTCTGCCCTTCGCAAACAATTCACGGAGGGCACAATGCCTCATCTGAACTGGCTGGCCGTAGTCGCTGCTGCAGTTTCCACTTTTCTGATCGGAGGACTCTGGTACTCACCCGCCTTGTTTGGCCGTGCCTGGATGTCGGCCAACAACTTCACGCAGGAAGACCTGAACAAGAGCAATATGGCCAAGATCTTCGGCCTGTCATTCGTTTTCGCGCTGTTGATGTCGGCAAATTTGGCGGCGTTCCTTGCCGATCCTAAAACCAACGCAACCTGGGGCGCGACGGCGGGTTTCCTTGCCGGCTTTGGCTGGGTGACGTTCGGACTTGGGACGATCGCGCTGTTCGAGCGGCGATCGTGGAAATACATTATAGTCAACGGCGGCTACATGACGGTCGCTTTTACGATCATGGGCCTCATACTGGGGGCGTGGCGCTAGACCGTCACGCGGGCGGTTATCGCTTACTTACTCTATTCGTTGGCCACGCGGCGATGCGGTTTCACGGCCAGGCACCGGGCGAAGATTGCCGACACCTGCGGAATCTCTTCTTCGTTCAGGCGAATGGCGCCTCCTAGTTTCTTCAATGCCGCATTTAACGGAGCTGGCTGCGTCCCCGTCAGTTCCACGAGTTGCTGCCACTCCCGCGCGACGGGAATGCGCTCGTCGGTTTCGGCGTCCTCGCAAAACTGATCGGCTGCTTCGGGAGGCGTTCCGTACTCGTCGGCAACATCCTCATGAAAGTAGCCTCGCAGGAACGTGTGCAGCGCGGGAAAGTTGGCGGCGGTGATTTCCGGTTTTGCGTTCATGAGCGGCACTCCGGATACGAAGTCAAAACATAATAATGGTCGGGCCGAGTGTATTTCAGTATGACGACAGCGTGCTCACACACATGCGTGTGAATTTCTCCGCGAATCATGGTGCGGCCGATTGGAACGTCGGTGTCATAGTCCAATACCAGGTTAGGATGGACTCCCGTTTGGGCGAGCCAGCTCTGGATCTGACCCTGCGATTGTGCGATGGCGGCGCCCACGGCGTGTTCCGCGGCTGGGAGGTCGGTATAGGTCGAGGCGCCGATAATGCTGCGATCCCGCTCCAGACGATTGCGCAGCTGCTGTTCGGTCTGCCCGACATGCTTGCGCAGAATGTGTCCGCCAGCTTTCTCGTCCTGCCTGAGGTCGCGCACCGGACTCGTCGTCTGGTGGGTCTCCGTCCGAGGGGCCACAGAACCGGCAGCGGAAGGAGACTCCGAACTGGCCCCACTTGTGGCAGCGGGCGGCGAGCATGAGATCAGCCCGCACATCGCCAGCGCGAAAACGGCGGGAACCATGATCCGAACGATGACTAGAACGACGATCCGAAATATGCCGCCGCGAACTGGAAACGATGTTGTCATTCAGCCCCAGATTAGCCCCGACTACCGCCCGAACGCGGTTAGTCCTGTAAAGTTCTGGGAATTGTGCTACTAAACAGGGTGTGCGGGCAAGTCTGCTGGATACGCTGGACGATTTCGAGCGCTGGGGCGAGGATAACGCCGACGACTGCGCCTACGTGTTCCCCCGAGGCTACCGGCGCGAGCGTTGGAGCTACCGACGCGTGGCCGCGGTGGCGTATCAGTTCGCCCGTGAGCTCGAGGCGCGCAATATCGCCAAGGGCGATGCGGTGCTGTTGTGGAGTCCAAACTGTGCCGAGTGGGTAGCGGCGTTCCTCGGATGCGCGCTTCGCGGGGTCATTGCGGTGCCCGTCGACGATAGCTCCAGCCCCGATTTTGCTCGGCGGATCAGCGCGCAGGTGCGAACCCGTCTGGTGTTGTGTCCGCGCGAGCGCGCCGCGGTTTTTGAAAAGGTCGAAGGTGATGTCGCGGGCAAGATTGCCGAGGACAAGACCGTAACGGCTGAAAAGATCGTAACCATCGATCCCGCCGATCTTGCGGCGGCAGTCGCCAGGCATTCTCCGCAGTGCTTTCGTCCAGCTCAGATTCAGCCTTCCGATCCGCTCGAGATCGTTTTCACCTCCGGCACCACGGCCGAGCCTAAAGGAGTTGTGCTTACGCATGCTAACGTGGCCGGCAACATTGCGCCCATCGAAACCGAGATGAAGAAGTATCTGAAGTACGAGCGGCTGGTGCATCCCATTCGCTTCCTGAACCTGCTGCCGCTGAGCCACGTCTTCGGCCAGTTTCTGGGAATCTTTCTACCTCCGCTGCTCGGCGGTACGGTCGTGTTCGAGAACACATTCAACCCAACCGAAGTCATGGCAACGATCCGCCGCGAACGTGTCTCCGTGCTGGTGGCCGTCCCGCGCATGATCGAGTCGCTGAAACAGAAGATCGAACGCGATCTCGACGACAGTGCCGATGACGGTCGCGGGCTCGAGAATTTTGCTGCGCGCTTTGCCGCTGCCTCGAGCCAGCACTTTCTGCGGCGCTGGTGGACGTTTCGCGACGTGCGCCGCCGGTTCGGATGGAAGTTCTGGGCCATGATCAGCGGCGGCGCGGCCCTTGGCCGCGAAACGGAAGAATTCTGGCATCGACTGGGATATGCCGTCGTTCAGGGATACGGGTTGACTGAGACCACTTCGCTGATCAGCTTGAACCATCCTTTCCACACCAGCCGCGGCTCGATCGGCAAGGTTTTGCCGGGACGCGAAATCAAGCTGGCCGACGACGGCGAGATTCTGGTGCGCGGCAGCGGCGTTGCCAGCGGCTATTGGAACGGGCACGAACTGCAACCGGTCGCAAGCGAAGACGACGCAGGCTGGTATCGCACCGGCGACCTGGGCGCCCTCGACGAGCAGGGCAATCTTTTTTTCAAGGGCCGCAAGAAAGAAGTCATCGTTACTCCAGCGGGCATGAATATTTATCCCGAGGACCTGGAAGCTGCTTTGCGAGCTCAGAAAGAGGTTCGGGATTGTGTGGTCGTCGGCCTCGAGCGCGGCGGAAATGCCGAGCCTTGCGCCGTGCTGATTCTGCGCGACCAAACTCCTGACACCTCAGCTGCCATCGCGAAAGCTATCATGCAGCGGGCCAATGAAACTCTGGCCGAATATCAGCGTATGCGCACATGGTTCCTCTGGCCCGAAGAAGATTTTCCCCGCAGCGCCACGCAGAAACCGCGCCGCAACGTGATTCGGGATGCGGTCGAAGCCGACCTCCGCGGACAAGCGGTTGCGAGCGCAGCCAGCCCGCTCGCCGAATTGCTGACGCGCATCACTGGCCGCGCCGCCCAGAACCTGACGCCGGACTCGAACTTGGAGAGCGGTCTCGGCCTCAGTTCTCTGGAGCGCGTCGAACTGCTCAGCGCGCTCGAAGACCGCTATCAGATCGACCTCAGCGAAACAGAGTTCGAAACAAAGTTCGCGAATGCAGCGACCGTCGGCGATCTCGAGAAATTGCTGCAAGGGTCGGTCGTTCGTCGTCAGTCGTTGGTCGTTGGCAGAACCTCCGAGCGACCATCGACCGACGACCACCGACTGACACGAGAGCCTGGCGATCCCGAATTTCAGCGTCCCGAGTTTTATTCGCCTGCCTTTCACTATCCGCGCTGGACGCTCCGCTGGCCGACAACCTGGCTGCGGCTGGCTGCGCACTATCTGCTGGCGCGGCCGGCGATGTTTCTTCTGGGATGGCCCCGCATTACAGGGCTTGACAACCTGCGCGGGGTTCGCGGGCCGCTGCTGGTTGTCTCCAACCATGTTGACGATGTGGATGTCGGGTTCATCCAGACGGCGCTGCCGGCGCGCATCCGTCACAAACTGGCGACCGCGACCGGCGGCGAGGCGCTGGAAAAATTACGCTCGCCTGCTCCGGATCGCAGGTGGTTCCTCAGGATCTACGACCATGTGCAGTGGACGCTCGGTGTCGCCCTGCTAAACCTGTTTCCGCTGCCGCGCCAGTCCGGCTTCCGCAAGAGCTTTGCCTACGCGGGAGAGGCCGTGGATCGCGGGTACAGCGTGCTCGTATTTCCGGAAGGAAAGCACACCACAGACGGCAAACTGCTTCCGTTCCGCACAGGAGTCGGACTGCTCGCCAACAATCTGCGCATTCCCGTTCTTCCGATGCGGATCGATGGCTTGTTTGAAATCAAAAAGGCGGGTAAGAAGTTTGCCGCGCCCGGAAAGATTCAAGTGCGGATCGGCAAGCCTATCCAATTTGCACCAGAAACCGATCCTGCGGAAATCGCGCGGGTGGTGCAGCAGGCGGTTGAGAGGCTGTGAGATTGATGCCGCGATGATTCAATGGTCTCAATAATGCGCGCCTATTTACTCATAGGGTATTAACCCCTGTTTACTACCACCCCCCCCTACGGTTTGGAATCATGGGGTTACGGGGACTCGTGTCGCCAAAATCTAGAGCACAAAGGACTTATTTTCAAAATATTCCGGAATAAGGAGTTAGCTCGATTCTTTGCTTAATTCTATTGAAGTTCATAGTTTCGGCGGCGCGCTGGACCCGCTGGTTGCGTCAAATGTAGTTATCAAAGAGCGCCGACTTGTGGGGCTGGGGCAGCTTCGAGGAGCCGTCCTAGTTGACGGGCGTACCTCTGTCCTGCCACAGGTCGATCTCCATTCTCGCCGACGAGCGGTTGGAAGTCTGTGATGGGGATCACACGGCGTTTGTGATGAAAGAAGGGTAGAGCTCAAATTTTGCGCTAGCGTCGAACGGTTGCAACATCTACGAGCCCGCCCAAGCGGAGCTTGGACGGGGCACCCTCCCGGGTCTTCATGGGGCTACGATTGGGCGGTCCGCCCGTCTCCAGCCGTGTTAGAACTACTGGAGAAGCCCTGCCTGCCATGGAACGTAGATTGACTCGCGCCGCGACCTTGCTCTGCATGACACTCGCGGTTGGTGCGAGTTCTGATTGGGCCCAACAATCGGGCGGCAATGCGGCGGCAAAGGCTGCGCCGAACTCGGCTCACTCCAATATATCCAAGCGGACGGCCGCGCCGGCATCCAAGCTCACCGAAGAGCAGCGTGCACTGCATGCCCTGAACCGCCTCACCCTCGGGCCGCGACCGGGCGATTTGCAGAAGGTTATGGATATGGACGTTAACGACTGGATCGAGCAGCAACTGCATCCCGAGGAAATCCCCGACAGCGTGCTCGATGGAAAGCTTGGTCAGTTCCGCACTTTGCGCATGTCTACCCGCGACCTGGTGCAGACTTTCCCCAACAACAATCTGGTCAAGCAGGCAGCCGAGGGAAAGATTCCTTTGCCTGCAGACCCAATGAAGCGGTCGATTTATGAGGTGCAGATCAGCATCCTCGCCGAGCGCCAGAAGCAGGACCAGGCGGCGCGCGACGGCAAGGTTCTCGACGCCGACACCAAGGCGAAGATGGAGAAGCAGAATCAGGATGCGGTTGCCGCGCAGGCTGACGGCATCCTCGCGCTGGCGAAAGAGAAGCGGATGGAAGCGATTATTGCCATGGCTCCCGACGATCGACGCCTGTTCGTTACCTACATTCGCGGAGCGCAACGCGACCGTCTGCTGGCGGAATTGCCGCCCGACCAGCGCGAATATTTTCTGGCCATGACGGGGCCGGTCAACGTGATCATCAACGAACTGCAGCAGGCGAAATTGGTGCGCGCGCTCTACAGCGAGCGCCAGTTGCAGGAGGTGATGACCGACTTCTGGTTCAACCATTTCAATATTTATCTCAATAAGGATGCCGACCAGTACCTGGTTACGGCTTATGAGCGCGACGTCATACGCGCGCATGCGCTGGGCAAGTTCAAAGATCTGCTGGTGGCTACGGCGCAAAGTCCGGCCATGCTTTTCTATCTCGACAACTGGCTTAGCATGGGGCCGAAATCGCCTGCGGCCGTCGCCGCTAATAAAGGCAAGCCCGGCCAGGCGGTGCCTGGACTGAATGAAAATTACGGCCGCGAAGTGATGGAACTGCATGCGCTCAGCGTGAACGGCGGCTACACGCAGCACGACGTGACCGAACTGGCGCGCGTGCTGACGGGCTGGACGATTCAGCCTGTGGAGCAGGGCGCCGCGTTTCAGTTCGACGCGAAGAAGCACGAGCCGGGAGACAAGGTTGTGCTCGGGCAGACTGTTCCGGAGAACGGCCAAAGCGAGGGCATGCAGGTTCTCGACATGCTGGCGCATCATCCGAATACGGCTAAGTTTATTTCGCGGAAACTTGCGATGCGCTTTGTCGCCGACGATCCTCCGCCGGCGCTGGTTGACCGCATGGCGCAGAAGTTTCTGGCGACGGACGGAGACATTCGCGAAGTCCTGCGCACCTTGTTCAAGTCGCCGGAATTCTGGTCGGCGAAGGCTTACCGCGCCAAGGTCAAGACGCCTTTTGAATTTGTCATCTCGTCGTTGCGCGCGACCGGCACGGACCTGAATAACCCGGGGCCGCTGGTCGGCATTCTGAACAAGATGGGGATGCCGCTCTACCAGATGGTGCCGCCGACGGGCTATTCCATGACGGCATCCACCTGGATGAATTCCGAGGCGCTGATTGACCGGATGAATTACGCGCTCGATCTCAGTAACGGAAAAGTCGGCGGAACGAATTTCGATGCGGGCCGGCTGCTGGCGCTGGGCACGCTTACCAGCCGCGGGTTTCCGCGGCCGAATCCTGCGGATTCCGACGCCGGGCGCGGACAGGAGACTGCTCTGCTGCTGATCGAGAACGCGCTGCTGAACGGCGAGGTTTCGGCGACGACGCAGAAAGCCATTCGGAGGCAGCTTGACGATCCGCAGGTGGCGGCGCACGCGCTTGACGATCCCAAGCGCACGCTCAATACCATGACCGCGCTGGTCGTTGGATCGCCGGAGTTTCAACACCGCTAGGGCGCGCGGGGAGAGCCGAGCGGCGCTTGGGTTGGTCGGGCGGGACGCCCGTCCCCACACGTCCGTCCCCAAACAAGCTAAATCCAAAAGCAAAAGGCCGGGCGATTGCGCCCGGCGTTTCGTAGTGAGAAACCGTCGATTGCTGAGTTGAGCTAGATCAGTTTCCCGTTAACCTCGATTTAATTCTATTTATTAAGCGTTACGTCAAATCTTGCATTACCGCGCCCGGTCCCAAACCTTACATCCGAGCGCTAGACCTTCATCACCAGCGCCAAACCTTACATCACCAGAGCCAAGCCTTCCAACTCACGCTCCAATACGGGCAGCGAACAGCCCGCCATTTCCACTCGTCCAGCAGCATCGATCGCAGCGGTCTGCGAAACGCCGTAGCCCCGGCCCGCCAAGAAAACCTGCAGCAGTTCCGCTGCTTCGCGGGAATCCACCATGCCGCCCTGGATCAGGTCGTTTCGCAAGGCGCACAGCTCAGTGACCGTAAATCTTTCTTTCATCGCCATTCTCACCTTCGACCTCCCTGCCGTTGCTACTTTGATTCATCGGCAACTGGATTCGTTACATGCAATCTTAATGCCGTAACTTTGGTACCGCGTTGGATACGGCTCAACGGGGCCCCAAGTTCTTAGAACACAAGATCTTGCAAAAGGTTGCGGAGGAAATCACCGGCACGAGAGTGGTAGACATAACATTGGCATCCGGCGTCCCACATTGACACAAAATGTCGCAATGTGGCGGGAAAAACCGAACTTTGCCGGACGGTCGGGCCCGACTGCAGCTTTACAGGTTGCTGGAAACTGCGGCCAGCCCCTGAAGGGCATCTGCATTGGAAGAGCTTGCGGCATCGCTAAAGCAATGCCCTGATACGAAGATCGAGCTTGCGGCAAACTGTTCGGGGGCGTTCAATCGTCGATCGTCAATCGTCAATTTTGGCGGCGTCCACCAGCATAATCGGGATGTCGTCCTGAACGGGGTACACACGGTGGCATTCGCCGCATTTCAGGCTTCCCCCGTCGGCATTCAGGAGCACGGGCTTCTTGCAAACCGGGCAGACCAGGATTTCGAGGAGATCTGGAGGAATCATGAGCATCATTGTAATGCTGCACGCCGAAATGCGGCACGACGTAATGCCGCACGCGCCGTGGTGGAAACGCCAGAGGCAACTTCTTTACCGCGCGGGGGACACGCGGAACAGGGAGCGAGTAGGATGCGATAGAATCGCTTTTCCATTGAGTGGATTCCGCAGCGAGGTGCGATGACGGTCAGGGTTCTCGACGGTACCAAAATCGCCGCTGAAATCCGCGCGGAAGTCGCTGCCCAGGTGAAAGCGCTGGTGTCGTCGGGAGTGCGTCCGGGGCTCGCTGTGGTGCTGGTTGGGCACAATCCCGCATCGGAGGTCTACGTTCGCGGCAAGGTGAAGAGCTCGGAAGAAGTCGGCCTCTACAGCGAACAACACACGCCCGCGGAAAGCGCGACCACCGAAGAGTTGCTGGCGCTGATCGCCGACCTGAACCGCCGCGATGAAATTGACGGCATCCTGGTACAGTTGCCGCTGCCCGCGCACGTCGATGCAAAGAAAATTCTGCTGGCGGTTGATCCGGCCAAAGATGTAGACGGATTCCATCCCATGAACGTGGGCTATCTTTCCACGCAACGTCCGGGGCTGGTGCCGTGCACGCCGGCCGGCGTCATGGAAGTTCTGCGGCGCAGCCAGATTCCGATTGCCGGGCAGGAAGCGGTGGTCATCGGACGCAGCGATATCGTTGGCAAGCCCGTCGCGATGCTGCTGCTGAATCAAAACGCAACCGTTACGGTCTGCCATTCGAAGACGCGCGATCTGCCCGGAGTCTGCCGCCGCGGCGATATTCTGGTGGCCGCGATTGGCCGCGCCGGCATGGTCACGCGCGATTACGTGAAGCCGGGAGCTACGGTGATCGACGTCGGCATCAACCGGATCACGGACCGAAAAGAATTCGACCGCTTGTTCACTGGCAACGCGGCCGGAAACAAAAAGCGCGAAGAAACTCTTCTGGCCAAAGGCGCAATCCTGGTGGGCGACGTGCATCCCGAGGTGGCAGAAATCGCGGGCGCTATCACGCCCGTTCCTGGAGGCGTCGGTCCGCTGACCATCGCCATGCTCATGGCCAACACGGTAAAGGCCGCGATGCTAAGGCGCGGGACAGCGGTCGCGGAACTGATTCGTCGCTGAAAAAGCTTTCACCACGGAGGCACGGAGACACGGAGGAAGACAGTTCAAAGAGAAATCCTGGCGCAGCGGGTACCTTTCCTAATTTTGGTTTCATAACTTGCCTTTCTCCGCGCCTCCGTGCCTCCGTGGTAAATTCTCCTCGTCCAGGTGAAAAACCGCTTGCTAAAACTCGGCCTCACTGGCGGTATCGCCAGCGGCAAGTCCGCGGTCGGCGAGATGTTTGTCCAACTCGGCGCCCAGCTGATCCAGTCCGACGCGGTCGCGCACGCGCTTATGCAGCCGGGGTGCGCGGTCTACGAGGAAGTGGTTCGCCGCTTTGGCCGCGAGATCCTGAATGCGGACGGAAGCATCAATCGTTCGCGGCTGGCCGAAGCCGCGTTCGGCAAGCCCGGCGGCGCGCCTCCGAGGGTGCAGGAGCTGAACGAGATTGTTCATCCCGCCGTGATTGCGCACGAAAACCAGTGGATGGAAGAAATTGGCCGCCGCGATCCGGACGCCATCGCCATTGTCGAGGCTGCGCTGATCCTGGAAGCGGGCGCTGCGCGGCGTTTCGATCGTTTGATCGTCGTAACCTGCCATCCCGAACAGCGCATTTTGCGTTTCGCCCAGCGCCTGGGAATTTCGGAAGACGCCGCTCGTGCCGAAGTAACTCGGCGCATGGCGGCGCAGATTCCGGACGAAGAAAAAATCAAAGCTGCCGATTTCGTAATCGATAACTCGGGAACGCTCGATTCCACGCGGCAGCAGGTGGAGCATGTTTTCGGACGGTTGCGCCCGCAGCCCCTAAAGGGGCATCTCAATTCGAAGAACTTGCGGCATCGCTAAAGCGATGCCCTGATACGAAACTTGAGTTTTTCAGCAAACTGTAAAGCCGATACTGAAAATTCGCCAGGCATCGCCGTGCTGACCCGCTGTCCCACCCCAAAGCAAGCCCATTCTCCTTTAGTTGGCGCTGCGCTTGGGCATGACCAGCCACTGCAGCAGAGAACTCACCACGGATAGAACGATGGCGCCGATGAAGGCTGCCTTGAAGCTTTGCACGTGGAATCCCGGCACCAAGGCCGCCGCCAGCTCCAGCATGAGCGCGTTGATCACAAACCAGAACAGGCCGAGCGTCAGCAGGGTGAGCGGGAAGGTGAGTATCTTCAGCAGCAATCCCAGGGTGGCGTTGATGAAGCCGATGACCAGGGCGGCGATCAGCGCCGCGACTGGTCCACTTACGCTAATGCCGGGCACAACGCGGGCAACGATCCACACCGCTACGGCGCTTAGAATCCAATGCAAGAGAACACGCACGATAAGCCTCCTTCGATAGAATCATTGGTCGGTAGAATCATTGGACACTATACAACGTGAAAACGGCTCACGGAACCGTGGCACAAAAGACCAATGCGGCGCGGTTGCTCGATGGGATGGGAATCCGCTACGAACTGCGGGAGTACGTCGTCGATCCCAACGACCTGGCCGCAGAAACGGTTGCGGCCAAGATTGGATTGCCGCCGGAGCAGGTTTTCAAGACGCCGGTCGCGCGAGGCGACCGCAACGGAATTATTATGGCGGTGATCCCCGGCGATCAGGAGCTGAACCTGAAGGCGCTAGCGGCCGCGGCGGGAGAAAGAAAGATTCAGCTCGTCCCGGTGAAAGAACTACAGGCGCTTACCGGATACATTCGCGGCGGAGTGACCGCGCTTGCCGCCAAGCGCGATTTTCCCGTGTACGTGGACGAGACTATCGAACTGTTCGATGTGGTTTCTATTTCGGCGGGGGTGCGCGGGCTGCAGATTCTGATTGCGCCGGGCGACTATCTGCGCGCGACCAAGGGAACGATTGCTGCGCTTGGGCAGCCGAAGGCTGGATAGCAGTGGCGAGAGTAAACTATTTTCGACTGGTTGCGAGAAATGCGGCAATACTCGATGCCCAGCCCCTGAGGGGGCATTTGATTTTAAGGGCCGACGGTATCGCTGAAGCGATACCCTGATACGAAACGTGAGTTTTTCCGCGGCCGGTCAAGTCATATCGAATCTGAGGTAACCCATGCCCACTGCCACGCGCACCAATCCGCTTTCGTTCCTGACCGATCAACTTGACGAACTCAAGGCCAAGGGCACCCACTTCAAGCTGCGCGTGCTGGACGACGAGCAAGCGCCGCTTTGTACTTTCGACGGCAAGCGCGTGATCAACCTTGCCTCGAATAATTACCTCGGCTTCACGACGCATCCAAAGCTGCGCGAAGCGGCGCTGGAGGCTACGCGCAAGTATGGCGTGGGATCGGGCGCGGTGCGCACCATCGCGGGCACGATGAAAATCCACATGGAGCTGGAAGAGAAGATCGCGCGCTTTAAGAATGTCGAGGCCTGCGTGGTTTTTCAGTCGGGATTCACGGCGAATGCGGGAACGGTTTCGTCGTTTCTGGGGAAAGACGATTTCATTATTTCGGACGAGCTGAATCATGCTTCGATCATCGACGGCTGCAGGCTTTCACGGGCGAAGATTCTCGTTTTCCGCCACAAAGATGTTGCGCACGCCGAAGAGCAGCTTGCCAGCGTGAAGAGCGATCCGGGGAAGAAGTTACTGATCTCCGACGGCGTGTTCTCGATGGATGGCGACATCGGCCCGCTGCCGGGATTGTGCGAGGCGGCGGAGAAATATGGTGCGATCATGATGGTCGACGACGCGCACGCTTCCGGTGTGCTCGGCCGCCATGGACGCGGCACCGTCGATCATTTCTCGATGCACGGGCGGGTCGATATTCAGGTTGGAACCTTGTCGAAGGCGATTGGAGCGCTTGGCGGGTACGTTTGCGGCACGCGCGAGTTGATCGATTTTCTTTTTCACCGCGCGCGGCCATTTCTGTTTTCGACTTCGCATCCGCCGTCGGTGGCGGCGACGTGCATTGCGGCTTTCGATGTCCTCGAAACCGAGCCGCAGTGGATGGAGCAACTGTGGGCGAACACGCGCTTCTGGAAAAAGGAACTCGGCCTGCTCGGCTTCAACATAGGAGGCCGGACGACTCCTGCGAGCGAGACGCCGATTACGCCTGTCATTATTGGCGACGGACGCTTGACCATGGATTTTTCACGCGAGCTTTTCAAAGAAGGCGTGCTCGGAACGGGAATTGCATTTCCCACCGTTCCTGAAGGCAAGGCGCGGGTGCGGACGATCATGACCGCGACGCACACGAAAGATGAACTGCAGCAGGCGCTCGAAGTGCTGCAGCGCGTGGGCAGGCGGATGGGGATTCTCGGGTAAAGTTGCCAGCGCTCACGGTTGGGATGACAGCTCAGGTGCGCTGCTCCAGCTCTGTTTCTTTCGCTAGCTCCGCGTGTTTTGCCCGCGCGGCCTCGATGAATGCTCGGAAAATTGCTTGCGCGGACTCGGCTACTTCGGGCCCATCGTTCACACTGCGCTCCGGATGCCACTGCACTGCCAGCACGAAATGTCCGGGAGCAGTGCCTTCCAGAGCTTCGATGATTCCGTCTTCGGCGGAACGCGCGACCACGCGTAAGCCATCGCCCGCCCGGTCCGCGGACTGATGATGCGAAGAATTCACGGGCACTGGCTTCCGGGCGTCAACCGCAGCCCCAACAATTTCGGCCAGTCGCGATTCCGGCTCAATTTTCACCGTGTGCGCGTTTGCTACGGCCCGTCCCGCGCTGTGATTGATTCCCGATTTGCCGCCCGCCGACTCGATGTCTTGCACCAGCGTCCCCGACCGGAACACATTCAACGATTGCAGTCCATAACAAATGCCGAGCACGGGTTTGTGCAGACGGTAGGCATCCTGCAGCAGCAACTGTTCCGCGCGGTCTCGTTGGGCGTCGGCGGGCGCGGTTTTTTCGTGGCGATCGGCGCCGTACTTTTGCGGATCGACATCCGCGCGGCTGCCGGGCAGCAGAACGGCGTCGCAGCGCTCGATCTGCTGCATCACCTGCGCTGGTGTCCGATCCAGTTCGATCCGTACCGGCTCTCCACCGGCCGCGCGCACCGCTTCTTCATACTGCGGCATCGCGCGCTCGGCATACGCTGGGTCGCCGGAATGCGGCACGGGGATGGCAATCCGCGGCGCGATATTTTTTAGCTCGCTCATGTCCAACTTACGGAGAGTTCAAACTTACTTAGAGGTCAACTTACTTATGTTTAACTTACTTATGTTTAACTCACGCGCTCGATTCCTTCCAGGGTTTTCTGCTGGCGGTGGTGGCGAATTTCCATGGCCAGCGATAGCACCAGCACGATCGTACCCGCGGTGATGGCGCACGGAAACGCGATGTACCGATATGCAAAGGTCAGATTGGGCGCGACGTGCTTCACTTGCGAATAGACCACGGTCCCCAGAATGCTGAGCAGCAGCGCGACCGCGAACGAAAGCAGGGTGAATACAAACGTCATCGCGAAGACGCGCGCTGGAATTCCGATCCAGCGCGGGCCGCCGGAACTGATTTTCGCCATGCTTCTAGGCTACACCATCATCTAAAGCACTATTGTCCGAAGCATTTAGAACCAGAGAGCCTCAGGGTTTTCCGCCTTGGTTCCACGCCGGCGTGAAGGTCGAATTCACCAGCCACTCCACCGGACCGAGGAGCGACTCGATGGCCGCATCCATATGCTTGAAGTCGAGATGCGCAATATCGTCGCTGGGGCGGTGATAGTCGGCGTGCAGGCCATAACTGGAAACCGTCTGCGCCACCACGCCTTTTTTAGCCAGCACGTAATTATCCGAGCGCGCGAAAAAATTCTGTTCAGGATGCGGGTCGGCGACCAGATTCGCTCCATGCGCGGCCAGCGTCGGGCCCAGATTCGAGCGCTCCCACCCCGTGAGCCAAACCGTATCCGCCTTTACCTTGGAGTCGGCGCGGCCAATCATTTCAAACTCGAGGTTGGTCACAATCTCCGTCAGCGGCACCGGCGGATGCTCGCGGAAGTAGGCCGAACCGAGTCCGCCAGATTCTTCGCTGCCAAAAAGCGCGAAGATCACGGTGCGCCGGGGACGCGGCCCCGCGCCCAGCACGCGCGCCAATTCCAGCACGGCCGTGGTGCCGGAAGCGTCATCGTCGGCGCCGTTGTAGATGCTGTCGCCATTCACCGGGCGTCCGACGCCGAGGTGATCGAGATGGGCTGAAAGCAACACCGCCTCATGTTGTTGCCTGGGATCGCTTCCCTGAAGAATGCCCACCGCATTCCAGGTGACGCCTTTCTCTTCTTCCACCGGAGTTCGAAAGTGAAGCTGGCTCCCATCGGGCAGCTGCGCGAGCGTTCTGGCCGCGTCCACGCTCAATTCCAGAATGTTATGGCTGCCCATCGCCCCGCTATTGCTTTGGAGCCGATTCGGCAGGGTAGGGAGACGCTTGCCTCTGGCGTCGAAATCCGCCGGGCTCTTGTCGCTGGCAATCATGGCCGCGATCGCGCCCGCATTGACCGCGGCAAAAGCCGAGTGGCTATTCTTGTCGGTATTTCCAGTGACGAACACAATCGCGCCGGGCGTAACCTTCAGATTCGTCGAGTTTGCGGCATCCAGTTTCTGCAACGGTCCGGAGAATTCAGTATGCGTGACATGGTCGACCAGAAAATCCGTGCCGTAGGTCCAGGTGATCTTGGCGGCGCCGTTCGCTGGGGTAATGTCGACGGTCGGAGGCCCGGTCACCTTGACCTTCACCAGCGGCGCGCTTTGAATGTAGCCGCCATCGTCGCCTGCCGGAGCAATTCCGTATGCCCGCAGCTCGGCTGCGATGTAGGTGGCTGCGACCAGTTCGTCGTGGGTGCCGCTGCCGCGCCCTTGCATCGCATCCGAGGCGAGAAATTCTTCGTGGGCGCGAATGCAGGCGGCGCAAACCGTTGGCGCAGCCTTTCGATCGGACTGTTCCAGTTGCGCCAAGACCACGGATGCGGTGAGTAGCGAGCAAAGAATGGCGCGGAGCAAGAAGGGTCGTCTTTTCATGGTGGGGTTCGCGAGCAAGATTACCAGATCGTCCCGGATAAGGCCGCGTCATCCGAACGCGTCACGATCTCAGCCGGTGCCCGTGCGCTACAATACCGTCATGTCGCAAACCGCCTCCGCGATCACCCGCAGCCCGGCGGAGATCGTGCAAAGCAGTCCGGTTTCACAAGCGCCGAATGGCATCTGCTACGCCCGCTCGGGCGAGATTGCTGTGGCCGACAACGAGCTCGAACGCATGGTGGCGGCGGTGCCGGTGCCGGTGGCGGCCGCGCTCAGCCGCAAGGCGTACTACTTTGTGCCCCTCACCGTGACCGAGGGCGATCAGACCGTGATTGCCGACCGTTACGACGTGGCGCTCAGCGACAATGCGGTTTGCCATCGCAATCTGAATCTGGGCGACGCGCAGTGCGTCTTCATCTCGACGCGCTTGATGGACGACAAATTTTCGGTGGCGTTCGAGTTCTACATCAATGTGGGGCACGCGCTGGTCGAACGCGCCGGCGTGTCGCAGAACTTCGCCGACCTGGTCTGGCAGCAAGCGGAGTCGAGTGTGCGCGGCGAAACTTCGCTCGACGCCTGGGAGGCGCGCAAGTTCGCCACCGCGCACGGTCCCGATGCGGAGAAGTATAAGAACGAGTATCTGGCTTCCAGCTTCGCCGATGCGATTTCGATCTACCAGCTCGCGCTCTATCTCGACGTCGATTACTACGATCTGCGCGAGCGCGATTATCCGCTGCTGGCTCCGGCGCCGATGGCGGAACGGCTGCGCAAGATCGCCGAAATCTTTCCCCCGAATCCGGGATTCGAATTCAATATTTATTATCGCCGCCGGTCGTAGAGCGAGTCTTTCTTCGGTTCTAAGTCTTCGGTTCCGCGTGCAATCGCCTGGTTTGATCCATTGCTTCTACTCCCGGCTTGCCCGAGATACAGACATAATTGTAACTGGGTTGTGAGCTAACCCCGAGACGATGACCGCCCCCGATGAAATTGTTGCCCGGCGTCTCCTTAAGCAGGCAAAGTGGTGCGAAAGTCTGGGCTCACGCCTGTACTCAACGCTGTTGCGCCAAGCTGCAGAGGACGTCCGAGCCGCAGGTGTGTGCTGGGCGGTCTTGCATGACCATCACGACGACCCACCCGGCTCTGCGCTTGCTCTGCGTTTTCTCGGGGCAGTCCACCGCATCGTTCTGCAGGGACAGGCGCCGCAACTTGCTGCCTGTTATCCCTCGGCGGGCGGCGATAGCGGTGGTGACGACCCCTGGCCCCCGTTTCAGGCTGTTGTGCAACAACAGGCAGCAGTGCTCCGCAAACTGGTTCATCGTCCGGTGCAGACCAATGAAGTAGGCCGTTGCGCGGCCTTGCTGGGCGGATTTGTTGAGGTCGCGCGCCGCACTGGTCTCCCGCTGCGCCTGCTGGAAGTCGGAGCCGCGGCGGGGCTGATCCTGCGTTGGGACCACTACTTCTACGAAGCGGGTCATGAAGGCTGGGGCGATCCCGATTCGCCGGTGCGCATTTCCAATGTATTTGGTGATGTATATCCGTGTCTCGATGCGTCGACAAGGATCGAAGAGCGCCACGGCTGCGATACTTCACCGATTGACCCAGGCACGGACGAAGGCGCTTTAACGCTGCAGTCGTATGTGTGGCCGGATCAGATGGAGCGTTTTCGCCGGCTTACGGCAGCGATCGAAGTTGCGCGCCGTGTGCCCGCCCCTGTCGACCACGCCAATGCGGCCGATTGGATCGAAGCGGTGCTGGCCGGCGGCGTTTCTGGTGTGGCAACGGTGGTCTATCACTCCATTGTGTGGCAGTACTTGTCGAATGCAGACCGGGCGCGTTTCAAGCGCGTGATGGCCGCAGCAGGGCGGGCCGCCACTCATGACCGTCCGCTTGCGTGGCTTCGCATGGAGCCGGCCCGCAACCTCGCCGAAGTCCGCTTGCGACTTTGGCCTGGGAGCCCCGGCAGCAAGGACCTTCTACTCGCACGATGCGGCTTCCATGGAAAGCCGGTGTACTGGCTAGCACGCGAGAACTAGAAATTGCAACGCGGATTGGTTCCGAACGAGTCCCAGGAGGCGGGCGTGCTCCCCAAGGTTGCAGTCTTCGGATATCATGGCCTCCCGTGACTTTGACGAGGGAATCCGCCCCGAGTTCGCGCCGCCGCGCGGTGCGCGACATCCTGCTCTACGGCGTGACCGGCGGCCTGCTCATCGCCGTCCTGAAGCTGACGGAGTACCGCTTCCTGGTCCTCGAGCATTCTGTGGAGATTTACGGCGCCCTGGTCGCCGCCCTGTTTGCCGGACTCGGCATCTGGCTGGGGCAGACACTGACGAGAAAGAAGCCGGCAGTGATCATCAGGGAAGTCCCGGCGCAGGCCCCGATCCAGTCCATGGTCCAGTCCATGCCCCAGCCCATGGTCCAGCCCGTGGTCCAGCCCATGGTCCAGCCCGTGGGTCCGTTCGTCGCCGACGAGACGCGCGTAAGCCAGTTCGGGATTACACCGCGCGAGATGGAGATCCTTGGACTCATCGCCACGGGGTTGAGCAACCGGGAGATTGCCGGGCGGCTATTCGTCAGCGAAAACACGGTGAAGACGCATTCGAGCCGTCTGTTTGACAAGCTCGGCGCAAAGCGGCGCACCCAGGCGGTGCAGATCGGCAAGACCGCCCGGCTGATTCCGTGACGCGTGCCGCCCGCAGCCCACTCAAAAGGATGATTTTTCGCTTCGCGATGCAAAATCACACGAAAGGATGACGACAGCGCGCGCGTCCCACGCTAGACTTCAGGCACGTGATAGCAATTAAAGGAGGCTCATGAAGCGCGTAACCGGCATTGGCGGAATTTTCTTCAAATCAGAGAACCCGAAGCAACTCTACGAATGGTATGAGAAGCATCTCGGCATCCAGCGCGAACCGCACGGCCAGGGAGCATCGTTTCATTGGCGCGAACTACAGGCCGCCGATGGCACCGAACCCGGCCCCGAAGCCGAGACGGCGTGGTCCATCTTCCCGCAGACGACGAAACATTTCGGCGCCGGCAAAGCCGGCTTCATGGTCAACTACCGCGTCGACGATCTCGATGCGCTGCTTGAAGACCTGAAAAAATCCGGAGTGGAAATTGATCCCCACCGCGAAGAGGCCGACTTCGGCCGCTTTGCCTGGATCACCGACCCTGACGGCAACCGCATTGAGTTATGGGAACCGGAAAAGCCCAAGCAAGACTGACCGTGGGGCCCGCGAACCCCCACTACATTTCGGGCGCGTTAAACCAGCTTTCAAAACCAGCTTTCAAAATCAGGTTTCACGGAATCGTGGCAAAAGGAGACTTAGATCTATGAAAAAGACAGTGCTGGTCTTCGGACTGATTTCCGGCGCTCTTTCCTCGTTGATGATGGTGGCCACAATGCCGTTCGCGCACAGGATCGGCTTTAGCAAGGCCTTGATCGTCGGTTACACAGCCATCGTGCTCTCGTTTTTGCTGGTGTTCTTCGGCATCCGCTCGTACCGCGACAACGCCAGCAACGGCCAGATCACGTTCACCAAGGCGTTTGCCGTCGGGATCTCCATTACCCTGATTTCGTGCATGTTCTACGTCGCGACGTGGGAAATTCTCTACTTCAACTTCATGCACGACTTCATGGACAACTATGGCGCCCATACGATCGAGAAGCTCAAGGCCTCGGGCGCGAGTCCTGCAGCCGTCGAGGCGCAAGTTCAGCAACTGAAGAAATTCAAGGAGCAGTACGAAAACCCGCTCTTCAACTCAATGATGACTTTCATCGAGCCCTTCCCGGTGGGGCTTGCCATCACGCTGATTTCCGCGGCGGCCCTGAGGAAAAAGGCGCAACCGCAACCGGCACCATCGCCTTTGCCGGCATCCCATTGAATCTGTTCCGTCGAATCCGCTCCTTCTTCCCCTAGTCTTAGCGCTGTCGTTGGCGTTCGTGCATAAGCCGCGGATATGGCGATTCTGTCCGGTTTGTCGGCAACTCTTCCTTTATCGGATTAGGTAAGAGTTGCATCAACCGGGAGCAATCGCGATCACTTCCTACAAGACGACTTATCGGTACCTATCGTGGTTCACGAGACGATAGCCTCGGTTTGCACAATCAAGCGTCGTTCAACACAGGCAGTGCGGATGCCGTTTAGTGTCAAAGCAGGCCGCGTGGTTGGCCCA
>Ga0070761_10000547_pt1 | contig 24456 bp, 19 predicted proteins | sample HubBroMetageREF1_FD_66724 | JGI IMG/M metagenome (GOLD analysis project Ga0070761, IMG submission 66724) | Reference soil microbial communities from the Hubbard Brook experimental Forest, New Hampshire, USA - Hubbard Brook CCASE Soil... | ecosystem: Environmental > Terrestrial > Soil >... | reverse complement strand
ACGTGAGCCTGGTGATCGAGTTGATCACGCCGGTGGCGATGGAAAAGGGATTGCGGTTCGCGATTCGCGAAGGCGGGCACACGGTGGGCGCAGGCACGATCGCGGAGATTATTACGTAAGAGACGGTGTGGAGAACTGCGGAGCTTCGCTCCGCTGGACGGGCGAGTCGCCCGTCCCCACACAGGCAAAATCAGCGAGACAGAAGACGTCTCGCACTAAAAGAGCTGAAGGCAAAGCGCCAAAAGCCAAGTGCTGGGTTAGGGAGTGAGCAATGCCCCGAGAGATTATTACGTTGCAGTGTGGCGATTGCAAAGAGCGGAACTATTCGAAGACCAAGAACCGCAAAACGACACCGGACCGTCTGGAACTGAAGAAGTTCTGCCGCCGCTGCCGCAAGCACACGCCGCATAAAGAAGTTAAGTGACGCTGTTTAGCAGGCGTGAGCGAAGCGGGAGCCTGCTGGCGTCATCCTGAGCGAAGGATCTGGTAGATGAGGTCCTTCGCGTCGCTCAGGATGACAAGAGTAAACAGGGGCGTAAGCTCAACGGTTAAACTGTCGGTCTCCAAAACCGAACTTGGGGGTTCGAATCCCTCCGCCCCTGCCAGAGTTGAGGGTAAGAGTTCAGGCCCGAGAGGGAGCAGTAGCGGAAAGCGGGAAGGTATGGCGACAGCAGTAGAACAGAACGCGATTACAACCACGCTGAGGTCCTGGCCCGAGCGGATCAGGTCTTTTTACCACGACGTTCGCACGGAGATGAAGAAGGTTACGTCTCCTTCGCGCAAGGAGGTCCAGGGCACGACGACAGTGGTGATTATCACCGTGTTCCTGTTTGCATTTTATTTCTGGCTGGTGGATCTGGCGATCAGCAACAGCCTGGAGCGCGGTCTGCATTATTTCTCGCACCATTAGGCGGCGAGCGAAAGAAGCGATTGAATGCCGGATACGGACACGAATAAAGAAAAGAACGAAAGCGCAGCTGCGGCTGGCGTTGGCCAAGGTGACCAACAGCCACCGCCCTCATCGCCTGCGGAAGCAGTGCCGGGCGGCGAACCCGCGCGCAATCCGAATATGAAGTGGTACATCATCCACGCCTATTCGGGATTCGAACGCAAGGTGCGGGAGTCTCTGGAATCGCGGGTGCAGGCTTTCGGGTTGCAGGACAAGATCGGCAAGGTGCTGATTCCGACCGAGTCGGTCACCGAAGTCCGCGGCGGCAAGAAGTACACTTCGGAGCGCATGTTCTATCCCGGCTACGTGCTGGTGGAGATGGACATGGACGATCACGTCTGGCACGTGGTGAAGTCGACGCCTCGGGTTACGGGATTTGTGGGCACGGGGCAGCAGCCGACTCCTCTGTCGGACGAAGAAGTCAATCACATCGTTTATAAGGTGGCCGACAGCCGCGAAAAGCCGAAGCTCAAGGTCAAATTCGAAAAGGGGGAGACGGTGCGCATCGGCGAAGGTCCGTTCGCAACCTTTACGGGCGTGGTCGACGACGTGAACGAAGATCGCGAAACTTTGAAAGTGATGGTCACTATCTTCGGGCGTTCGACTCCAGTGGAATTGGAATTTGGGCAGGTGGAAAAAGTCGCGTAGAAATTTCTGTAGTGATGCGGCTTGCTCCGTCTCTACAAGAAGATTGATTGGAAGGCATCATGGCGAAGAAAGCTACAGGTTCGGTAAAGTTGCAGATTGCGGCGGGCAAGGCCACGCCGGCGCCTCCGGTGGGACCGGCGCTCGGGCAGGCGCAAGTCAACATCATGGAGTTCTGCAAGCAGTTCAATGCTCGCACCGGGCAGAAGGAACTCGAAGGGTTGATTGTTCCGGTCGTGATTACGGTTTACAGCGACCGCACGTTCACGTTTATTACCAAGACGCCACCGGCATCGGTGCTACTGAAGCGCGCGGCGGGAATTGCCAAGGGATCGGGCGCTCCCAATAAAGATAAGGTTGGCAAGGTGACGCTGAAGCAGGTCGAGGACATCGCGAAGCAGAAAATGCCGGATTTGAACGCCGCTTCGGTCGATGCCGCCATCCGAAGCGTGCGTGGCACGGCGCGGTCGATGGGCATTGAAGTGGTTGGGTAGATTTTTGCGTGGTGGCGGGGCCTTGCCTCGCCTGGACCGGCGAGCCGCCGGCCCCACACGAGCAAGTCGTAGTCGCAAACACCACGGCTCTTTGGGAACAGCTAAGCGCGGTGGGAGACTGAGGTGAAAATGAAGAAGTCAGGAAAGAATATCGAAAAGGCGCGGAAGGCAGTTGAGCCGCGGCCTTACACGCTGCAGGAAGCGGTTCCACTTCTGCAAAAAGTGAAATACGCAAAATTCGACGAGACCGTCGAAATAACGTTGCGGCTGGGCGTCGATCCAAAACATGCCGACCAGATGGTGAGGGGCACGGTAGTGCTTCCGCACGGATTGGGCAAGTCGAAAAAAGTTCTGGTGATCGCGAGCGGTGCGAAGGTTCGCGAGGCTGAGGCGGCAGGCGCGGATTTTGTCGGCGGCGAAGACATGGTCGAGAAGATTACGAAAGAAAACTGGACCGACTTCGACGCGCTGATTGCCACGCCCGACATGATGAAGTCGGTTGGCCGTCTGGGCAAGGTGCTCGGACCGAAGGGACTGATGCCGAATCCGAAGACGGGCACAGTCACCATGGACGTAGCGCGTGCAGTGCAGGAAGTCAAAGCCGGCAAGGTTGAGTTTCGCACGGACAAGACGGCGTTGGTGCATGTTCCGGTGGGAAAGATTTCCTTCTCGCCCGACAAGCTGATCGACAACGCAACCACTCTGATTTCGAGTGTGATCAAGGCGAAGCCTTCGGTGGCTAAGGGCAAATACATCAAAGCCTGCTACCTGAGTTCGAGCATGGGGCCGGGGATCTCGCTGGATACGACTCCGATCGAGGTTGCGGCTAAGGCATAGGTTTTCGACAAGGCTGCCGGGCTTTGCCCGGCGGACGGGCGAGTCGCCCGTCCCAACACGAGACTTAAGAGTTTTGGAAGGGTTTGAACATGGCGGTTACTCGAGCTAAGAAAATTGCGCAGGTTGAAAAGCTTGGCGGCGAACTGAAGAACGCTTCGAGCATGATTGTGGCTACCTATTCGAAGCTGACGGTGACGCAGGATTTCGAATTGCGCAAGGCGCTGCGTCCAACGGGAGCGAAGTATCGCGTGGTGAAAAACACGTTGGCGGAACGCGCCGCCAAGGGCACCAAGGTCGAGCAAGCGCTGAAGAATCTTCAGGGCGTGACCTCAATTGCTTATACCGCGGGCGATCCGGTGGCGCTGGCTAAGGCGCTGGCGAAGTACGTCAAGGACAATCCGGAATTCAGCTTCAAGGCCGGAGTGGTTGAAGGCCGCGTGATTACGGTCAAGGAGATCGAATCGCTCGCGACCATGCCGTCGAAGGACGAACTCTATTCGAAGCTGCTGTTCCTGCTGAACGCTCCGTCCCAGCGTTTGGTTACGGCGATGAATGCGGTCGGGCGGAATTTGGCGGTGGTTGTTGGGCAGGGCGTGGAGCAGAAGAAATTCAAGGAAGCGTAAGAATTTGTAATTGGGAGATTTGTAATTGGTAATTTGAACCCGGCGAGTTTGGGTTTTCAATTACAAATTACAACTCACCAATTACAAGTCCAACACAGGTTTCTGAGCAGCAACGCTGCTCGAAAAAAGATTTAGCTATCGCAGGCAAGGGGTGGCGTGGTCTTAAACTTTGGTGTTGTCTGGCGCCGAAGTTGATGACCTGGTCGCACTGGAAACCTGGCTAAACGATAGCGAAATCGTAAATCTTACATAAAGCGGAGAGATTCACATGGCGGATCTACAGCAGTTAGAAGAGTCGATTGTTGCGCTGTCGTTGCTGGAAGCGGCAGAGCTGGTGAAGAAACTGGAATCGCGTCTGGGCGTTTCGGCGGCGGCAGCGGCTCCGGTGATGGTTGCCGGCGGCGCAGCGGCGGGCGCGGCAGCTCCGGCTGAGGAAAAGACCGAGTTCACGGTCGTTCTGAAGGAAGTTGGAGCCAATAAGATCAATGTAATCAAGGCAGTACGTGAGGTCACCAGCCTCGGATTGAAAGAGGCAAAAGACCTGGTGGATGGCGCTCCAAAGAGCATAAAAGAGGGTGTCTCGAAGGATGAAGCCGAAACCATCAGGAAGAAATTCACTGAAGCGGGCGCGACTGTTGAGGTCAGGTAGACGCCGTTTAACGGGCGTGAGCGAAGCGGGAGCCCGTTGGCGTCATCCTGAGCTTGGTGTCATCCTGAGCGAAGCGAAGGATCTCGGACGGCTCCGCTTGCAATTATTTGACCGAACAGTAGCTGAATCCTGGCGAGTGGTGTTAATATCTAATAAATAACCCGCTTATCCTGGCTTCACTGCGAGGCGACGGCGACCCGCATCCTCCAAATCGACCCAGGAAGCGGAACGGAACCGGGTCGCTGGAATGAAAGTTTGGCAGCCGGTCCCGCGAGCGGCGGGACGGAACAGGCCTTTTGAACTGGCGCGGAATTTTACAAGTTATTCAAGAGTAAGCGTCGCACACGGCGCCCGCGGACAAACCTGTCCTTGCGGGGGCCGCTGTCTTTTTTCCGCGCACACCGCTCGTTTTCGTCAACCGTAGGAGTATTTTTGGCGCCGTTTTTTGCGCCCCATTCCGCTTGTACTGCAGCCCCAGGCTGCCAGAAAGCAGGAGTTCCTGAGCATGACAAAGCACAATATACATCGCAGACGTTTCGATTTTTCCAAGATTCCAGCGACCATCCAGATTCCGAACCTGATTGAAGTGCAGAAGCGCTCTTATGATCGCTTTCTACAGATGGACAAGCTGCCCAGCGAGCGCGAAGATGGCGGGCTGCAGGCGGTGTTTCAGTCGGTGTTTCCAATTACAGATTTCCGCAACGTCTCGCAGCTTGAGTTTGTGGACTTCGCGATTGGCAACTGGGAATGCAAGTGCGGCCACTTGAAGGGGCTGCATCACTTGCGCACGACTTGCAAGAGTTGCGGATCGACGGTGATCACGGACCCGTTTCATCCCGGCGAAGTTCTCTGCCATAAGTGCGGCACCTACAACGCGAACACTCCCGACTTCTGCAACAAGTGCGGCGACCCGGTCGGACTGCAGTTGAAGTACGACGTGGCGGAGTGCGAAGAGCGCGGCATGACCTACTCCGCGCCGCTAAAAGTCACGATGCGCCTTACCATTTGGGACAAGGACGAAGCCGGCAACCGTTCCATCCGCGACATCAAGGAGCAGGAAGTATTCTTCGGCGATGTTCCGCTGATGACGCAGAACGGAACGTTCATCATTAATGGAACCGAGCGCGTCATCGTCAGCCAGTTGCATCGCTCTCCCGGCGTGTTCTTCGAGACGGCGGCGAATCGCACTTACTTCTTGGGAAAGATTATCCCCTATCGCGGATCGTGGGTTGAGTTCGAATACGACCAGAAGAACGTGCTCTACGTGCGCATCGACCGCAAGCGCAAGTTTCTGGGTACGATTTTTCTGCGCGCTCTCGGCCTGCGTTCCGGCGAAGATATTCTCAAGACTTTCTATACAACCGACCGCTTGATCGTCCGTGACAAGAAACTGTTTTGGACACTGGACCCGGCGAGCGAGAAGCCCACGAACTTGCTGGGCATGAAGCTGGCCCACAGCATCAAGTCGAAGTCGGGCGACGAAGTGGCGCACTCCAGCCGCAAGATCAGCCCGGCGACGCTGAAGGAAATTCAGAAGGCGAAGATCACCGAAATCGAAGTGGATACGACCGACCTCGAAGGCGCGTGGGCGGCGAGCGACATCGTCGACACCACGACCGGTGAAGTGCTGCTCGAGGCGAACACGGAAATCACGGCTGACAAGGTGGCGAAGATTCTGGAATCGGGCGTGGTCGAACTGAGCGTGTTCTTCCCGGAGCGCGACGACGTAGGCACGGTAATCAGCCAGACGTTGCGCCGCGATTCGGTCGTCAGCCCATCGGAAGCGCTGATCGAGATTTATCGCAAGCTGCGTCCGGGCGATCCGCCAACGCTGGATACGGCGACCGCATTGTTCCAGGGCATGTTCTTCGATCCGCGCAAGTACGACTTCTCGCGGGTAGGCCGTCTGAAGTTCAACATCAAGCTGTTCGAGAATCAGGAAGCGACCAGCCTCGAACAACGCACGCTCGATCCCACGGATTTCTACGCGACGATCAAGTATCTGCTCAAGCTGCGCAAGAACATTGGCGCGGTCGACGACATCGATCACCTCGGCAATCGGCGCGTGCGAGCGGTTGGCGAGTTGCTTGAGAATCAGTTCCGCATCGGCTTGGTCCGCATGGAACGGGCGATCAAAGAAAAAATGTCCGTGTATCAGGAAATGTCGACAGCCATGCCGCACGACTTGGTCAACGCTAAACCGGTGATGGCCGCGATCCGCGAATTCTTTGGATCGTCGCAGCTGTCGCAGTTCATGGATCAGACGAATCCGCTGTCGGAAATCACGCACAAGCGGCGTCTGTCGGCGCTGGGGCCGGGTGGGTTGTCGCGCGAACGCGCTGGATTTGAAGTGCGCGACGTTCACCCCACGCACTACGGACGCATCTGCCCGATTGAAACGCCGGAAGGTCCGAACATCGGACTGATCTCGTCGTTGAGCTGCTTTGCGCGCATCAACGACTACGGCTTCATTGAATCGCCCTACCGCAAGGTGAAGAACTCGCGTGTGGTGGACTACATGATCGTCGTCAACGCCGGCGACAGCAGCTACAAAGTCGGCGACTATGCCGAGAAGAGCGAGATGGAAAAGGTGAACGCTGACTTAAAAGAACGGCGCAAGAAGCCGGTCGAGGTCGAGCCATTTTCCTTCTATCTCTCCGCTTGGGAAGAGGACCGGCACACTATCGCGCAGGCCAACATTGAACTGGACGACAAGGGGCGCATCGCCGGCGAACTGGTCAACGCACGCAAGGCGGGCAACTTCGTGCTCGTGAACCGCGACGAAGTGGATTACGTGGACGTCAGCCCGAAGCAGCTCGTTTCGGTCGCCGCTTCGCTCGTGCCGTTTCTGGAGCACGACGACGCAAACCGCGCGCTGATGGGCGCGAACATGCAACGTCAGTCGGTGCCACTGTTGCGGGCGCAGGCTCCAATTGTCGGGACCGGGATGGAGGGCGTTACCGCGCGCGATTCGGGTGCGGTCGTGCTGGCGCGACGTAATGGAATCATCGATTCGGTCGATTCAGAACGGATCATTGTTCGGGTCGAGGGCGAGCATCATCCGATGCAGCTTTCGCGCGAAGTGGGCAGCGACATTTATCAGCTCACAAAATTCAAGCGCTCGAACCAGAACACCTGCATCAACCAGAAGCCGATCGTGAAGAAAGGCCAGCGGGTGGTCAAGGGACAAGTGATTGCCGACGGCCCGTGCACTGATTTTGGCGAGTTGGCGCTGGGGCGCAACGTGCTCGTAGCGTTCATGCCGTGGCGCGGCTACAACTTTGAAGACGCGATTCTGGTTTCGGAAAAGATGGTGAAGGAGGATTACTACACCTCCGTTCACATCGAAGAGTTCGAACTCGAAGCCCGCGACACAAAGCTTGGGCCCGAGGAAGTAACGCGCGACATTCCGAACGTGAGCGAATCCACGCTTCGCAACCTCGACGAAGCGGGCGTGATCCGCATCGGCGCGGGCATCAAGCAGGGTGACATCATCGTCGGCAAGGTTACGCCGAAGGGTGAAACTCAACTTACGCCGGAAGAAAAATTGCTGCGTGCGATCTTCGGCGAAAAAGCCGGCGACGTGCGCGACGCCTCGCTCTACTGTCCGCCGGGAATCGAAGGCATCGTGGTGGACGTGAAGATCTTCTCGCGCAAGGGCCAGGAAAAGGACGAACGCGCCAAGACGATTGAAGGCAACCAGATCGCGAAGCTCGAAAAGAACCTTTCGGACGAAATTCGAATTCTGACCGATGAGCGCCTGAAGCGTCTCGAAGGCTTACTCGGCGGCAAGGAAGTGCAAGCCGATCTGCACGACGAGCGCACCAACAAACGCTTGCTGACCAAGGACACAATTCTTGACCGGGACACGATCGAGCGCATCTCGACCCGCAATTTGAAGCGGATCAAGTATGCCGATAAAGACCCGCGGGTGAATGAGCAGATCGACGAAATCGAGGAAATGACCTCGCGCCAGATCGACGTGCTCAAGAAGATCGTCAACGAAAAGAAAGACAAGCTGACCAAGGGCGATGAACTGCCGCCGGGCGTGATCAAGCTCGTCAAAGTTTATATCGCCATGAAGCGCAAGCTGAGCGTCGGCGACAAGATGGCCGGACGCCATGGCAACAAAGGCGTGATCGCGCGCATTCTGCCCGAAGAGGATATGCCGTACCTCGAGGATGGAACGCCAGTTGAGATCGTCCTGAACCCGCTCGGCGTCCCCAGCCGAATGAACGTGGGACAGATCCTTGAAACCCACCTGGGGTGGGCGGGTTATGAACTGGGTCTGAAGATCGCGGAGTTGCTGAAGCAGAATACTCGTGCCGAAGCCATCCGCCGCGATCTCAAAGCTTTGTTCAAGGACACCGTGCTGGCGGACACCATCGCCGACATGAGTGAAGACGAGCTCGAAGCGGTGGCTCCGACGCTTAAGAAGGGCGTGTTCATGGGATCGGCCGTATTCGACGGCGCCCGGGAGACGGAAATCAAGGCGTTGCTGACGAGCGCGGGTCTGCCCACGTCGGGCAAGACCACACTGCGCGACGGAATGACGGGTGAGAAGTTCGAATTGCCGGTCACGGTGGGCTACATCTACATGTTGAAGCTGTCGCACCTGGTGGACGACAAGATTCACGCGCGTTCCATCGGGCCGTACTCGCTGATCACGCAGCAACCGCTGGGTGGCAAGGCGCAGTTCGGAGGCCAGCGCTTCGGAGAAATGGAAGTATGGGCTCTGGAAGCGTACGGCGCGGCATTCATCCTGCAGGAATTGCTGACCGCGAAGTCGGACGATGTATACGGGCGCACCAAAATCTACGAGGCCATCGTCAAAGGCGAGGCCGCGATGGAGCCGGGCGTGCCGGAATCGTTCAACGTGCTGATTCGCGAATTGCAGGCGCTTTGCCTGGATGTGGAATTGATTAAGGCCACGGAGAAGAAGCCGGTGGCGGTGGCAGCAGATTAAGAAATCGTCGTTGGTCGCTAGTCGTTGGTCGTTCGCGGCTAGCAGGCCGACTCACTTTTAAAGAATAGACCCGGCAGTCTTCGCTCTTGGGTTTCCGGGTCAGGGATTTCGCTAGCGACTAACGACCATCGACTAGCGACCGTTCTTAAGAGCCGCGTACGGCGGCGTACAGCCGTAGGAAAGCGGAGGAACATGTTTCGTTCGAGCCCGTTCGATATGGCAAATCCCGTGGCTGATTTCGATGCCATTCGCATCAGCCTGGCGTCCCCGGAAAAGATACGGAGCTGGTCGCATGGTGAAGTGACCAAGCCGGAAACAATTAACTACCGCACTTTTAAGCCAGAGCGCGATGGCTTGTTCTGCGCGCGAATTTTCGGCCCGGTCACGGACTGGGAATGTCTCTGCGGCAAGTACAAGCGCATGAAGCATCGTGGAGTGATCTGCGACAAGTGTGGCGTGGAAGTCACGCTGTCGAAGGTCCGCCGCGAACGATTGGGGCACATCGAGCTGGCATCGCCTTGTTCGCACGTGTGGTTCTTCAAGGGACTTCCCAGCCGCATCGGACATCTGCTCGATATTTCATTGCGCGACCTGGAAGCGATTCTGTACTTCGAGGCCTATGTGGTTGTCGATCCCGGCGACTCCCCGGTAAAAGAACGCGAAGTCATCAAGGACGAAGCGAAGTATCGCGAACTCGATCAACAATACCGTCCCGCCGGCTTCAAAGCCATGATGGGCGCGGAAGCGATCAAGGAACTTCTCAAGCGCATTGAAGTCGATTCGCTCTCCGCCGAACTGCGCGAGAAGATGAAGCACGAAACCTCGCTGCAGAAACGGCTGAAATATGCCAAGCGGCTGAAAGTGGTCGAGGCCTTCCGCAAGAGCGGCAACAAGCCGCAGTGGATGATTCTGGATGTGCTGCCGGTGATTCCACCGGAGCTGCGTCCACTGGTTCCACTGGATGGCGGACGCTTCGCTACGTCCGATCTGAATGATCTTTACCGTCGCGTCATCAACCGTAACAACCGGTTGAAGAAGTTGATGGACCTGCACGCTCCAGAAGTTATCGTGCGCAACGAAAAGCGAATGCTGCAGGAAGCGGTCGACGCTCTGTTCGACAACGGACGCCGCGGGCGCGTTTTGCGTGGTGCCAACAATCGGCCGCTGAAGTCGCTCTCCGACACGCTGAAGGGCAAGCAGGGACGCTTCCGCCAGAACCTGCTCGGCAAGCGCGTGGACTACTCCGGACGCTCGGTGATCGTGGTTGGTCCCGAGCTCAAGCTGCATCAGTGTGGTTTGCCGAAGAAGATGGCGCTCGAGTTGTTCAAGCCGTTCATTTACCACCGGCTGGAGCAGACGGGAAACTGCACCACCATCAAACAGGCAAAAGAAATGGTGGAGCAGCAGGACCCGATCGTCTGGGACATTCTGGAAGAGGTCATCAAAGATCATCCAGTGATGCTGAACCGCGCGCCTACGCTCCATCGTCTCGGCATTCAGGCGTTTGAGCCGGTGTTGGTGGAAGGCAAGGCGATCAAGATCCACCCGCTCGTTTGCACCGCGTTCAACGCCGACTTCGACGGCGACCAGATGGCGGTACACATTCCGCTCTCGCCGGAAGCTCAGGTAGAGGCCAGCGTTCTTATGCTATCTTCGCACAACATCCTGTCGCCGGCATCAGGCCAGCCCATCACCGTGCCCACGCAGGACATGGTGCTAGGTCTCTACTACCTGACGAAAGCGAAGCCGGGTGCGAAGGGTGAGGGCCGTTCTTTCGCCAATATTGACGAAGTCGTGATCGCGCTCGAAATGGGAGAGGTGGAAACTCTCACTCCGATTCGCCTGCGCTATACCGGTGAGGTCATTGACCTGACGCAAGCCTACGATGATCAGGACGTGAACCACACGGAGCCCGTGCACATAGTGCGCGAGTACCTGAATACCACCGTCGGTCGCGCAATTCTAAATGACCATCTGCCCAAGGCAGTGCCCGGCGTCAACGTGAGCATGCCGTATATCAACGGACTACTCAAGAAGAAGGGCATCGGCCAACTGGTCAATTACTGCTATCTGCGGTTTGGCCTGGAAGTCACCGTCAAGATGCTCGATGAGATCAAGTCGCTGGGCTTCAAGTATGCCACACGCTCCGGTCTCTCCATCGGCATTGATGACATGGTCATCCCGGACAACAAGAAGACCCTGGTGAAAGACGCCGACAAACAGGTGATCAACGTCCAGCAGCAGTACCTGGACGGCGCCATCACCAACGGCGAACGCTACAACAAGGTCATCGAAATCTGGTCGGCCATCACTGAGAAAGTTGCCGATGAAATGTTTGGCCAGATGCAGCGGCGGGATAAAGAAGGCGAACTCAACCCGATTTACGTCATGGCCGATTCCGGCGCCCGCGGATCGAAACAGCAGATCCGCCAGCTCTCCGGAATGCGCGGACTGATGGCGAAGCCGACGGGTGAAATTATCGAGACTCCGATCACGGCGAATTTCCGTGAAGGCTTGACGGTGCTCGAATACTTCATCTCGACGCACGGCGCCCGCAAGGGTTTGGCCGATACGGCGTTGAAGACCGCCGACTCAGGTTACCTGACGCGCCGTCTGGTTGACGTAGCGCAGGACGTGATCATCAGCGAATACGACTGCGGCACGGTGGATGGAATTTTCGTCTCCGGCATCGTCGAAGCCGGTGAAATCATCGAGCCGCTGCGCGACCGCATCGTCGGCCGCGTGTCGCTCGAGAAGATCAAGGACTACGAGGGTCAGATCGTGGTCGATATTAACCAGGAGATCACCGAAGATCTGGCGGGCACGATTCAGGCCGCCGGTATCGAGCGCGTAAAAATTCGCTCAGTGCTTACTTGCGAGTCGAAGCGTGGCGTTTGCGTGATGTGCTATGGACGCAATCTGGCTTCCGGCCGTCTGGTCGAACTTGGCGAGGCTACCGGCGTGATTGCGGCGCAGTCCATTGGCGAACCTGGAACGCAGCTCACCATGCGTACCTTCCACATCGGAGGTACGGCATCGCGAGTTTCGGAACAGTCGCGCCTCGATGCCAAGAGCAAGGGCACGGTGCGCTTCATCAATTTGCAGACAGTGAAGTCGAAGACCGGGGATCTGGTGGTGATGAATCGCCAGGGCTCGATTGCGGTCGTGGACGAAAAGGGCCGCGAACGCGAGCGCTATGCGGTCGTGTATGGCGCCAAAGTGAAAGTGGCCGAGGGCGGACCGGTCGCGCTCGGCGAGCCTCTGGTCGAGTGGGATCCTTACACCTTCGCCATCCTTACGGAAATCGGCGGCACGGCGCAGTTCAAGGATTTGCAGGAAGGCATTACGCTGAACGAGGAAGTGGATGAAGTCACCGGCCTGTCGCGTCATGTAGTGACGGATTCACCCGACGAGAAGCGTCAGCCTGCGATCGTAATCAAGGGTAAGGCGAGCAAGCGCTACCTGATGCCTTCGCATGCTCACCTAATGGTGCAGGACGGAGACACGGTGTTCCCGGGCGACGTGCTGGCTAAGATCCCGCGCGAAACCACCAAGACCAAGGACATCACGGGCGGTCTGCCGCGCGTGGTGGAATTGTTCGAGGCCCGCAAGCCGCGCGAGACGGCCGTCATCAGCGAAATCGATGGCGTGGTGCGCTTCGGCGAAGTGGCCAAGGGACAACGCAAACTCTACGTGGCAGCCGATAACGGCACGGAAAAGGAATATTCCGTTCCGCGCGGTGTTCACATCAACGTGCAGGAAGGCGAGCGCGTCCGGGCGGGTGAACCGCTAATGGACGGGCCGCTCAACCCGCACGACATTCTGGCCGTGCTCGGCGAAAAGGAGCTGCAGTCTTACCTGGTGAACGAAATCCAGGAAGTCTACCGCTTACAGGGCGTGAACATTTCAGATAAACACATCGAAGTGATCGTCCGCCAGATGATGCGCTGGGTAAAAGTCGAAGATGTAGGTGATACCCAGTTCCTTCTCGAACAGCAAGTGGATAAATTCCGCTTCCACGAGGAGAACGAGCGGGCGATCGCCAACGGCGGCAAACCGGCCACTGGGCGCCCGTTGCTGCTCGGTATCACCAAGGCGTCGCTTTCGACCGATTCGTTTATTTCCGCTGCCTCCTTCCAGGAGACCACGCGCGTGCTGACCGAAGCTTCCATTCAGGGAGCAGTCGATCATCTGCGCGGCCTGAAAGAAAACGTGATCGTGGGCCGATTGATTCCCGCCGGCACCGGCATGGAATATTACCGGAACGTGCGTCTCTCTCCGGAAATGGAAGAGGCCGCCAGCAAGGTGCAGGAAGAAGTCTCGCAAGCCTACGAAGACGCCGAGCGCGCGCTCGAACTCATGCGCCACGAAGGCGAGACCGAAGAGCTCGCCGCGGAGTAAGACGAAACGAATCCAAGAGGGGCGACCACGAGTCGCCCCTCATTTTCTTGGGGCATTTTCTTGGAAGCGCATTATTTGAGCGACGTTGTTTTAGAATGGCGTTTTCTTGAATGATGTTTTTTTGAAGCCAATGTCTTTAGCACTGGAACCACAGCGCCTGACCGAGCCTCAGGGTCCGAACGCCAAACCGGAGCCGCTCCCTGGGGCACTGATATTAGCGCCGGCACTCGGCCGCTTCTGGCGTCTCTTCCGCTTGTCGATCTGGCGTGCCTTCGAGCACGACGCTTTCGGAACGGCCAAAGCCTCGGCCTATTCGTCCATCTTCACTTTTTTCCCGGCCTTGCTGGTACTCGGCTCGGTTCTTGCTACGCTTAGCCGGGGCCAGGTCTACTTGCGCGAGGTCTCCTACGCCCTGGGCACCATATTGCCCGCGGGCAGCTCAGCCGCGCTTTCTTACCTGAGAGGCAGCACGGACCGGCCGGTTGGCCTGCTCATCACCACTTCGTTGTTGACGATCTGGAGCGCTTCCGGCGTCATCATCTCGTGGATGGATGGTTTTCGTCGCGCTTATCAGTTGCCCAAGACCTGGGGGATCGTCCAGGAGCGCGCAATTGCGGTTTGGCTGGTCTTGATGGCGGGCATACCGATGACTTTCTCTACCATTCTGGTTGCCTTCGGGAGCCGCATTGAAGCGCGGATTCTGTTTCATATCGGGCACGAGTTCGGACCCATAATTCTGTTGTTGTGGGGCGCGATCCGGTGGGCCATTGCGATCATGACCAGCATCGCGGTGATCCAGCTTATCTATCACAACGCGGTGCCGCGCACGCAACCCTGGCACACCGTTCTACCGGGCGCTGTTCTTGCCACCGCCATGTGGCTGATTTCCACTGCGTTATTTGGATTGTATTTGCAGCATTATGCCGATTATAGCGTCATCTATGGTTCGCTCGGTGTGGGCATTGCATTGCTGTTGTGGATGTACCTGATCTCGCTGGTGGTGTTGATTGGAGCAGAATTCAATGCCATGCTCTTTCCCCGCTGTCTCACGAAAGTTCCGCTTCCGCAGGTAGACACCGCAGTTCGCTGACAAGCACTTGTTGCAATAAGATTGATGGAGCCGTCCGCGGAGAGGATTCGCGATTTGAAGAAACGCAAACTGGATCTGGTTGACGGAAGTCTGTCTGCTTCCCCCTCTGCGCCGGAAGAGGCAGCCGAACGTGTGCGCCGCGCAAAAATTGTTTGTACGATTGGCCCAGCCTGCGATTCCGAAGAAATGATTCGCGACCTGATGCGCCTGGGCATGGATGTTGCGCGTCTGAATTTCTCCCACGGAACGCACTCCGAACACGCCCGGCGAATCCAGCGGCTGCGCCGCGCCGCCCATCGTCTGAAGCGGACCATTTGTATTCTTCAGGATCTTCAGGGCCCGAAGATTCGCACCGGCCGCCTCCGGCATGGACAGGCTGTGCAGTTGAAGTCCGGGGCCGTACTGACCATCACGCCGCGCAAGGTGGCGGGGACCGCCGAGGTGATTGCCACCGATTTTCCGGGCCTGGCGCGCGAAGTCGAGCCCGGCGCACGGGTTCTCTTGTCCGACGGCCGCATTGAACTCAAAGTGCGCGCGATTCGCGGCGACGATGTGGAATGCGAAGTCGTGAACGGGGGAATGCTTGGAGAGCACCAGGGAATTAATCTGCCCGGCGCGGCGTTGACAATCCCCGCACTCACCGACAAAGACAAGGGGGACCTTGAGTTCGGTTTGAAGCACGGAGTGGATGTGATTGCGCTGTCGTTCGTTCGCTCCGCCGATGACATCCGCACGGCTAAAACCCTGATGCGCGAGTTCGGGAAATCTGTGCCCATCATCGCCAAACTGGAAAAGCCGCAGGCCATCGAACGCCTGGAAGAGATTCTCGAAATAGCCAATGGCATCATGATTGCGCGTGGCGATCTGGGCGTGGAACTGCCGCCCGAGCGCGTCCCGATCATACAGAAGCTGGTGATTCAGCGAGCGGACGTGTGGCGCAGGCCCGTGATTACGGCTACTCAGATGCTCGAGTCCATGACCGAGAACCCGCGGCCGACGCGGGCGGAGACGAGCGATGTGGCGAACGCAATCTTTGATGGCACCGACAGCGTCATGCTCTCGGGAGAAACCGCCAGCGGTCGCTATCCGCGCGAGGCGGTGGCCATGATGGCCCGCATCATTCTGGAGGCGGAGGCTAGCATCGCGCAACTGCCGCCGGCGCCGCGCCGCCGCCGTGAAGCGCAGCGCTATTCAGTTGCCGAAACCATCTGCGAATCCATCGCACACGCCGCCGAAGATCTGCCCATGCGCGCGATTGCCGTCTTCACGGAAAGCGGCAACACGGCGCGCATGCTCTCGAAGCATCGTCCGAGGGTTTCCATTTACGCTTTCAGTCGTAAGCCGGAAGTCTGCAATCGTATGAACTTATTATGGGGCGTGCAACCGGTTCACAAAGAAGAGTGGGAGTCGGCGGAGGCGATGCTCAGGACCGCCGAAAAGGAACTATTGCCGAGAGGTCTTCTCCGCGCCGGGGACGTGCTCGGTCTGGTGGCCGGGACGAAGCTCACTTCGGGCGCCACGAATTTCATGCGGCTGCACACGGTAGGGGACAGCGATCCAGTACGGTCGACGCGGCGACGAAAAGAGTAACAGTCTGCAATGGAACCCAAAGCTCCTTATTCATTCTTCGATAACTCTTTGGATCCCGCGGTACGCGGCTTCCTGCACTCGCCCGCGAATCCAAACGGCGATGCGCTGATCTTGACGCACGGCGCGGGCTCGAATTGCGCCGCTCCTCTGCTGATCGCGCTCAGCGAGGTTTTTGCCGGACATGGCTATGTCGTTCTGCGTTGCGATCTGCCTTTCCGCCAGGAGCGGAGAACCGGACCGCCGTTTCCGGGCAATGCGGAGCGCGATCGCGCTGGTCTGCGCAGCGCGGTTGCAGTTTTGCGTAAGCATGCAGCGGGGCGGATCTTTCTTGGCGGCCACTCTTATGGTGGACGCCAGGCGACAATGCTCTGCGCTTCCGAACCTGAACTGGTTTCGGGCCTGCTGTTACTTTCCTATCCTTTGCATCCTCCGCGCAAGCCGGAGCAACTCCGAGTGCAGCACCTGCCCAATCTCCGAGCTCAGAGTTTGTTCGTGCACGGTACGCGCGATCCCTTCGGAAGCGTGGAAGAGGTGACGAGGGCAATGCAGCTTATCCCGGCCAAAACCGAATTAATGCGAGTGGAAGGGGCGGGTCACGACTTGGGATTCAAGGGGAAAGAACGAGCGCTGGAACTTCCAGCAAGTATCTTGGCCAGGTTTCAGGCGGCGTTTAACTAACTCGTGTGGCGCGGACAGTCCTATCAACGCGGCCTCTGTTTCGCTGCTCGCACGCGGACAGGAGTGTCCGCGCCACACGAGCAACGGCTTAATTCACCCAACCGGATTTCGATCCGCCATTGGTTTTGTCGTTATCGTCGGGGGGTATGTAATTTCCGTGCTCGTCGAAGGTCACTTTGCGGTCGTGATCTTTCATGTAAACTTCGAATTTTCTCGCCGCGCGGCGCCGCTTCCAGCGGTAGTAGGAGTTCCGCACTCCGAAATAACGCTCGGACGCCGCATAGCTCATTCCTCGAGACGGCATGAACTTCACCCACAGGAAGCCGAAGAACAATCCTCCGAGATGAGCGAAAACCGCGACTCCGTTCGCTGGCTCAAAAACCGCGACAATCGCGACCACAACCCAAATGCCGACCAGGTATTTGGCTTTGATCCTGAACGGCAGAGGAAACAGAAACATTTCCTGATCGGCATAAAGAATGCCAAAAGCCATCAGCAGTCCAAAAATTCCGCCCGACGCGCCCACCGTTCCGATGGCCGGACTCGCCCCCAGGAAATGAGTATAGGCAATCGCGATCGTAACCAGCGCCGCGCCCACCACGCAGAAGGCGTAGCACTCGATGAATCGCCGCGGCCCCCAGTCGCGCTCCAGGTACGCGCCGATAAACCAAAGCGTGAGCATATTGAAAAACACGTGACCGAAGCCGGCGTGAAGCAACGAGTACGTGAACAATTGCCAAACTTCGCCATGCTTGACAACGTCAACCGGGATTAGCGCCAGCCACTCCTGCATGAGGCTGACAACGTCCGGGGCGAACCTGCCCACCACCAACTGAAACAGGTAGATCCCCGTGCACGTCAGAATGATGCGCCTCACCCATCCTTCAAAGGGTGGGAAACTGAACGAGATGGTTTGTCCGCGACTCACTATTCCTATCTTTCTGGTTCCGCCACTACCGGCAGACTGCGATGTCCCGCTGCATCCACCGCTCTTACACCGAATATCACATTATCCTTCGAAACCTTCAGGGTTGCACGCGTATCGCTGCCGACCGTCTGGACGTACTCCCAATCGGCGGCGTTGGTGGAACGCCAGACCACCTCGTAGGCGGCCGCGCCGGCCGAAGGCTCCCAGGTTAGAGAGGTGTCGTTATCGAGGTTCTTGGTCTGCATCTTTACATTGGCCGGCGGCCCCGGAGCCGCTGCCAGCGAGGCCAGGGTCGCCGCGTTCAGCCGCGCCACGTGCGCCACATATTCGAAGTCAACATACTTCAGCAGGTCTCCATATTCGATACCATTCTCGGTACGGGGAGTCTGATGTTGATGGTTGAAATCTTCGCGGAATTCGGTGAAGCGGACTGCGGCGAAACCCTGCTGGTTGAAAGAGTAATGGTCGCCTCCGCGCAGGAAGCGGTCGAGGCGGAAGGTCAGCAGCGGTTTTACTCCGGCATCGTACGAGCGGCCTACGTCGGCAATGTAGCGGGCCAGTTCGCGAGAAGTCGAATCATTCTCTCCACCTAGCATTCGAATGCGCTTGATTTCAGCGTCGCTCGCCGCCGCGGGCAGCCCTTCGGAAAACACGCGCACTACGCTTGCATCCTGTCCCGGACCGAGGTTGCCCCCTACAATGTCATTGTTCAAAACTGCTTCGATTTTCCAGCCTTGCTGCTTCGCCATCTGGGCGAAGTGCTTGCTGCCGTTCAGACCCTGCTCTTCTCCCGCGACCGTCAGAAAAATAATGGTCGCTGGGAACTTGATTTTGCTCGAAGCTTTGCTCAAAATGCGGGCGCATTCCAGGCTCACCGCCGTGCCGCTGCCGTCGTCATTCGCTCCCGGCGCAGGATCGGTGGCGTTAAGATTATCGCTGTTGCGCGAGTCGTAGTGGCCAGTTACCAGCACGATGCGATCCGCCTGTTTCGGCTCAGGCCCGCGCAACACCGCATAAACATTGGTGATTTCGGTTGGTTTCGGGATGCGGTCGGCGGGCTGCTCGGTGAAAGCGTCGGTCTTCACCTCCAGGCAGCCGCCACAGTCTTTGGAGTAGCGCTCAAACTCCGATTTGATCCACTCCCGCGCCGCGCCGATTCCCTTTCCCGCCTTGATCGAGTCCTCATCCTGCGCAGAAAGCGTGGACCGGTTCTGAAAGCTGACCAGCTTCTCGATGGTCTGCCGAATGTGGTCCACTGAAACCTGTCGGATGGTTTCGGCGATGTGCGGGTCGGTGTGTGGATCGGCGGCCACGCGCGGCACTGGGGTATGTTCCCGTGCCATGGCCTGAGCCAGGGACAAAGGAGCGCAAAACGTCAGCGCCAGGGCAATCGTCACCACTGCCACAAGACTTGTGCAGAGATAAAAGAAACTCGAAGACTGAGCCATTGCAGAATTTTTTTGATAAGCCACTTGACCTTTTCCTCGCGAAGAACCTAAATATAACAGGGTACCCCACGTATGGAGGAAATCATGGTGTACTGTCCTGAATGCGAGACGGATCTCGACATCGACGAAGATGAGGTCGATGAAGGCGCGGTCGTCTCCTGCCCGGAGTGCGGCGCGGACTTCGAGGTAATCACAGTCAATCCGGTTGAATTGAAAAAAGTCGGCGAAGACGAAGTCGAAGAAGATGACGACGAGGAAGACGCCGACGACGACGAGGATGAGGACGAGGAATCCTGAAGAACTCCGCTCATATACGGGTGTTACGGCGCTTGGTCGCAAGGGCTTTGCCGGTGTTGCTGGTGGCGTCTGTGCTGGCCCCCGTGAGCGCGCGGGGCAGCGGTTCCGAGAAGCCGAAGCCTTTCGCTCTAATCTTCGGAACGGTTTGGGACCCGGACGGGCACCCGCTCTATGCGGTTAAGGTGAAGATCCGGCGGGCCGAGGACAAGCCCGGGAAAGTCCGCTGGGAGCTCTATTCCAATCATACCGGCGAGTTCGCGCAGCGCGTGCCCGCCGGCACGGCCGACTACATTGTTTGGGCAGACGTGAAGGGCTACAAGCTGGCCTCGGGCAAACAGTTGAAGCCGGGATCGGAAGTAGCCGTGCATATCGACGACGACGAACGGGAGGACATCGGTCTTCATTTAGACTGGATTTAGACCGGCAACGGGCGTGGCTGGGAATTGGCGACCGTGAAAAATTCATGAAGAATGCGATTGTCGAGATTGCGGTTGGGTTGCTGGTCATGTTGTCGCCGATTGCGTTGTCGGTGTTCTACACGCCGACGGCGGTCTTTTCGACGACGGTCGTGTCTCCGTCGGTTCTGGCAGCTCCGGCGCAGTTGTTTGGCCGCGATCCGAAGAAGGAAGACAAGACCCGGCTGCTTACGGGCAAGGTGCTGGACGGCAGCGACAGTCCTTTACCGAACGCGGTCGTGTATCTGACCAACACTCACACTCGCTCGGTGAGAACCTATATCGTTGGCACGGACGGGAGCTACCGTTTTCCGGCGCTTCAGCCCAGCATCGATTACGAAGTGTATGCGCAGTACAACAACCACAAAAGCGGCACAAAAACGGTCAGCCAATTTGACGATCGTGCGCAGGTTTACATCAGTTTGAAAGTCAATACCAAAGCCGAAACCAAGTAACCTTTCCGCTGACTACCATTAAAATAAGCGATCGCACAACGCCAACATGATTCAGGCGGCCCATGATTCAGACGGCCAAAGAAAAAGGCCACCGCTGGGGTGGCCCTAGTTTTTCAAAAGCAGGCGCGGGTTAGTTGCTGTCCCCGCCGGCGCGCTTCCACGAGATCAGGTCGCCGATGGTGGTGCTGGTTGACGACGAGGATGCCGGGTGCTTGTAAGTCTCGACTTCCTGACGCGACGCTTCTTCTCCGACCGCTTTGATGCTCAGGCCGACTTTTTTCTCTTCCTGATTCATCTTGATGATCTTGAAGTCGTACTCGCCGCCGGGTTCGAGATGGATTGGCTGTCCGTTTGCATCGACGGCTTCCGAATTGTGACAGAGGCCTTCGATGCCTTCGGCGATCTCGACAAACGCGCCAAAGTTCGCCACCCGGAGGATCTTGCCATGCACGATGTCTCCGACGCGATGCTTGGCGAAGAACGAATCCCAAATGTCGGGCTGCATCTGTTTCACTCCGAGCGAAAGACGCCGCTTGTCCGGTTCAATGGCCAGAATGACGGCTTTGACCTTGTCGCCCTTCTTCAAAACTTCGGAGGGATGCTTCACACGGGTGGTCCAACTCAGGTTGCTGACGTGCACCAGGCCGTCGATTCCGTCTTCGATTTCGATGAAAGCGCCAAACTCGGTAAGATTGCGGACGCGGCCCTCGACCGTTGCTCCCACAGGATACTTGTCGTGCAGCGTATCCCAGGGGTTGGACGCGAGTTGCCTCATGCCGAGCGAAATCCGGCGTTCGGTCGGATTGACGCTTAGAACCACGCAATCCACTTCATCGTTTACGTTGACCAGCTTCGAGGGATGTTTCATCCGCTTCGACCAGGTCATTTCGCTGACGTGGACCAGGCCTTCGATGCCCTGCTCGAGTTCTACGAAGGCGCCGTAATCGGTGACGCTGATGACACGGCCGTGGACGTGCGCGCCTACGGGATAGCGGTGCTCAGCATCCAGCCACGGGTCGGGGGTGAGCTGTTTGAAGCCGAGCGAGACGCGCTGCTTGTCTTTGTCATACTTCAGCACCTTCACCTGAATCTGATCGCCGACGTTGACCAGGTCGCGGGGATGAGTCAGACGTCCCCACGACATGTCGGTGATATGCAGCAGCCCGTCGATTCCGCCCATGTCGACGAATGCGCCGTATTCGGTCAGGTTCTTGACGATGCCGGTGAGGATGCTGCCTTCTTCGAGATGCTCGAGCGTCTTGCCGCGCTTCTCGTTTTGCTCTTCTTCCAGTAGCTGCTTGCGCGAGACCACGATGTTTCCGCGCTTCTTGTTGAGCTTGATGATGGCGACTTCCATGGTCTGGCCCTTCATGCCATCCAGGTTGCGGATGGGACGCAGGTCCACTTGCGAGCCCGGCAGGAAGGCGCGCGCGCCCTGTATGTCGATGGTCAGGCCGCCCTTGATACGCTCCACGACAATGCCCTTGATCGGCTTCTTTTCGTTGTAAGCGCGCTCAATCTCGTCCCACGACCGCAGACGCTGCGCTTTCAGGTGCGAGAGGTTGACGTAGCCTTCTTCGGTCTCGCCCTTGTCCCGCATCACGTCGATCTCGTCGCCGGGCTGGAACCTGGGCTTGCCCTCGTGATCGAGAGCTTCCGCAATCGGCAACATGCCTTCGGACTTCGCTCCGATATCGACGACGACGTGGGTCGCGGTCAGTTTTACTACGCGGCCTTTGATTACGTGGTCCTCGCCAACCGATTCCTCGGTCTCCGTTTCGAAATGCTCGAGGGCGGCGGCGAAATCGTCGCTGCCAGCGCTGGCAGTCTCGGCCGCGGATGGCTCGGGCGTTTCATTCTGAGTGACACTAGCGTCGGGAGCGTTGCTTTGATGCTCGTGAGCGTTACTTTCAGGAGCGGTGGAGGCGGATGGTTCCGCGGGTGAAGGTTGTGCGTGCTCGGGAGCGTCTAGTACGGCCGAGGCGCCGGTGTGGGTGTCATGTGAAGGTGTCATGGTTTCAAGACTGGATTCAAGATTGCGAGTGGTACTGTCGTCGAACAAGTTCATAGCCTCTGTGTCGCACGCGTTTGTGCACAAGTCATGCGGGACGTGGTGTAGCGGACTGCTGGCGTGGTCATTAGGTTGCGTTGAGGCCGACCTGGCGGACGACCCTGGGACAATTCCAGCTGGTTCGAAACCGCGTCCAATATAAGGGACTCCTCGACTATAGCAACCGATTTGGAAGGGTGTCAAACGCGAATCCGGCCAATGGCCTAAGAATTTACAGGTTCGTCACACTGCGAGCTGCGAGCGACGACCCGCGCGGGCTTCGAGGAAACCGTTGCCCCGCACCGCTTTCTGGGCTCGCAGCCCGTAGCTCGCAGCTCGAAGCCCATTTCTGCTACCCTTCCGCCCATGGATCATCTCTGGACTCCGTGGCGTTACGCGTATGTTACTGGCGCCGGCCAGGAAGCGGGCTGCATCTTCTGCAATGCTCCCAAAGAAAGCGACCCGGAGGCCTACATCGTCCACCGCGGCGCGCATTGTTACATCATTCTCAATACTTATCCGTACACGAATGGGCATGTCATGGTTGTGCCCTACGCACACCTGGACGAGTTGCAGAAGCTCCCCGCCGAGGCCGCGCACGAGATGATGGGCCTGACACAACGCATGGAGTCGGTGCTGCGCGCGCTCTATCGGCCCGACGGCGTCAATCTCGGCATGAATATCGGAAAGGCCGCGGGCGCGGGCGTGACTGGACACATCCACATGCACGTTCTCCCGCGCTGGGTCGCGGACGCTAATTTTCTTAGCGTTATTGGAGAGACCAGAGTGCTGCCCGAGGCGCTGGACGTGACTTGGGAGCGAATACGGAAGGCGTTCGCAATTGACAATCTGTAACTGACTTTGAAACACCGCGATTTTGTTTCTGATTGACAACTCGCCTAAGCTGCGCGCCTTGCACGATTTTTCTGCATCCACGCCCACGCACTCGCGACGATATCGGCGAGATTGCGCTGGGCGGCCCATCCCAGCACGCTTTGAGCCTTCGCCGGATCGGCGACCAGAACGGGAGGATCGCCGGGGCGCCGCGGTCCGATCTTCCGCCGAACCGGGTGTCCAGTGGCGTTTTCAACCGCCTGAATGACCTCAAGAACGGAGTGTCCGCGGCCTGTTCCCAGGTTGAGAGCCAGCGAGCCGCTGCTTTCTTCGAGGTATCGCAGCGCTGCGACGTGCGCGTCGGCTAGATCGTTCACGTGAATGTAGTCGCGAACGCAGGTGCCGTCGGCGGTCGGGTAGTTGGCACCATGGATTTGAAGTTCGGGTCCGTTCGCGGTGGAAGCGGCCAGCGCCAGCGGAATGAGATGAGTTTCCGGGTCGTGGAGTTCGCCAATTTCTCCGTCTTCATCGGCTCCCGCCGCGTTGAAATAGCGCAGCCGAACCGAGCGCAGACCGTACGCGCGGCCATAGGCCTCGAGCGCGTTCTCGACAAACAGCTTCGAGGCGCCATACGGGTTCACGGGCGCGCGCGGCGTCTGCTCGGTGATCGGAACTTGGATCGGAACTATCGTCGGAACTGTGATCGGAGCTATCGCCGGAACTGGGATTGGAACTTGAATGACCGGAATCTGTTCGGGGATGCCGTACACGGCACAGGTGGAGGAAAATACGAAGCGGCGGATTCCGGCGTCCAGCGCGGAGTTCAGCAGGGTGAGCGCCCCGAGAATATTGTTATGGAAATACTTGCGCGGGTTCTCGACCGACTCTCCGACGTAGGCGTGGGCGGCAAAGTGCATCACTGCGTCCACGCGCGCGAGCACGGGCCGGAGGCGGGCTTCGTCGGCGATGTCGCCCTCGACCAGCTCGAAGCCTTGCGCCAGGCGGCGGAAGCCGGTGGAGAGATTGTCGTAGAGCACGACGTGGTAGCCGGCGCGGCGAAGAGCGCG
>Ga0070761_10000546_pt1 | contig 24472 bp, 18 predicted proteins | sample HubBroMetageREF1_FD_66724 | JGI IMG/M metagenome (GOLD analysis project Ga0070761, IMG submission 66724) | Reference soil microbial communities from the Hubbard Brook experimental Forest, New Hampshire, USA - Hubbard Brook CCASE Soil... | ecosystem: Environmental > Terrestrial > Soil >... | reverse complement strand
GTCGGGTGGCGCAGTATTTTTCTGGTCAATCTTCCGATCGGACTGGCGGGCTTGTGGTTGACCTGGAAGTGCGTCAAAGAAACGGTGCCCACGCTGCAGCGCCACCTTGATTTGCTGGGTCAGATCCTCGGCATGGGCGCCCTCGGTTGCCTTGCAGGCGCGATGATCGAAGGTGGGGCTTCGGGCTGGGCGAATCACTGGGTCCTCGCGGGCTTTGCGGCGAGCGCGCTACTGATTGCGCTCTTCGTGGTGCGTGAACGGCTTGCGCATCAGCCCATGCTGCCCCTGGGACTGTTCAGGACACCACTCTTCTCGTTGATGTCGATCGTTGGGATTCTCGTCAATGTGCCGTTCTACGGCCTCATTTTTGTCCTGAGCCTGTATTTTCAACAGATCAACGGTGCTACCGCTTTAGCCACGGGTTTGGCTTTTCTTCCGCTCATGGGAGCGGTTCTCCTGACTAATCTGATCGCGGCGCGGGCAACCCGTCGATTTGGTGCCCTCCCGACTATCGCAGCGGGAGCACTCAGCTTCGCTGTCGGATGCGTTGCGCTCCTGGGTATCGATCGCGGCACGCACTACTGGGCTCTCGTTCTGCAGTTACTTGCGCTGGGTGCAGGCCTCGGCTTGCTCGTTCCGCCGCTGACGTCAACTCTTCTCGGCAGCGTCGACAAAGCGCGCTCTGGCATCGCCGCGGGGGTTCTCAACTCTGCGCGACAGACCGGCAGCGTCGTGGGCGTTGCTCTTTTTGGATCGTTGCTGGGCGGATCGCATGGCTTCATTGCAGGGACTCGCGCAGCGCTTGTTATCTCCGCGGTTCTTTTGATAGGCGCGGCGGCGGCAGCCATCGGCGGCAGGACCTACGAACGGGCTCCTGTGTAGCCGCGTCGCGAGCATCGCAGCCATGCGCGATTGGCTGAATTCACTTCAGGCCGCGATCTTCAATGCGCCTTGCCAGTTCAGCGATCTCGGACGGATCGATCTCTTCATCAATGACGATCTCTGGGTTGTCAGTGGGTGTCCGCACCGGCGTTCGCCTTACAGGTGGCTTTGCGGCGCTCGTCGGCGTCGCCACTGCTGCGGGCGGATCATCGACAACTGCCGTGGCTGCGGATGGCCTTACCCATTCTTTGTGCTGACTCATCCAACGCTGATAACGATCAAAGCTCCACATGCCGTCTTCGCCGCCGGATTGAATGACATTCGAGAGCTGGCCGAAGTTGCCAACCCTGATGGTTCCTTTGGCGGCCTGGCTTGCCAGTAGCAGCTCACAGCGTGGCACCCGTAATTGATGCGTTTCGAGGAAATCCAGCCGCTGGCACAGCACCCCCACAAGACAGTCCGCCAGCTGGGCGCGTACGCTGCCCTGAATCTCCGCTGCGAATGACATACAAAGCCGCGTCACCGCCTCCGCACAGGTTGCGGAATGCATTGTCGCCAGCACCAGGTGTCCGGTTTCCGCAGCGTTCAGGGTCAGGCGCATCACTTCAGGCGTGCGCATCTCACCCACCACCAGCACGTCCGGATTCTCCCGCAGCGAGTCGATGAGCGCCTGCTCAAAAGAAGGGGAGTGTGTCGGTATCTCGCGCTGCCGGATGAATGAGCGTCGGTTCGAGAACAGATACTCCAGCGGGCTCTCCAGCGTGATGATGTTGCAGGCGCGCGATGCGTTGATCTCCTCCAGCAGCGCTGCGAGTGTCGTGGTCTTGCCGCTTCCGGTCGGACCCGACACCACCACCAGCCCGGAAGGGGCATTGATCAGGGCGCGAAAATCCGGATGCAGATTGCAGGCCCGCAGATCATTGACCGAAGGAGTGAGTAGCCGAATGGCGATGGCGTACCCGCGAATCGTCCGGTACAGGTTGATCCGGCAGCGAGTGCCTCCAACTACGAGCGACAGATCGGCCGATCCGCGCTGCGTGAACTGCTCCCAGGCCGGTGGCCCAAGCAGCTCATGCGTCATGGCTTTGATGTCCGCTGGTGCGAGGATCTCCCCGAGGGACAGCAGTTCGCCGCGCACCCGCACGACCGGCGGCGCTGCGCTCTCCAGGTGCAGGTCGCTCGCACCGCGCTTACGCGCCGCCTGTATCCACTCTCGAAGGGCCATCCAATAGCTCCGGCCAGCGTCGCCAATGAGCGCTGCGCAGCAACCTCTATTTAACTAGCGTACCGCATGACGCGAGTGACCGCTTTATGTCAGCGCTGCTTGGCAATTCAGAGTGCTGCCGTCATGCTGACGAAGCGCTGAAGCGCGCGCGTGGTCCTTAACTTCTGGCGCCCGTCAGTCGCTCAGTGTGCAACACAATCGTCCAGGTCTTGCCGTTCTGATCGGACACCGTGACCTCCGCGGACCCACCGTAAGGCGCACGTACCGGCGGCGATTCCGGCGACCAGGCGGTCTCGAGGGCAGCCGGTATTTCGGCTGTGATCGGCAGCGGGACATGCTGCACCTGTACACGCACGGTCACCGCGTCTGTACCGATCTCAACCGGCGTAATCTGAGCATGTACCACACCGAATGGATTCTTGAGCGAGCAGACGAGGACCGCTGGTGAGCCGAGCTTCAATGCGACCAGCTCGGTCGGCCTTGTCTTTCCCTCACCGATGATGTCTGCGTAGAGCAGCAGAGCGTTGCGGCCCGACAGATCCGCTCTCGATGGATCGGTGACGGGCGAATCGGCCGCCAGCCATACAAAGCCTACGTCCGCCCATTGGCCGTGCTCGCCATGGATGGTGGTGGGCTGAAAGCCGTCGGTCCGTATTCCGGGGTATAGCGATTCAACGTAGAGCTGAACGTCCCGGCCGCTCATACCAACCCGACGCCCTGTCTTCAGCACCCGCCCCTGGCGATCGAGCAGCACCCACGGGTCGGCCCTCGGCCACTCTTTAGGATAGGTATAAAGGTCGGGGAAATAATGCTCGGCAATCGCGCGGTTCACCGCCGGGTCATCGTTCGCACCGGCAGCGGGCGGTTGCTCCGGTGGCTCATCTTTCGGCTCGGGTTCATTCGGCCGTCGCGGCCACGCGTAGATCACCCGTAGACTCTTCAAGTCGCGGTCATCATAGAAGTGTCCGGCGAAGAGCTCGGTGGTACCGATCGGCCCGACCTGCTCGCGCGCGATACCCATTGCAACGAAGTGCTCCCGCGTCGCCAGGGTTTTAGGCTCTACATCTGCGTCCTTCAACACTTCCACTTTCGCGCGGTCAATCTCCCCGGCCTCGGTCATGAAGACGGTTAACAGACTGGAGCCTTCCCTCACTTGTCTGGAGCCGTCCGCATACGTCGGCTCGAAGAGCGATGCGTAGCGCGCTTTCACCTTTGCGCGCACCGTCGCCACATCGCGCGAGGGATCCGCAGGCGGCCTGAGATACCACGCGCGCACGTCGATGTGATTTCCAGCGGCCGGCCAGCCCTGCATCCGGACCTTCACACCGTCGCCGCGGTGCTCATAGTCGACGCCCATGGCGTCGAACGCCCGCAAAGAGTTGGCGACCCACGGCCGGGGTTCAATGTCTTCCTTGAAGCTCTTGTAGAGGGTTCCGTCCTGATTCAACAAGAGCGTAACCATGACCGCGCCCGGCGTGGCGGAGGCGTTAAACAATTCGGGATAAGTCGCCCGAACGAGATTGCGCACGTCAGCCAGCCGCGGATCTTCGCCCGCCAGTGGCGGCTTACGCAGCGCCGCGGCTGCTGCTTCCCCGGTGATCGAGGTGGCGCGGAGCACCGGTGCCTGGAATTCCGCGGCGACCGCGAGGCACGCCACCGAGAGAGCGATGGTCGCCGCTACGGCCAATTTGCCGCGCTTCGGCAACTGAGCGGTCATGATGCGAATCCGCCGCTGTAGTTGTGATGCCGGCTCCGTGAGGGCGGTTGCCCCGACTGGCGTGATGGTGCGCTGCTCCCCAATCGCCAGCAGCACCTCACCGTAGCTTCCAGGCTCTGCGCCGTGGCGCAAGACGCGGGCATCGCAGTCCACCTCGATCGCAAATCGAAGCCGCCGCAGCTGCCACCATAGCGGCAGGTTCCACGGCGCGATGACCAGCAGACTCAGTCCCAGCAGGAGCAATGCGGGATCGCGCGCGGCGATGTGCTGCTGCTCGTGCGCAAGCACGACAGTCCGCGCGCTACTGCCGGCATCGAGCGCCCACCGTGGTATCAGGATGACGGGATTGATGAGCCCATAGACGGCCGGCCCCAGCGCCTCGGTGACCCACACCTCCTGGTCATTGATCCGTTCGCGCTGCCAGTGGCGCGCCACCGTTCGCAACCGCAGCCCCAATAGTGCGTAGAAGATCACCAGGCCTGCGGACGCCGCCAGCCACATGGTTCGCAGGACTTGCTCAACCAACGCCCGGGTGGGCCAGGTCAGATGATCGTGCTGGTTCGGCAACGACTTGCTTGCGAGAGACGCTGCGGTATCGGGCGCGCGAAATTGCGGCGTCACGACGGGTTGCGGCGCCGTGGCTGAGGCAGGCGATGCGTTGGTCACAACCACTGGCGGTGGCATCACTTGCCTTGGCGTGAGCACCGCAAGTGCGGGCAGTGCCACCGAGAGTACCAGCGCGCCCGCCCACAGCCCGCGTCGCGGCAGACCACGCCAGGCTGCCACCCGTTCGAGCGCCAGCGCGGCCAGTCCGACCAGCAAGGCGACCTTCGTACCGTAGAGCATGAGGTCACTGATCATGACTTCTCTCCCTTAGGCTCGCTTGTCGAGCAGCGCCCGGATACGCCGGATTTCCTCATCGGAAAGTTTCTTGTCGGAGACCGCGCTGGTCATCAGCAGTTCGACCGACCCCTTGAACAGCTTGGCGGACAACTGTCGCAAGGCGCTGTGACGGGCCGCGTCCCGTGCAACCCGAGCGACGTAACGGTGTGCCCGACCTTCCTCCTCGTGTCCGACGTAGCCTTTGGTTTCGAGCGTGCGCAGAATGGACAGCACCGTGTTGTAGGCCAGTTTCGCCTTCAGCCGCTTACGCACTTCGGCAACCGTGGAGGGGCCATCGTCCCAGAGCACTTCCATCAGGTCCGCTTCGCGGTCGGCCAGTACGATACGCACGCTCTTAGCTCCACTCACTAGTGGGGGGTATGGACATATCACCCGGACATTAACAACAAGCGACGCGTCATTGCGGCGCGGAGACTTTCGAGGTGCCGCTGGCCTCACGTAGCTTCCACCATCGCGCATACTGTTCAGCCTTGGCCGAGTTCGGATCTTCGTGGCCGTTAAGCCAAAAATCGAACCAGTCCACCAACATCTCTTGATGGGCAAGAATCTGCAGCGGCTTAGTCAGAGTGTGCTGTCCGGAGCGAATGTACTGAAGCTCCACTGGCTTTCCTTGATCGCGCAGCGGCGCGTACAGCCCCCAAAGCGAGATCAGATGCTGGGGATCGGCAGCTGAAATCAGCACGGGTGCGCGAATCCGATCGGTACGGAAACCGGGAGCTCGCTCCAGCCATTTCTGTAAGCCAGCGCCATAAGGCAGGGCGCCGGCGAACACGTCAGCCGCGTTCTTGGCGTAGGTCGCCGTTGCGTAGTCGATATATTCGTAGTAGCCGATTAGCGAGCCCGGATCGGCGTTGGCGATCACCGCGGCGGCAAATCTTTCGGGGGCTTCCGTTATGGCTTTTGAGACGAAGAGACCCGTGCGACTATAGCCGGATATGCCCACTTTCGCGGGATCTATCAAACCCTCTCGGGCGAGTTGATCAATCGCCGCGACATAGACGTCGGTACCGCGCACTGTTGGCTCGCGCCAGGTTTCGTCGGCCTCAGTGTGCGGCTCCCTTACCTGCAGGACCAGCATTTCCCTGCAAGCCAGCGCTCGGCCCGCATTGGAAGTTTCCGAGGCCCCAACCTTGAAGAACGTTTTATCTCGAAAGCCGTGCGTCTGAATTACAAGCGGGTATCGATGATCGCTGGAAAAGCCCGGAGGCTTCACAAGCACGCCCTGAATCGATCTGCCCTGCGGGTCCTTCCATTCATAAGGACCCGCAGTACCTAGGTCGATGCCAACTAGTTGCGGGTTCGGGTCGAAGAGCTTCTCCTCTCGACCAGAGGCTTGATCCCCTGCAACCAACACGGGAGGGTCGTTGAGATCCTGCCGAATCGTCAATGCAAGGGGCGGCGTCGGCAGCGGTGAATGTTGAGTTGTTGGTTTCCAACCGCCGCCATGCAGCTCGTATTCCGTAACCGATGCGTCCTGGAATCGTACTCGTAACCTCGAACTCCCGGATTCCCAATCCATGCCTGCTACTGGGGAAACCTTAGAAGTCGCCCGGTCGATGAGACACGAAAGGTGGCCATGGCGCGGGTCGATCACGGCAACGGCGCAGGGCTGAGTCGATTGTGGGGCACCCTTACGTTGATCAAGAGGCATGTAGGTGCCCGAGACAGCCACATAACGCTCATCGGGAGACCATGCGGCTAGCAAGGCGTCTTTTCCGCCACGCTGAAATTCAGCGACGGGAGCAGCCAGTAAAGGGCGACGAGTACCTCTGTCGAGATCGAACAACTGATACTGAAGCGCTCGCTCATATTCCGCCGCGCGATTCTTCGAGGGCGAATCTGCGCGGAACCCCCTGAGATCCGGGCCAGGAGGGATGGTGTATCTTTCCCAGAGTTCCGGTATCTGATCGGCGGCCGTAATCGCTGCTGCGTAGCTTCCGTCAGGCGAGAGGGAAATGGTGCTGACGTTGTAGGTTCCGAGCACTCGCAACGGCTGACCGGTGCTTGCATCAAGTACGGGCTCGGCTGCCTGCCCCTTGACGCGCCAAACTTCAAAGGAGGTCGGCTGCGCATGGGTGTGCCTCTCGTAATTCGGGAAGAGCAGGTTCATGAATGACTGCCCGGTGCCGACCACGATATCCGGCGCCGAGGGGTCATTCGACCACCAAGCGGTCTCGGACGCGATTTTTGGGCCTGCAAAATAAACGACGTCGGTTCGCGCCGACGCGTAATCAACGACATCCAGCTCCGGCGACGAAAGCGCCGTGAGCTGATGATCGCCAAGTCGAACGCGAAACAACTGACGGTTCTCGCGGCCGTCATGCCCAAGGAACAAAAGGCCTTCGCTGTCAGCCTCCCAACTCAGAGTTCCGATCAGAGGTGAACCATTGATTGCACCTGTCAGACGCGCGAGCTGGACCGGCGCCGGTGAGGAGGTTCCGCCAAGAAGACTCTCCCGCACCGCCGACACATCGAAGAGCCACACCGTTGTCTCTGTGACGCCCTGTGGCAACAATCCGCGCTGGGTGACCGTTACGAAGTAGCGCCCGTCCGGTGAGAAGGTCCCGGGCTCCGTGAATTGCGACATCTCAACGGAGTCACGGACCTCGAACCGCCGAGGATTTCCAGCGGAAGACACCGCGAAAAGTGGGCCGCCTGAAACGAACAGGGCGACAACCCATGGAAACAAAACATTCCAGGCGACAGATCGAGGCATCTGGGCTCTTCAGTTCTGATCTATTGCGTTGGAGCTCCGACAGCCGTCACGTTCCTGCCCCCACTAACTCCTAGTGGACTAGTTTTAACTCCTGGTGACAGTGCTGTCAACTAGTGCGCTAGGAGACGGAGCGCAAACGAGCCCCGAGGCCCGCGTCAGTTATCTCGGGGCCCTGCGCCTTGCCCAGAGAAACGGCGCCAGAATCGTGACCAGGGTAAGCAACACTCGAAACCCAATTGCGAAACCCATGTCGGGAAATCGAAATCCGATACCCGCTGAGATCGCTCCTTTCGGAAGCGCGGGCGTCCAATGAAAACTGGCATTGGTCGCGGCGCCTGAGAAAGCGATAAGAATGCTGCCGATGATGGGCCAGAGCACGGGGGCACGATAGCGCGCCGCGAAGAAGCAAGCGGCACCTGCTGCAACCATTGGTGCGATCCACAGCGCGTAGGCCTGCAAGGCTTCACAGATCCACCGCACCGGACCGGGATGCAGTGAAGTCATCCCCAGGGCGTGAGTCGAGAAGGCAACCACTCCGACGGTCGCGAGCATCGATAGAACAAACTGGACCGGCAGGCTCAACAGCGGAAGCACAGTGAACGCCAGCCAGGGCCAGCGCCGCGCCCATGAGCGCAGCTCCGGACGCGCGATGATACTGGCCGCCAGAACATCCACCGTTCCGAGGCGGACGGTGGCCTGTGACTCGCTCTCGGCCTGAGACAGGCCCGCCGACCTGAACTCCGCTACCAGGTCGTCGAAGTGCGCTTCAAGCTCAAGGATCAGGCGGCTCACGCGCCGCGGGCTTATTCCGGCGTGCCGCAAGCGCTCCGCAAGGCCCGCAAAACGCTCTCCAGGCATGTCAGGCGCCCGCCAGCACCGATTCGACGCCGCCGGCGATTCGGCGCCATTCCTGACTCAATTCGTCGAGGCGGCGATGCCCCTTCAGCGTGATCGTGTAGTACACGCGTGTGCGCCCGGAAATTGTTCGTCTTCGCGTCTTCAGGAAGCCGCGACTCTCCATCGCGTGCAGCGCCGGATAAAGCACGCCTTCTCCGATGGAGATGGCTTCCCGGGTTGTCTCGCGGATTGCGCGAGCAAGTTCATAACCGTACATCTCCCGAGCACTCAGAAGACGCAGTACCAACAGCTCAGGGACACCTGACATCAATGGCGGGCTATGGCTCACGTACCATCCTCTATACCTTGCCTAACGAGGTATGATACGAGAAATTCTGCACTTGGCAAGGTCCCTGGAGCGGGCGCATCTGATACGCAATTGTCGAGCTGACGCCGGAGCTGGCCGATGAGATATCTTGTGCTATCCGACAATCAAGCCCACATAGGTCGAGCGGTACGATTCTTCGCAGACTTCCAACGGAGACAGCATTGACTCGTAAGGCCAAGAGACCAGCTTCCAGAAGCCATGAGGATGCCACGGTAGAGAGTTTCCGTCGCGACCCATCATTCGCAGCGGACTACCTCAATGGCGTGCTGGCTGATGGCGATGAACGGGAATTGATGGTAGCCCTGCGCCGGGTTGCAGAAGCCCTCGGCGGGATAGCGGAGCTCGCGCACAAGGCCAAACTGAATGCCACGACGCTCTATCGAACGCTGTCTCCAAAAGGCAATCCCGAGTTGAAAAGTATGAATTCGATGCTGAAGGCGTTGGGGCTTCGCCTCGCCGTGCGGCCGATCGGCAAGTCGAGCTGATTCCGCCCTGTACGTTGGGCTGGGCGCGCTAGCTGGCCTGCCTGTGAGCGTGCATGGGGCGTCTGCGTCGTGCCAGTACGAGGCCCAGGCCAGCAATCGCCAGGCATTCGAGCGTAGGTGGTTCAGGTACTGTGGGAGGAGGCGAAGATGAGGCAGGACAACCGGATGGAGACGCTAAGTCGTAACAGACACCCGCGACCGTCAGGTCGACGTAGTTCACATCCAGTACCGGTGTTCCACCTGAAGCGGGAACTAAATCAGTGATGAATGCAGGGTCGACATTAAATGAAAACCCAAGATTAATTCCGTTCACGTCCCATATCATCGTCAGAAGGTTATTCGTTAATTGGTTACCCAGATGTATTGCATAGTACTGGGGTGGACCGCAAACCTCCGGACCACCGGAATAACATAGCCCTGCGACGGAAGCATAATCACCCGCCGCACCGCCTAGATCATACAAAACATCTGATCCGGCCAAAGTATCCGCGGCAAACTCCAGCTGCGTGGGAAAGACGATGGAATAACCGGTCCCTGTTGCCGTTCCACTCAACACAAAAGCCGTACCCGTACTATCACCGGTTTGGAACTCACATTCGATGCCGCACGGGATGGCCTGGATTGTCAACGTGCTGGACGTGGACGGGCCAAACGCAACCTGAGCATCAGCTGTGTTTGTGACTATTAATGAGCACGTGCCAATGCAGAAGATCAACCAAGCATGACGCGTTGCTGACGCGCTTGCTGCTGCAACCCGCCGCGCGCGCCGGCCTGCGATTCTTATCCGCTGAGTAACTCCGCGAGCGTGGCTGCGACGGTCGCGGTCGCAGCCTTAAGATCCTTCAACCGCAGGCACTCGTCCGCCGCATGTCCGTGCGCTTCGGCGAGCGTTCGCGGCCCCGCCCCATACAACACCGTGGGGATCCCCACAGCGGCATAGTGACGCGCGTCTGTGTACAGCGGCACTCCGTGCTCACCGACGGGTACGCCGAGGAAATGCTCGCCGTGACGCCGCAGCGTCTGCGCCAGTCGCTCCGCGCCTGGTAGTTTTTTAAGAGGCTCGGCGAGCAACACGCGCCGCAACTCGATCCGCACACCCGGGAAGGTAGTGCTCGCCTCGAGGATCAGCGCACATAGCTCACCTTCAGCTGCCTGCGGATCCTCCTCGGGAATGATGCGGCGGTCGATGCGGAAGGCGACGCGATCGGGAACCACATTGGTGTTGATGCCGCCCTGGATGAGTCCGACGTTGAGTGTGGGATGGTCGATGCCCGCGATGCGCGAGTGGCGTTCCTCAAGCGCGCCGCGTGATGCATAGATCACCTGCAGGATTCCCGTGGCGGCGGCCAGGGCGTCGATGCCGGACTCGGGCATCGCCGCGTGACCCTGGCGTCCGTGCACGATGACCTCCAGGTGCAGGCAGCCGTTGTGAGCGCTGGTCACGGCGTAGGAGAAGCCGGCGCAGATGGCGTAGTCGGGCCGGCTCAATCCCTGCGCGAGGATCCAGCGCGGCCCGATGTCGCCGCCTGCCTCCTCATCATAAGTGAAGTGCAGCTCGACACTTCCCTTCAGGCGCGCCTGCGTACCGCGCTCGAGTTCCTCGAGTGCGCGCAGCGCAAACGCGTAGGTCGCGAAGTCCGATTTGCTCACCGCGACCCCACGGCCGTACATGGTCGGGCCGTTCGCGGGGTCCTCGAGCACCACGGCGCCGTAGGGATCCTGGGTCCAGCCCGAACCGGGCGGCACCACATCGCCATGCGCATTGAGCGCGATGCACGGGCCGCCGTCGCCAAAGCGATGCCGCACGATCAGGTTGGTGGCGGAAATCATCCCGACGGCACTTACCTCTGGTGCGGGCACCGGGTAAGCCTCGACGCTGAACCCTAACTTCTCGAGCAGTGCGCGCGCAACTTGCGCGGGCGCCGCGCAATCCCCCGGCGGATTGTCGCTCGGGGTGCGGACGAGCCCGGCAAGGAAGGTGCACTGCCGCTCGAAGTCGCGCGCCACGATCGGAGCGAGCGCGGCCTCAAGCGAGCGGCTGTCAGCCGAAGTTGCAACCGTCATGTGGTGGCGTAGTTCAGGAGGAAATCCGCGAATACCCGCGCCGCAACCTCGGTGTCCTCCGCGGTGAGGGACTCGTCGGGGTGGTGACTGATGCCACCATTGCCGCAGCGTACGAACAGCATGCCCATCTCGGTAATTCCGGCCATCACCATCGCATCATGTCCCGCGCCGCTTGGCAAATGCAGCGGCGCGGCGATGCCGGCCGCGCGGGTGATGCTCTGCGCCCAGCGCCGCTGCAGCTTCGCGGAAGCTGGGACGCTCGCGGTCTCGAGCACTTTGCGCCACTCGAAGCTGACACGCCGGGCAGCGCAGATCCGCTCAACTTCCGCCATCACGTCCGCCAATGCCGCCTTGCGTACCTCGTCGCGCTCGGCGCGGATATCGATACTCAGCTCGCAGCGGCCCGGGATGACGTTGATGGCGCCCCCCGGCACCTGCAGCTGACCGACGGTGCCGACGAGGCCCGGCGTGCCGCTGCAACGGCGCTCGACTGCGAGTACGACTTCCGCTGCCGCCGCGGCCGCATCGCGCCGCGATCCCATCGGCACGGTCCCGGAGTGGCCGGAGAGGCCGACGAGGGTCAAACTTCCGCGGACGCTGCCGGCGATCGACGTCACGACGCCGACGGGTGCGCCGGCCTCGAGCAGCACCGGTCCCTGCTCGATGTGCACTTCGACAAAGCCGAGGAGCGTCGCGGGATCGAGCGCCGCCGCGGGAATCGCCGCCGGATCAAGACCCGCGTCCTTAATGGCCTGGCGCAGGCTCGTGCCGCCGGCATCCACGCTCTGCAGGGCCGCCGTCTCGAACGTCCCGGTGAGCGCGCGACTGCCAAGGAAAGTCGACTTGAACCGCACTCCTTCTTCTTCTGCGAAGGCGACGATGCACAGCGTAAAGGGCAGGCGGGCGCCCGCACGCCGCAGATCCGCCGCGACCGCGATCGGCAGCAGGATGCCGAGGCGTCCATCGAACTTACCCGCGTTCACCACGGTGTCGTAGTGCGAACCCGTCACGAGGGTTGCCGCCGCACCGTCCGCGGCGCGCCAGCGTCCGATGACGTTGCCGACCGCGTCGCTCGACACCGTAAGGCCCGCGCTCAGCATGAAATCACGGATCTCGGCGGCAGTTGCGCGGTGCGCGCTCGTCAGATACGAGCAGGTGAGGCCGTGTGAATCCTCACTGAAGCGCGCGAGGTGCTGCGCCATGGCGATGATGCGCGCGCCCGGGGGCTCCGTCAGGAGCTCCGCGAGTCTGAAGCGCGCGATCCTGCCGATCTCGCAGAGCGCCGTGGCGCGCTCCTCATCAGCGCCGTGACCCGTCCGTTGCTGCATGGCCTCAAGTACCGACGCGCGCGTGTGGCCCTTGACCGCCAGCACGAACGGAAAGCCGAACCTGCGCGAGTACGCCGCGTTCAGCTCCTGCAGCCGCGCGAATTCCTGCGGCGAGCACTCTGCGAGGCCCGCTCCCTGCTGTTCGCCCGCAGACTCCGGTGTCAGTTCGCCGCGGATGGCCGCGCGTCCGGCGAGTTCGGGGTGCGAGCGGATCAGGGCGAGCTGCTCCTCGAGGCTGGCGGCGCCGACCGCCGCGCACATCGCCGCGTGCAGTTGCAGGACGGATGCGAAGGGGCGTGCGGACGCCACCCGCCCGGCAACCCAGGGCGAGTGTTCGAACACGCCCGTGAGTGTGCCGATGAATTGCAGCGCCGGCAGCGCGTTGAGCTCCTGGAGGCTGATCACGATGTCACGCGAGATAAATGAAGCGCCCGACACACAGCGCTGCGAGCACGTAGATCAGCCAGTCGCGCGCTCGTGCCTGGCCGCGCACCAGCTTCAGCACCGCGTGGGCCACGATGCCGAAAGCAAGCCCGTTGGCGATCGAGTAGGTCAAAGGGATCATGATCGCGGTGAGAAAGGCCGGAATGGCCTCGCCCGGTTCCTGCCACTGCACCTCCGCCAGCGCGCCCATCATCAGCGCGCCCACTAATATGAGTGCCGGCGCGGTCGCCGCCGCCGGAATGGCCTGCACGAGTGGCGCGAAGAACAGCGTCGCGAAGAACAGCAGCCCCACGAAGACGCTCGTGAGCCCGGTGCGTCCGCCCACCGCCACGCCCGCGGCGCTCTCGATGTAACTCGTGACCGGGCTCGTGCCCGCGAGTGCGCCTACGAGCATCGAGGTCGAGTCCGCGATCAGGATGCGGTTCATGCGCGGCACCGTGCCGTCGGCGCCTACGAACCCCGCGCGCTTGGTGACCGCCATCAGCGTGCCGAGGTTGTCGAACATGTCCACGAACAGGAACACGAACACGATCTCGATGAGCGACAGCCCGATGCCGCCCTTGAGATTCAGGGCCCCCGGGATGTCGAGCCGGAACGCCGTCGCCCACAGATCCGCGAGGTGAGTCGAGGAGGGCGTGAAGCTCGCCAGCCCGAACACCCAGGCGATGATCGCCACGCTCAGGATACCGATGAGAATGGCACCCTTCACGGCCCGCGCCTGCAGCGCGGCGATGATGAAGAGGCCCAGCATGGCGAGCGCGGGGGTTGGCGCGGTGAGCTTTCCCAGCGCCACGGTCGTGCCGGCGTTGGCGACGATCACGCCGGCGTCCTTCAGGCCGATGAACGCGATGAAGAGCCCGATCCCGCCGCTCACCGCTGCGAACAGCGAGCGCGGCACCGCGCTCATGATGAGCTGCCGCACTCCGGCGAGCGTGAGGATGAGAAACGCGACGCCCGAGATGAAAACGCAGCCGAGCGCCACCTGCCACGGCACGCCCATGGTCTTCACCACGGTGTACGTGAAGTAGGCGTTGAGCCCCATGCCGGGTGCGAGCGCGAGCGGGTAATTGGAGAGCAGGCCCATCAGGATGCTGCCGAAGCCGGCCGCGATGCAGGTTGCGACCGCGACTCCCGCGACCGGCATGCCCGCGTCGCCGAGAATCAGCGGATTGACCACGACGATGTACGCCATGGTGAGAAAGGTCGTGAGCCCGGCGATGAGCTCCGTGCGCACCGTCGTGCCGTGGCCTTCGAGATCGAAAATTCGTGTGAGCATGAGTTCCGATCGCTGCAACCGCAGCCGTCAGTGTGCCGCTCCGTGTCCGATCCACAGGAGCACGGTGGCGCGTTCTTCGTCCGTCATTCGCGTGAGATTGCCCAGCGGCATGGTGCGCAGCGCGAGCTGCTGCTGAACCTGGGGCAGGTGGGCGCGCAGCTGATCGAGGGTTTCGAGCACGACACCGTTAGGAGCTGCGTTGAATCCCGCCTGGGTCGGCCGGGTCGCGTGACACGGTACGCAGCGTTGCGCGAGGATCGCACTCACGACCGCGGCATCCACCACAGCCGGCGGGTGCTCCCGCGGCGACGCGGGCGCAAGCGCTGCCACGAGGGCGACGATCGCCGCGACGGCGAGCGCGGCCGGCAGTGCCGCGAGCCAGCCGCGGCGGCCCTGGGGTTTGTGCCGTGCGACGAACCACACGCGGATGCAGGCGCCCGCGAAGCTCAAGGCGATGAGCGTGACCCAGTTGTACCGTCCGCCGTAGGTCATGGCGTAGTGGTTGCTGATCATGACGAACACGACCGGCAGCGTGAAATACGTGTTGTGGACGGAACGCTGCTTGCCGCGTAAACCCGGGGCGGGATCGGGCTCACGGCCCTCGCGCTTGGCGCGCACCAGCTCGCGCTGACCGGGAATGATCACCAACAGCACGTTGGCGACCATGATGGTGCCCAGCGCGACGCCGAAGAGCATGAACGCACCGCGGCCGCTGAAGAGCTGACACAGCCCCCAGGCCAGGAGCGCCGTCAGGGCGGCCAGCACAGCGCCGAGCGTTCGGCCGTCACGCGCGAGGGGCGAGCGGCACAGGACATCGTAGATGAGCCAGCTCACGACGAGCGTACCCAAGGCAATGACGATCGCCGTGGGCTTGGTGAGCGCGGCGACCGCAGGGTCGATCAGGTAGGCCTCGGCGCGCAGCAGATACAGCAGGATGAACAGGGCAAATCCCGACAGCCACGTCGTGTACGCCTCCCAGTAGAACCAGTGCAGCGTCGGCGGCAGTCTCTGCGGGGCGACGCGGTACTTCTGCGAGCGATAAAAGCCGCCGCCGTGCACCGCCCACAGTTCCCCTGCGACGCCGGCATCGGTGCGCTCGGGGTCACGCGGGGGCTCCAGGTGGTTGTCCAGCCACACGAAGTAGAACGACGCGCCGATCCAGGCAATGCCGGCAACCACGTGCAGCCATCGCAACAGCAGGTTGCCCCAGTCGAGGAGGTAGTCGGTCACGGTGTCAGCACGCGGCTCTCGTGAGCCGGTGTCGTCGAGCCGCAGTTAGCGCAGTCGCGATCGCAGTCCTGAGCCTGCGGGGCCTCTGGAGCCTGCGCGGCTGCTCGCGTGCCGGCGCTGCCGATCTGCTGCAGCAGCTGGGCGGCGACCGCCACCCCGATCGCGCCCGGCCACTTGCTGGCGATGCCTTCAACGCCGATCGGACAGACCAGCCTGGCGATGGCTTCCGCCGCGACCCCCTCGCGCGCGAGTCGCGAGCGAAAGCGGGCCGCTTTGCTCATCGAACCGATCAATCCGAGCCATGCGAAGTCGTTGCGCTCGAGGAGCGTGCGGCACAGCGTGAAGTCGAGCGCGTGACTGTGCGTCATGACGATGAAATACGCCCCCACCGGAGCGTCATCGAGGGTCGCTGCCGGTTCGGCACAGTGCCTGATGTGCATCCGCCCGGCGTCCGTACGCGGCAGCCATTCGGCTCGCGAGTCGATCCAGGTCAGCCGTACCGGCAGCTCGGCGAGGATCCTCGCGAGTGCCTGGCCGACGTGCCCCGCGCCGTACAGCCATACCTCGGGCAGCGCATCATCCAGGCGCTCGAGCAGGGTCAGCTCCCCGCTGGCGCCGCGAATGAGGCGTGGCAGCTTCGGCTCGAAAGTGGTCAAGCCCGCCACGCATTGCGTGTCAGGGTCGCACACGAGCCGATGGTGCGTGCTGCCGGCGGCCGTACTGCCAGGGGTGATCGTGCTCACGAGCACTGCGCGTCCGCGCCCGGCGGCTGTCTGCGCCTCACGCAGCTCGCTTAAGTTCGACCTGTCGTAGTGCTCGATCCACAGTGTCACCACCCCACCGCAGCATTGCCCGAGGTCGGCACCGAGGACCAGGCGACAGACGCGGGCCGGGACTTCGTGGGTCTGCAGGAGCTCGCGTGCCGCGGCGATGGCATCCCATTCCAGGCGCCCTCCACCGATCGTGCCCATGACGCCCGCCGGCCACACCAGCATGCTCGTGCCACACTCGCGCGGTGCGGAGCCGCGTACCTCGGCGAGCACGATGCGCACGACGCAGGGCTCGCGGTCCAGCGTCTGCAGGAGTCCGGGCAGCCAGCCTGAGGGCGCGGCACTCACGCGCTCACCTTCGCGTTCGCGCCCCGCAGGCCCGCGAGCGCGCGCAGCACCGCCTCGGGCGTCGCCGGTGCGATGAGCTCAGGCGCGGCTCCTGGGCCCCCGCAGCTCGCGATGGCATCGCGAATCGCGAGAAACACCGAGACGGCTAACATCAAGGGCGGCTCGCCCACCGCCTTGGAGCGGTAGATCGTATCCTCGGCATTGGGCGCGCTCTCGAGAAGGCGGATGGTCGCGCGCGCCGGCCAGTCGTGTGCGGTGGGAATCTTATAAGTAGAGGGTGCATAGGTGCGCAGCTGCCCTTCCGGGCTCCACCACAGCTCCTCGCTCGTGAGCCAGCCGGTGCCCTGCGCGAAGCCGCCTTCGACCTGGCCCAGATCGATCGCGGCATTCAGCGTCTTCCCCACATCGTGCAGAATATCCACGCGCAGGAGCTGCGTCTCACCGCTGAGGGTGTCCACGGCGACCTCGCTCACCGCGGCGCCGTACGCATAATAGAAGAATGGCCGCCCCTTCATCTTCACCTTGTCCCACTCGATCTTGGGGGTGCGGTAGTAACCGGTCGCGGAGAGCGAGACGCGCGCGCGGTAGGCCTGCATCACAAACTCCGCGAACGTCAGGCGTTGCGGCCCGGCGCTGACCAATCCGTCCTGGAAATGCACCGCGTCCGCCGCGACGCCGTAGGCGCTGCAGGCGAACTCCACCAGCCGCGCGCGAATGCTCTGCGCGGCCGCCTGCGCGGCCTTGCCATTCAGATCCGAGCCGGCGGAGGCCGCCGTGGCGGAGGTGTTCGGCACCTTGGACGTGTCGGTCGCGGAAACGCGGATCGCCGCGAGCGGCACCCCGAGCTCCATCGCCACCACCTGCGCGACCTTAATGAAGAGTCCCTGCCCCATTTCGGTGCCGCCATGGTTCAGGAGCACGGTGCCGTCCGTGTAGACCTGGATGAGTGCGCCCGCCTGGTTGAAGGGGGTCGCCGTGAAGGAGATGCCGAACTTCACCGGTGTCAGTGCGATGCCGCGCTTGATGAATGGGTTCGCCGCGTTCCATTCGCCGATGCTTTGGCGGCGCTGCGCATAGTCGCTGCTCTGCGCGAGCTGCTCGACGATCGCCGGGATGTGGTTCTGCTCCACGAGCTGGCCGTAGTGGGTGACGTTGCGCGTGTCGATGCCGTAGAAATTGCGGCGCCGCACCGCCAGCGGGTCGAGCTTCAGCGCGCGGGCGATCGAATCGATGATCTGCTCGATCGTGAGCACGGCCTGCGGGCCGCCGAAACCACGAAACGCGGTGTTCGAGACCGTGTGGGTCTTGCAGCGATGCGAGACGATCTCCACGTGCTCGAGGAAATAAGCATTGTCCAGGTGCATGACCGCGCGGTCGTTGACGGGTCCGGACAGATCGGCCGAATAGCCGCAGCGCGAGGCGAGCATCACGGTGAGCGCCAGCACGCGGCCGTCGGCGTCGAACCCGACGGTGTAATCGGCGAGGAAGTCGTGCCGCTTGCCGGTCATCAGCATGTCGGTATCGCGATCGAGTCGCAGCTTCACGGGCCGTCCACTCCTGTGAGCCAGCACGGCTGCCGCGGCGGCAATCAGGGCGGGTTGAGTCTCCTTGCCGCCGAAGCCCCCGCCCATGCGTCGGCACTGGACGGTCACCTGATTGACGGGCCTGGCGAGGGCATGGGCGACGATCTGCTGAACCTCGGACGGGTGCTGCGTGGAGCTCACGATGAGCATGCCGCGGTCTTCCTGGGGGATGGCGATGGCGATCTGGCCCTCGAGATAGAAGTGATCCTGGCCACCCATCTGTACCGTGCCCTTAAGCCGGTGAGGCGAGCGCGTCAGCACCTCGTGCGGTGTTCCGCGCACCAGATGCTGCGCGGGCAGCACGGCTGCGCCGGCCGCAAGCGCTGCACGGATGTCCAGGATCGCCGGGAGCGGCTCGTACTCGATGCGCACACGCCGGGCAGCCTTGCGCGCGATCGTGTAGGAGTCGGCGGCCACCGCAAATACGGGCTGGCCGGCGTACTGCACCAGATCCGCTGCGAAGATCGGATCATCGTGCACGACGCTTCCGTAGTTGTTCTCGCCGGGCACATCGGCTGCGGTGGCGATGATGGCGACGCCGGCCATCGACTCGAGCGCCGACAGATCCAGCTGCCGGATGCGCCCGTGCGCGATGCTCGAGAGTCCGAAGGCCCCGTGCAGCGCGCCCGCGGGCAGTGCAATGTCATCGGCATAGGTCGCCTGCCCGCTGACGTGCAGGTGTGCGCTGTCGTGTGGAGGAGCTTTCGACATGAGTCACGCTGAGGGCACGGCTGCGAGCGCGTGGGCGGTGCGCGTCGCGACCGCCGACTGCGTATGCTCGAAATAGAACCGTCGCAGCAGGTTGCGCGCGCTTTCCTGCCGAAAGGCGCTGCTGCCGCGCAGATCCGAGAGCGGGGTGAAATCCTGCGCAAGGCACGCACTCGCACGCACGAGGCTCGCCTCGCTCCAGGTGGCACCGACCAGTGCGCGCTCGGTGCGCACCGCACGCGCCACGATGGCCGCCATCCCGCCGAAGGCGAGGCGTGCGGTGACGATCCGGCCCTGCGCGACGCGCACGGCAAAGACGGCACAGATCGCCGAGATGTCCTGATCGAAGCGCTTTGAGATCTTGTACGCGCCGATCCACTCATCCTCGCGGGGCGGCGGCACGAGCACGGACACGATGAATTCACCGGCTTGCAGGTCCTTCTTCTGATAGCCGAGATAGAAACGCTCCAGCGGCAGGCGGCGAACGTGGGTGCCCCGGCGCAGCTCGAGCTCGGCGCCGAGTGCCATCAGCACAGGCGTGGCATCGCCGATCGGCGAGCCGGTCGCGAGATTGCCGCACAGCGTGCCCGAGTTGCGGATGGGTGGCGAGCCGAACCGTTGCGCGAGCTCAGCGACAGGCGGGAACGCCTCGACGAGCGCACCCCAGCCATCGGTCAGCGACACCGCCGCACCGATCTTGAGACCAGTGGCGCTCTTATGCAGGGCGTGAAGCTCCTCGACGCCCCCGGTGTACAGGATCGTCGGCAGCTCGCGCAGCCCTTTGGTGACCATAAGACCAATATCGGTCCCGCCCGCGAGCAGCAGCGCGCCAGGCTCTTGCGCAAACGCGCTCGCGAGCTCATCGAGCGTGCGGGGAGCCAAGAAACCGGGCATCCGCAGCGACGGCCCGCGCCTGAGCGAGCGCAGGGCCGCGCGGCGCGCTTCAGCGCCCGGCGCCGAGCGGCTCCAGTGATCCGGGGCAGGGTAGTCGTGCATCCGACAGCCCGCGGCAATGATGGGGCGGTATCCGGTGCAGCGACAAAGATTGCCGGACAGCGCCTCGAGCACCTGCTCGCGCGTCGCCTTTCCCCTCTGCAGGTAGAGGGCGAACAGGGACATCACGAAGCCGGGAGTGCAGAAGCCACATTGCGAGGCGTGCTCATCGATGAGCGCCTGCTGGACAGGGTGCAGGGTCCCGTCGGGAGAGGGCAGACTCTCGACCGTGACGAGCTCGTGGCCGTCGATCGTCGGCAGAAATCGGATGCAGGAGTTGATCGCGCGGTAGTCGACGTGGTTGCCATCCGCGGACAGCTTGCCCAAAACGACGGTGCAGGCGCCACAGTCCCCTTCGGCGCAGCCCTCCTTCGTGCCCGTCCGGTGGGCGACCTCGCGCAGGTACTCGAGCACCGTCATGGTGCACGGCTGGTCGCCGGTGCTCACCAATCGACCATCGAGCAGAAAGCGAGTCCCGTCTGATCTTTGCGAGCCGGCCGACATGCGACGACTATCCTCCCCGATAGACCGAGTAACTCCAGGGCGTGATCAGAAGCGGTACGTGATAGTTCTCCCGAGGATCGGCGATGCCGATCCGGATCACGGCCTGCTCGATGAAGGCCGGCTCCGGCAACGCGACACCGCGTCCGCGAAAGTACTCGGCCACGTGGAAGGTGAGCGTGTAACGACCGGCGCGCAGGGCGGCTCCGGTGAGCAACGGCGCCGCCACGCGCCCGTTGTCCGCCGTGACGGCCGCGGCAAGCGGCACCGGCACGCCGGGGCCGCGATCCTCGTGCACCTCGATGCGCACGCCGGCCGCTGGCACACCCGTTGCAAGATCAAGAACATGCGTCGTCAGTTGCCCCATCGCTCCCGATGCTAACGAGGATGCGGAATTCATTGCAAACTTCGTTCCAAGGAGTTAACTGGAGCCGCCGATGAGATCCATTGAAGCCTACGTCAGGTCTCTGCCGAAGGCAGAACTGCACCTGCACATCGAAGGAACGCTCGAACCGGAGCTGGCCTTCCGCCTCGCGCATAAACATCGCGTTGCGCTGCCGTACGCAAGCGTCGGGGAGCTGCGCGCCGCATACGATTTCACCGACCTGCAGTCGTTCCTCGATGTCTACTATGCCGTAGCGCAGGTGCTGCAGGATGCGGATGACTTCTATGAGCTGGCCCTGAGCTACCTGGAACGCGTTCACGGTCAGGGCGTCGTCCATACGGAGATCTTCTTCGATCCGCAGACGCACACCGCGCGCGGCATTGCTTTCGGCACGATCGTCGAGGGCTTGCGCCGGGCGGTCAGCGAGGCAGAGCGTCGCTTCGGAATAACGCACCGACTAATCGCCTGCTTCCTGCGTCACCTGAGCGCCGCGGACGCGATGCGCACGCTCGACGAGGTGCTTAAGCACCGTGAGGCCATCTGCGCGGTCGGGCTCGATTCTTCGGAGCTCGGCTATCCGCCCTCAAAGTTTGCCGCCGTGTTCGCGCGTGCGCGCGAGCACGGTCTCCTCACGGTGGCGCACGCAGGCGAGGAAGGCCCGCCAGCCTATATCTATGAGGCGCTCGACCTTCTCCATGTGCAGCGCATCGATCACGGCGTGCGCTGTGAAGAGGATTCTGCGCTCGTGGAGCGACTGGTCCGCGAGCAAATCGCGCTCACCGTGTGTCCGCTGTCGAACGTGAAGCTCAAGGTGTTCGAGGACATCGAGCACCACAACCTGAAGCGCTTGCTCGAGGCGGGCCTGCGTGTGACGGTGAATTCGGACGACCCGGCCTATTTCGGCGGGTACCTTATGGAGAACTACCTCGCCGTGCAGCGCGCGCTAGGACTCACGCACCAGCAGCTTGCGACCCTGGCACGAAACTCCATCCAGGCTTCGTTTCTTGATGCGGCTGCGAAGCGCCGCTGGACGGCCGCCATTGAGGCTTGCGAGCGCGACGCGCTGGCCCACTAAAGGCCTCAGCCCCCCGGCTCCTGCCCGTGCACACACCGGCCGCCGACCCACACGGTGCGGATGTTCGCGCGAGCGGCATGGTAGACGATCTTCTGGAGAATCTCGTGCGGGGTGTCGGGGCCGTCGATCCTAAGATTACTGTCCGGCGCGCCCGCATCGATGAGGAGACTGTCGAACTCAAAGCCCTCGCGGAACAGGCCGACCGGGAGGTTGAGGGCGAGACCGCCTCCGGCGGTTGCCAGCCAAAAGGCCGTCGGCAAGTCCACGCGAGAGTGCGGTCGGCGCCGTGCCCCGCGGCTCTGGTGAGCATCGACGCCCGACTCAAGCATGCGCGAGGCGATCACGGCTTGGCGGACGTTCTCCAGGATCGAGGGACTTGCGCCGCCGGCGATGTCGGTGCCCAGCCCCACGTGCAGGCCCTGCGCAAGCGCCCGCCGCAGCGGAAACACCGCATCGGAAAAATAGACATTCGAGAGCGGGCAGTGCGCCACCACCGCACCGCGCTCGACGAGGGTCGCAAGATCGGCGTCAGTGAGGAAGTTGCCGTGCGCCAGGATCGAGCGCCTCGAGAGCAGCCCGAAACCCTCCAGGGCCTTGGTATCGGTGCAGCCGCAGCGATGCAACACGAACTCGTGCTCCCAGTCACTCTCGGAGCAGTGGGTCTGTATGTGACAGCCGCTCTCGGCGGCGAGCTCCCCGAGCCGGCGCAGCAGCTCATCCGAGCACGCCGGGATGAAACGCGGCGTGATGACGGCCTGAATCAACCGGGCGTGGTTGCCCGGCAGCGCACGCACATACTCGATGAAGGCGCGCGTCTCCTCAACGGCGTGCTGCGCGGAGGCGTCGCGGTAGTAGGCGGGGCACAGCTGGGCATCGTCCATGGCGACGCGCCCGATCAACGCTCGCTGCGATTTCGCGAGACAGACGTCGGCCAGAATCTGTGTCGCCGGCAGGTGCAGTGAGGCAAAGTACACCGCCGTCGTCGTGCCGTTGGCGAGAAGCGCGGTGACGAGCTCACGGTAGACCGATTGCGCGAAGGCCGTATCCGCGTAGCGCGCCTCCAGTGGAAAGGTGTGCTTCTGCAGCCACTCCTCGAGCGGCAGCTCGAGCGCTTTACCCAGCTGCGGCCACTGCGGTGCGTGGATGTGCAGATCCACCAGGCCCGGCAGCAGGTATTGATCGGCGCGCAGCCGCACCAGGGCATGATCGGCGGTCAAGCGCTGCACGAGACGCTCGCGCGCGGGGGAGGGCTGAGTGTGGACCGAGGCGATCCGCCCGTCGCGGTCGATGACGATCAGCGTATCGCGCAGCAGCTCCAGATCGCCGCGCCGTGGAGCATGCAGCGCGTTTCCGAGAAACGCCCGCTCGTTTACGAGCTGACTCGACATTCCGAACTCCGGCGTGGGCCTCCATGCTAGCGCGATACGCCTCGTGCGAACGATGGCTCTCGGGCTGAATTTGATCGGGGGTGCGGTTATGGCTTACTTTGAGACGAAGCCGGGGAAGCAGCCGCACTGAAATGGCGCGCCGGAGGGCAACGCTCCGGCACGAGAGCCGTAATGAGTACGCAACGGACGGAAGTGGAGCTGGCGCGACGCCTTCTCGGGCTCATCGATCTGACGAGCCTGAACCCGACCGATACCGAGGCGTCCGTCACGGCGCTCACGGCGCTGGCGTCGACGCCCGCCGGGCGAGTCGCGGCGGTGTGCATCTGGCCGCGTTTCATCGAGGTTGCGCGCCGCGCTCTGCAGGGCACGGGGGTTCCGATCGCTGCCGTCGCCAATTTTCCGGATGGAGCCAATGACGTTAGCGCCGCGGCGGCCGAGACGGCGGCCGCCATCACGGCCGGCGCCGACGAGGTGGACGTGGTGTTCCCCTATCGCGCGATGCTTGCCGGGGATGATGCGAGCGCTCTTGCGCTGGTGCGTGCCTGCCGCGCCGCCTGCGGCGAGGGCGGACTCCTCAAGGTCATCCTTGAGACCGGGCAGCTCGGGGGGGAGGAGCGGATCCGCCACGCCTCGGAACTGGCCATCGAGGGTGGCGCTCACTTCCTGAAGACCTCCACCGGAAAGACACAGCCGGCGGCGACGTTGCCTGCGGCCGCTGTCATGCTGAAGGTGATCGTCGAGGCGAAGCGGCGCGGACTGAGGGTGGGATTGAAGCCCTCCGGGGGCCTCGGCGGGATGGCTGACGCGGCCGCGTACCTGGATCTGTACGAAGAGTGCTTCGGGCAGGGCAGTGCGACGCCGGCGAGCTTTCGCATCGGCGCCTCATCGCTGATCACGCCGGTGCTCGCGGCGTTGAGCTGACCCGCCATGTCCTCCTCAGGCCAAACTCCCGGTTATCCGCGCGATCTCATCGGTTACGGCCGCCGCCCGCCGCATCCGCGCTGGCCGCAGGGCGCGAGGATCGCGGTGCAGTTCGTGCTGAACTACGAGGAGGGGGCGGAGAGCTGCGTGCTCGACGGGGACCCGGCATCGGAGGTGTTCCTGTCGGAGATCGTCAATGCTCAGGCGTACCCCATGCGCCACCTGAGCATGGAATCTCTCTACGAGTACGGGTCGCGGGCGGGGGTGTGGCGCATCCTGCGACTCTTCGAGCGCTATCGGCTGCC
>Ga0070761_10000545_pt1 | contig 24487 bp, 24 predicted proteins | sample HubBroMetageREF1_FD_66724 | JGI IMG/M metagenome (GOLD analysis project Ga0070761, IMG submission 66724) | Reference soil microbial communities from the Hubbard Brook experimental Forest, New Hampshire, USA - Hubbard Brook CCASE Soil... | ecosystem: Environmental > Terrestrial > Soil >... | reverse complement strand
GTCGGGGTTGACCAGCGACGGGCGATGGAATGGTCCCGCGATCCACGACTCGATTGACCTGGTCATTCGCTGCTCGTCAGTGAACTTCTGCGGGCGCTGGAACATGACGTCGCTTGCGCGCGCCGCTTTGATGCCGTCGGGCGTATAGCCGGTCTTCGATTCGTCCTCCGTATGCATCAGGCTCGCGATGTTCACACCTGCGGCTATCGTCGGCCCATAGTTCGTCACGAGATATTTCGCGTGATCCTTGCATCCCTGGCTCAGCGCAGGATCCTCTTCCACCGGCTGCAGCTTGAGGAGCGTGCGATAGAGATTGACGGTCGTCAGCCAATTCATGCCGGAGCTAGCCATCGCGGGGCTAGCTTCCGACGCCGGCAAAGATGGCGCCGCAATGATCGGCGGAATCTCCGATACTGTCGGCGACGTGGCAGGCGCTGGCGTCGCGCGATGCGATCGCGCACCTCGATGCGACGAGCTCAACCGCGGCAGCTTCGATGCGGGTGTGGCGACCGGTTCCGGCGTGGGGAAGCTCGCGCTCGCACTGAACGTGGTCTGCGACGTCTGCGCGGCGGTGAAGCTCCATGCGTAGGTCACGTCGTTGGTCGTGATCGAAACCTGGTAGCGCGAGCCTGGCCGCAGAGGAGCGCGCGGTACCAGCACGATCGCGCCGGCGTTGCGCAGACTCCAGCGGCCGTACTCCTGCTCGGTGGGATTCGGATTGTGATAGCTGGGCGCGTCGAAGGCGCAGTACTCAATCGGCTTGCCGTCTTCGGTCAGGGAATGATTGGTGAGCCTGGTCTGCACCAAGCGTCCAATCTGCAACGTGATCGGAAGCCCGACCGGACGCTCATAGCCACTGCAGCTCGCGAGCGCGTCGGGCACCTCGAGCCCGATCCATTCCAGCGCGATGTCCGCGCCCTCGGGAGGAAACTCGACCGCGCGCCGATACGGCTTCACGTCTTCCGGCGGCGGCGGCAAACGCAGTGCGGCAACCCAGCATCCGTCCTCCGAAACTTCGCCGTAGCCGATGTCGCCGAGGTAAGGATCGAGCATCGGCAGCCGATGAAACGGTCCCTCGAGCCAACGATCGATCTGCTGCGTGGCGTCGTAGGTGTTGCATCCCCACGCGAGTTGAAGATTCTGCGCCACGCCGGCGCCTTCGACCGAGTATCCAGTTGTGCCGGGCTTCTCGTCGTATGCATCGGCAGGGATCGGCTTGGCGCTCCGGATATCGTCGGCGAAATTCTGCAACAGGTAGTGCGCATGCGCGTTGACGGCCGCACTCAGCCGGGAATTGTCGCGAATCGGATGCAACCCGTTGCTGCCGCGATAAAAGTTGATGCGCTCGAGCCAGGTCATCGGCGATGCGCTTGGCGCAGCGACCGGAGCGGCGGCGATCGCCGTCGATACTGCCACGGGCGCCGCGGCTACTGCGACGATACTGGCGTGCCCCGCCGGCGACGGCATGGTCGTCGAGACCAGCGATGGAGGCGCGGCCGGAGCCGGCGCGCGTACAGCTACAGCAATCGGCGGCTCAGTATGCTTCGGCGCAGGATTCGGCTCGACTAGCGCGACGATCTTCGAAAGCGTCGCAACGGAAACCAGTCCCCAGTTCTCGAAACGATCCGCCGATACAATCGCGATCAGAATCGCGAACAGCGCCCCCACGCGCAGATTGCGCCGCCAGCGTCGCCGCTTCTGCGCATCGGGATCGATGAATCGATACGGCGGCGCGCCGCCGAAGCGCAACACATCACCATGCTTGAGCCGCTGCGTCCGGCGAATCCGATTACCATTGACGAAGGTGCCAGGCCCGGATTTGAGATCGGCCAGGTAGTAGCGGCCGCGCGCGTATCTGATGGTCGCGTGGCGGTCCGCGACGCCTGGATCCGTGACGTGCAGCTTCGAGCCTTCAGCGCTGCCGATGGCCGCTTCACCGCGGGACAGCATGAGCAGCCGAGTGCCCGGCGCCTCGCGATCGACTGCCAGCAGTCGCGCCGCCTGCGGCCGTTTCAGCACTTGCGGCTACTCTCGCGCGGGGCGCTTACGATCGCAGTCATTCAGAAGACGAACGCGGTTCCTTTCGACGTAGGCGCGGCCGGAGTTTCCGTGCAATACGGCGCCTGTCCGCTGGAGGTACTCCCGCCCTTCTCCGCCAGTAGTTTCGCGAGATCCTGCTGACAGTTATTCTGCCCGGTCTCGTAGTAGTGATATCGCGTGGGCTCGTTCGGTTGATCTGGCGGCACCACCAGTACCGGCCCGCTGACCTTCGAGGCCTGGTCGGGCGTCAGTGCCATGTCGGTGAGACCTTGCGGAGGCGGGGGCTTTTTCGCTTGCCAGACCGGTACTCCCGGCAGCCCTACGGATTTCAGCTGGCCGTTCTGATCCTCGGTCCACTCGACACATGCAGCGAGTGCGCAACAGCAAATCGCCACTACTACTAATGCGGCGCGCTTCAAGAAATCCCCCTCTCGATCATCCGCGACAAATCAACCTGATGACTATCGGTCAGCGGGCGCAACTAAATCATGGATTTGTGGCAAATGTCCAGTTGTACTGCTTGCCGTTCGCAGTCATCGACACGGCATACTTCGCGCTTTGGTCGAGCGGTGCGCGCGGAATCAAAACGACGGTGCCGTAAGACTTCAGCACGTTGCGTCCCAGGTCTTGTGAGTATGCGTCGGGATTCGAGTAGCTAGTCGAGTCGATACCGCATGCTTCGACTTTGGTGCGGCTGCCGTCCGGATTTACTCGCGCGACTGAGTATTCACCGAGGTGCGTATCCATCCAGTTGCCGAGCTGAAGTGTAATAGCCACTCCGCTCGGCCCCTCGTAGCCGGGGCAACTCGTGAGTGGATTGGGCCACTCGTTTTCGAACGATCTCATCGCGACACTCCCGCCGTCTGGTGGAAACTTGATCGGCAACGCCGCTTCCGCGCCCGTCGGCATCTTTCCCTCCGAGCCCTTCAACAGGTTGAGGCCCGCCGCGCACGCTTCGGCTTCGCAGTAGAGTCCAAAGCCGGCGCTGGTCAGTCGCGGGTTGAGGATCGGCATGCGATGGAACGGCAGCGACATCCATCCGTCTATCGACCAGGTCGGTGAGCCCCATCCGCCCGGGTCGTTCGACACCCCGCGCATCGACCACACGTCCATGTCGCTGGACTTGGCGGCGTCGAGTCCTTCAGGGGTGAAATTCGGCTTCCCAGGATCTTCCGTATGCATCTCGGCGCCGAGACCGCTATGCGTGATCGCATCGTGGTAATTCCTGACGATGTACATGGTATGCGCGCGGTCGCCCGTGCTGAGCTCTGGATCTTCAACGATCACCGGCAGCTTCACCATCGCGCGGTAGTAGTTCACCCGCGCCAACCATGACGGCTCAGCGGTCGCGGGATTCCCTGACGACCCCGGAGCGGAGCCTTCGGCCGCTCGCGGTTCAGCCGATGCGGACTGAGTATTGGCCGCCGCAGCCGCGGAACTGGACGCGGGCGGCGAAGTTCCTGCGACCGGTTCCGAGGTGACCGACCTGGTTTCGTGTCGATAGCGGGCGATGGCGTATCCGGCGATGAACATCACGCCGACGATCAGCATTCCCCGGAGCATCCGCCCTGCCACCGACGCCGGATCGAAAGCAACACGCACAGAGCCGAATTTGATCTCATCGCCGGGCTTCAGCGCGACCGGGCCGCTCAATCGGCGGCCGTTGACGAAGGTCCCGTTGGTCGAGCCGAGGTCGGCCAGCTCGAAGCCGGCGGCCTTATGCGTAATCGTGGCGTGACGGCGCGATACAGTCGTGTCGTCGAGCACCACGTCGTTCGACTTTTGACTGCCAATGGCTATTGCCGGCTTGTCGAGTGAGTATTCGCGCGGAGGCGAACTGCCTATTACAACCAGCCGGCTGCTCGCACCTCTATTCTCGCTGGGTACTCTGTCGGCGGCTTCTGGCTTTGGCGGCATCAATCGACCCAGCCCAGGTTCCAGAACCGGCCGAGGTTCTGCGCCGCACGCTCAATCATCGGCATCACGCGATCGCCGCCATCGTCGGGACGAATCGGCTCGTCGGGATCGCGTCCGAATTCATCGAGCACCGCGCGCCCCGACTCCGCGATTGCTTCGAGGTCGTAGCCGCCTTCGAGCGCCGCGACCATCTTGCCGCTACAGCACTCCGCCGCCAGACGCTTGACCCGGCGCGCCATCGCCGCGAATCCGGCTTCCGTCACGCGCATCTGCGCGAGCGGATCGCGAAAGTGCCCGTCGAAGCCCGACGAGACCAGGATGAACTCGGGTTTGAACTGGCGGCCGATCGGCATGATCAAACGATCGAATACGCGCAGATACTCGGCGTCGCCGAATTCCGACGGCATCGGCAGATTGACGGTGAATCCCATGCCCGCGCCGTATCCGATTTCATGGAGGGATCCGGTACCAGGGTAGTGCGGGAACTGATGAGTCGACACGTAGAGCACTTCGGGCGATTCGTAGAATATGTCCTGCAAGCCGTTGCCGTGATGGACGTCCCAATCGACGATCATCACGCGCTTGAGGCGGCGCGTTTCGATTAGCCACTTCGCCGCGATCGCTACATTGTTGAAGAAGCAAAATCCCATCGCACGATTAGGCAGTGCGTGATGCCCCGGCGGGCGGACAATAGCAAATCCATTGTCTACTGCGTTGTCCATCACCGCCTCGACCGCGGTAAGCACTCCGCCCGCCGACAGCAGCGCGGTCTCGTAAGTATCGCGCGAGCTATGCGTATCAGGATCGAAGTCGAATCGATCGAGCGACGCGGTCCGCGCCACCGTCGCGACGTACTCGGGCGTATGACAGCTCGCGATTTCCTCGTTGGTCGCTTCGCGCGGTGTCATGAATCTGAGGTCCGGCCGCGTGAGCGATTCCGCCATCTCGAGCATCGCCTCGATGCGCTCGGGACGCTCCGGATGTGCCCGGCCGGCAAAGTGCTTCAGGTAGCGGCGATCGGCGACGACCCCGGTTTTAAGCATCGTTGACACCCAAGCCGGGTATGATGATTAACTGGCATGGAGTGGATGCGCGGAATTTTTCCGCGCCGCGCGAAGTCAGCGCCTTGTTAATGGTCATCGAAATTTGCCTGATATTTTTGAAATAGCTCTCATCCTCGCGATCGCGCTGATCGTCGTCGGTCCCGAACGGCTGCCCGAGGTTATGCGCACCGTTGGAAAAATCCTGCGTGAGTTGCGCTTGGCGAGCAATACCGTGCTCCACGAGCTGACCGACGTGCTCGACGAACCGCCCGCCAACGTGCCGGCGCCACCCAAGTCCTCGCCCGAGGCGGTCAAACCGCCCGGGCCGCCGGCCACCCGGCCGACCGAGAATAAATAGCTGGTCATCCCGCATCGTGCCTAGCGAGGATATCACACCGCCAGCGGTCATCGAGCCGACGCCGGAACAGGCGCGGATGTCGCTGATCGAGCATCTGCAGGAACTACGGACGCGCCTGATACGCGCCTTCATCGCCATCGGCCTCGGGTTCATCGTCGCGTACTTGATCGCCGATCCGCTGTTTCACATGCTGACCTGGCCGATTCGCGAAGTCTCGGGCGGCAAAGTGATCCTGATTGGCACGGGCGTCGGCGAGGCGTTCTACACCAAGATCAAGGTCGCGCTGATCGCCGGGCTGTTCATCGCGAGTCCGGCGGTATTTTTCGAAATCTGGAAATTCATCGCGCCCGGCTTGTACGAAACCGAACGCCGGATGGCGAGGCCCTTTGTATTATTTGCGACGTTGTTTTTCGTGCTCGGCGGATACTTCTGCTGGGCGGTAGTCTTCAAAGTCGGCTACGCGTTTTTCCTGGCGCAATATGCCAGCATCGGCGTGACGCCCACAATTCGCATCAGCGAGTATCTAGCGTTCTCGTCCAAGCTGTTGCTCGCGTTCGCACTGACGTTCGAGATGCCGATTTTCGCGTTCTTCTTCACCAAGCTCGGGATGATCGACTATAAGATGATGGCGAGCTACTGGCGCTATGCGATTCTCGGCATCTTTATCGTCTCGGCGGCACTCACTCCGCCCGACATGATCTCGCAATTCCTGCTGGCGATTCCGCTGCTGCTGCTGTACGCAATCAGTGTCGGCGTGGCCTGGATGTTCCGAATTGAGCCGGCGGAGAAAACCGCGACGACTCCGAAACCGCGAGAACCCGAAATTGTTTGAGCGCGGAGCGAATCTAACAGGAAGCCCATGGCAAGAATCATGACATCGCCGGTCGCCACCGGCGCCCCCGGCATCCCGCCACGATGGACCCACAGCGCCAAGGACTCGGTCTGCACCGCGTACTCGTCGGCGAGCCGCCTGTGGTTCACGACCTCGTCCGGCGTCCTCAACGAGATTTATTTTCCGAGGATCGATCAGCCGCAGGTCCGCGACCTCCAGTTCCTCATCACCGACGGCGAGACCTTCTTCCACGAGGAACGCCGCCATCTCCAGTCCACCACCGAGTATCTCGCCGCCACCGGACTCGGCGTGAAAATCGTCAGCCACTCGCCCGACGGCCGCTATCACCTGTTCAAGGAAATAATCACCGATCCGCATCAGCCCACCCTGCTCATCAACGCACGTCTCGACGGCGACCCGGAGCTACTGAAAAGACTTCACCTCTACGTACTGCTCGCGCCGCATCTGAACGTCGGCGGATGGGGTAACAGCGGATATCTGACCCGGATCGTCGGCCACGAGTTCCTGACCGCGACCAAGGATGGCTTCTGGCTGGCGCTGGGCACTGAGGTGCCGTTTCTCAGGACCTCGTGCGGATACGTTGGCAACACCGACGGATGGCGGGACATCAGCTCCAACTTCAAGATGGATTATCAGTTCGCCGCCGCGCTAGACGGCAACATCGCGTTGACCGCCGAGATCGATTTGCACAAGAGCTATTCGTTCACTCTCGGCCTCGGCTTCGGCCGCGAGCTCAATCGCGCCGTCACCACGTTATATCAATCGCTCGCCGTCCCTTTCGCCGAGCATCGCGCCCGCTTCCTGGAGCAATGGGAGCGCGCGTGCCAGCACTTCACCCCGCTCGCCAAATTTTCCAGCGACGGCGGCGCGCTGTATCACCGCGGACGCGAATTGCTGCTCGCGCACGAGGACAAAACCTACCCCGGCGCGCTCATTGCTTCGCTCAGCATTCCGTGGGGCGAGGCCAAGAGCGACGACGACCTCGGCGGCTACCATCTGGTCTGGACCCGCGACATGGTCAACAGCGTGACGGGTCTCGCCGCGGCTGGCGACCTGTCCACCGCGCTGCGCGCGCTCATCTACCTGACCTGCTCCCAGCGTCCCGACGGCGGCTTTCCGCAGAATTTCTGGATCGACGGCAAGCCCTACTGGAACGGGATTCAGCTCGACGAAGTTTCGTTTCCGATCACGCTCGCGTGGCGGATGCATAAGGAGGGCGCGCTCAAGAATTTCGATCCGTATCCGATGGTACTCCGCGCGGCGCACTTTCTGGTCGATAACGGGCCGCCCACGCCGCAGGAGCGATGGGAGGAAAACGCCGGCTACTCGCCCTCGACGCTCGCCGCAAACGTGGCCGGGCTTATCTGCGCGGCATACTTCGCGCGTGACCGCGGCGACCTGGTCACCGCGCAATTCCTCGAGGAGTACGCCGACTTTCTCGAAGCGAATATCGAAACCTGGACCGTCACCAACGAAGGCTTCCTCGTCCCCGGCATCAAGCGCCATTACGTCCGCATCAATCCCATCAACATCGCCGATCCCGACGCCCCCGAGGGCATCGAGGGCAAGCGCGTCTTCATCAACAATCGCCCGCCCGGTGCGCAGGCGGAATTTCCCGTCGCGGAAATCGTTGACGGCGGATTCCTAGAACTGGTCCGCTACGGCCTTCGCAAGGCCGGCGACTCGCTGATGGAAGATTCGTTGCGCGTCATCGACGCCGTGCTCAAGACCGACTTCCCCGCCGGTCCGTGCTGGCGCCGCTACACCCACGACGGCTACGGCCAGCGCGACAACGGCGGCCCGTTCCTCGGATGGGGACGAGGACGTCCGTGGCCGCTGCTGACGGGTGAGCGCGGGCACTACGAGCTCGCGGCGGGGCGCGATCCGGCGCCTTACCTGAAAGCGATGGAACGGTTTGCGAATTCGACGCGGTTGCTGCCCGAGCAGATTTGGGATCGGACCGACAGCCCGCGGAGATTGCTCAAATTCGGCGAACAGACCGGCAGCGCGACGCCCCTGATGTGGGCGCACGCCGAGTACATCAAGCTGCTGCGCTCGGCCGCCGACGGCCGCGTGTTCGACATGATCGACGAAGTGCGAGACCGCTACCTGAAGCCCGGGCGAAAGCCGAGCCGGCTGATGGTCTGGAAATCGAATCGCCGCGTCCGATCGGTCTCACCCGGCGACCGCCTGCGCATTCAGGCCACCGCGCCATTCACGCTGCATTGGTCCAACGATGAATGGCGGAACGTCAACGACAACGGGTCGATCTCGACGCCGATCGGTTTCGAATACGTCGATATCGACGTCGGCGCGAACGACCGGGCGCCGATCCGCTTCACCTTCAACTGGCGCGAGACGCGCAGTTGGGAAGGTCGCGACTACGCCGTCGCGATTAACTCTGCCTGACAGATAATTAACGCTCTTTAATCTCTGGCGGCGTGCACCAAATCGGCGACGAGACCGCCGCATTTGCGCGTCGCTCACATTGTCTGCTTCCGGACTCTCCGCGCTCATCGATCGCAATTGTTCGCCTTCCCTCGGGGTCAAGCTCCACGGCGCGATGGCACGAAGCTGGCTCTCCTACTTCGGACGCGCGTCTTACGATCCGTTAATAACCAAATCGGCGCGCATACGTACTCCTGCCAGGAGGATTGACGATGAGCAGCAAGGATCCGATTGTGCGCGACGCGGTAGAAGTGAGACTGGTGTTCGCGTTGCTCGTGCTGATGGCGCTCCTCGTCATCCAGGGATGCACGGCGTTCAATCCGCAGGGCGCCGCAATCCAGCAAGCGCCCAACTACTACAACGGCGAATCGTACAGCCAGTTGTCGCCCGAGCAGAAGATGCAGCTCGAGGATCACCTATCCAATCAGAGCAACACGGCATGGCGAACCAGCGCCGAGGTCGCATCAGGCGCCGGACAACTTTCGCAGGGGACCGGATTTCTGCTGTGGGGGATTCACTCAATCCAAAAATGACGTGAGCGGTCAGAGATTTTGATGTTGTTCGTGACGCCCGCTCCTGCCGCGACAATGCTCGCGGCAATTATGCTCGCGCTTGTGCTGGCGGCATTGCCGGGATGCACTAACATGATGCCGCAGTATGCCGCCCAGCAGTACGCGCCGACCTACTATGAAGGCGGTTACAACACGCTGACGCCGCAGCAGAAGTTCCAGCTCGAGGACCATCTCGCCAACCAGAGCAATCAGGCGTGGCAGACTACGGCGCAGGTCATGGGCGGCGCCGGCAAGTTGCTCGGCGGGACCGGAAGCCTGCTGAACGCGATACACGCGATGCAGAAGCCGTCTGCAAGCGCGGCGCGAGCACGCTCGCATCGCCTCGTAGAGCGCTAGCCTCGTACCGGAATTTCGCGATTCTCCGGTACGGCTCCTGCTCATAAAACATCCTTATTAACAGGTGTTTAGAGTTCGTAACCCGCAAATCCATCTTTCCGTATTCAGAGGCAGGAGAGACACTTATGAAAATCTACACAACTGTAACTGCCGCGATCTTTGGGCTCCTCATGATGGCGATGCCGATGACTGCATCGGCCGATGTCATCGTGCGACATGTGCAGCCGGTGGTCGTCCAGGAAGTCGTCGAGCCCGCTCCGTTCACGACCGTGGAATACTATCGGCCGTGGGCATGCGCCAACCCCTACTTCCGCCATCATCATCGGTGGATGTGCCGCTAACGGCGCCGCGCGATAGCGCGAGCGTCCAGCCAACCAGCGACGCGGGCGGTGTGTCGATAAACACCCGCCCGCCTGCCTTCTACCATTCCGGAAGTCTTTCGATCTCGAACTGCGCCGCGAGCGACGTCATCATCGCCTCGACTTCGTCGCGCGAATCCGCCGAAAAGTAAATCCTCAAATGATGCCGTACGGGATCCTCGGTGCGCAGCGTCGCGAGATTGTCGTACGACTCGACGATCGACTTGAAGAGTACGATCTGCTCGGGCGGTATCGCGATCAGCATCGAATCTATCGATGGCGGCTTACTCTGGCTCACGGTTTACTGATACCTCCCCGACCCCTACATTCTAGCCGATGACGCTGCCGCGGGTCTTGTTCGTAACCGGCAAAGGCGGGACCGGCAAGAGCACGGTCGCCGCCGCGCTTGCGGTCGCGCTGTCGCACCGGCGGCCGACCACGCTCGCCGACCTGGACCGGCGGCTGTCGGCGGCGACTGCGCTCGGCGCGACGCCGCGGGATTCCACGGCAGTCAAAGTCAGCGATACGCTCGACGTGATCGCGCTGACGCCGCGCGCCGAGCTCGAGGCGTTCATCGAGCGGATCGTCCCGATTCGCGCCATCTCGCGCCGGATGCTGCGCAGCCGGACCTTCGGCTACGTCACGGCGGCGCTGCCGGGGCTCGAGGCGTTTTTGCTGCTGGAACGTCTGCGGATCATGGCGGGAGACGCGGCGCTCGAAGATCGCTACCTCGTGATCGATGCGCCCGCGTCGGGCAGTGCGGTTGAGCTGCTCACGGTCTCGTCGGGTGTCAGGAACATCGCGCCGGGCGGCACACTGAACCGGCTGGCGGGCTCGATCGACAGTTTTCTTGGCGACGCGACGCGCTTCGGCGCGGTCATCACGACCACGCCGGAGGATCTTGCGGTGCGCGAGGCGCTTGAAACCGCCGCCACCATTCGCGATCGGCTCGGCATCGCGACCGTCGCGGCGATAATGAACTGCGTTCCCGATTTGATTTTCGACACCTCCGAACTCGCCGCGATAAGTCCGCTGGACGGGCACGCCCGCCTCGCAATCCGGCGCAACGCCGCGCATGAGCAGGCGTGTCTCGTCGGCCCGCGGTTCGCCGGCGCCGGCCTCTCGACTATCAACTTCCCAATGCTATTCACTCCGGCCATCGGCCCGCGCGAGATCGAGCAGCTTGGCCGGGTGCTCGAGGCGGAGCTGCTCGACCGATGATGTCGTTCGACCTGCGCGCGCAGAAGCTCGTGATCTGCCTGGGACCGGGCGGCGTCGGTAAGACTACCATCAGCGCCGCACTCGCCGTCCGCGCCGCAGTGTCAGGATGCGCCGTCGACGTGATGACGGTAGATCCCGCGCCGCGCCTGCTCGATGCGCTCGGCCTCGAGGCGGATTCTTCCGATCCGGTCGAAGTCCATCTCGACGGCATCAGGCGGTCGCGCCGCGGCGGCGCGTCGAATCGCGCGCGGCTGCGGGCGCTGCGGCTGGATCCGAAGCGCACCTTCGACTCGATCATCGCGCGCTACGCTTCGTCGGACGCGGCGCGCGACACGATTCTCGAGAATCGAATCTATCGCAATCTGTCAGGCGCGCTGGCGGGCGTCGGGGATTACATGGCGATGGAAAAATTGCTCGAGCTGGCGGCGAATCCCGCCACCGACCTGATTGTGCTCGACACTCCGCCCGCGACCGAGGCGATCGACTTCCTCGACGCGCCGCGGCGCCTGCTCGAACTGCTCAACTCGCGCGCCGTCAGTCTGCTCGGCGCGCCGGCCGGACTGTTTCGGAGCCAATTGCGGATGGTCGATATTGCGGCGCGCACCGTGCTCGCGGCGTTCGATCGCGTGACGGGGCTGAATCTGCTGAGCGACGTGCAGTCTTTCGTGCGCAGTTTCGACGGGATGTACGAAGGCTTTTCCAACCGCGCCGCGCGGGCGCAGGACAAGCTGCGCGCGAACGACACGGCAATCGTAATCGTCACGACGGCGGAGTCGAGCCGAATCGCGCAGGCGCGTGAGTTTGTCGGCGCGCTCGAGGATGCCGGCCTGCGCGTCTCGGCGATGGTCGTGAATCGGGTGCTGGCGGAACTGCCCGACGCGGCGGAGCTGACGTCGGCGCGAATCGCGCCGGCGCTCAAGAAAAAGTTGAAGCGCAATCTGGCCGACTACGCGGCGCTCAAGGCGCGCGAGGAAGTTTCGCTCGATGCTCTGCGCGATTCAATTCCCGCCGGCGCAGTGCTGATGGTCGCGCCGGATCTGGGCCGCGAGCCGCGCACGATCGCGGACCTCGCGGAAATAGCCCGTAGTATCCGCGCAGGTTGACTAGCCCGACTTCTTCGCGCGGCGAGCGGGGCGCTTGGCGGGCTCATCGTGATCGAGCAAACGATCGAGCTTGATACTTAGGTTGAGCAGTTGCGAGCTCAGGTGGTCGAGCCGCGCTTTGAGGTCGCGCACGTCGCGCTTGGAGGGAATATTGACGAAATCGAGCACCTGCTCGACGTTGCGATCGAAGGACTGCTTGTTCGCCATGAAGCGTTCGCCGGCCTGCCCGAACCTCGAGCGCAATCTGTCGTTCGACATGATGTCGTTGAAAAAGCCGGCGATGCCTTCCTCGCTCATCTGGCGGAGCTTATCCAGCAGGTTGTCGTCGTCGCGGCGTGGCATGACTTTCAACTATATATAGAGGGTCGCGCCGCGCAAACCGATGACCACCCTCGCCCGCATTCTAAGCATCGCGTCCGGCTTCGCCCTGATGGGGTATCATGAGCCGCCCGCAAATCTCATCGCGACCTCGATCATCATAAATCTCGCGCTCACTCCACTGACTGCAATCGTCGCGTCGCGCCGCGGCCGCTCGGCGATTCGATGGACTGTCGCGGGGCTCGCGCTCGGCGCGTGGGCGCTCGCCGCGGTCATGATTATACCGGAGAGCCGCCCCACTCCGCCCCGTCCCGACGCTCCACAGTATCCGCCTACTTCTCATGCTGCTTGATCCACGCCGCAGTCGGCGCGAAGACCAAGCTCTCAGACTTGGTGCCCGCCAACACGTCGAGATGGCCCCAGTTATCGAACTTGGTGAATGAAGGATCGGGCGCGCCGGTCGATTTTGAGGCCGCTTCGACCTGGACCGGCCAATTCGCGCCGAAGTTGGTGCTGGCGAAGGCGATCACGGGAGTCTTCGATGCCTTGAGCGACGCGAGCAGTTGCGGCGTGAACGGATTTTCACCGTCTTGGACGGCGGGCCAGTAGCGATCGAAGGCAATCAGCAGTTTGGCCAGGACGACTGCGTCGGAAAAGCCGCCCGGCATATTCGCGAACGCGCCGTTGCCGGGGGCCGCATCGTACATAACGTGTTCCAGGTTTTCGCGTGCAGTCTTGTACTTGGGAATCGGCGCCGGCTGATCGGGGTTTTCGATCACCATTTGCATCAGCTTGTAGCGCTTGTCGTAGGTCAGATGCTTGCCGCCGACGTCGACGGCATATTGGCCAGGCGTCCCCTGCTCAATGCGCATCGGATGGCTCGGGATGAATCCGTCGAGCGCGATGATTCCCGCGACGCGGTCCGGATGCATGGCAGCGTACAGGTACGCGAATTCGACGCCACGGCTGAAGCCGGCGACGAAGATTCGGCCGCGGCCAGTTTTTTCGCTGATAAAAGCCGCGGCAGCGTTGATATCCGATTCGAAGAGATCGTTGGTCCATCCCGCGAGCTCGGAGAGATCGTTCTGCGGCGTCTCAGGCGGAATAAAGTGCGTGCGATAGTCCATCGACCATACGTCGACGCCCTGCTCGGCAAGGTAAACCTGGAACGAGTAGCGCGGATCGTCGAGCGCAACTTCGCCGTTCATATTGGTGCCGGGAAGATACAGCACCACAGCCTCGGGATGCGCAGGCGGATTCGGTCCCTTAGCGACGCGGTGCAGCGCGATTTTGTCGAACGGTGATTTGCCAACAGCCGCGGCGAACGTCCACTCGTAAATTCCGGGCGCGCCTTTGAGTTCGCGAGCCGCGCCGACGGCAGTAAAATCGGCTGCGGATGCGATCGTCGCGACAAGGAGCAACAGGACCGCGAAAACGTCGAGAATGCGTCGTCGAATCTTCATGGGCCTAATCCTCACCACGATTTCGGGGCTTCGCACAAGTGCGTCTTTGTCTGGTTGACCCTTCGCGGTCTGGCGTGCGAAACAGAGGCGTCAGGTTCTCACGCCAATCACGCACGGGAGTAAATTTCAATGAGCAAGAAAGTGCAGTTCGCCCTGTTCTCTCCGCAAGCCGGACAATCGTGGCATCAGCTCGAAGAGCGGGCGCATCGATGCGAGAAGCTCGGCTACCATTCGATCTGGCTGGTCGATCACATGTGGACGCGCGGGATGCCCGACCTCGACCATCATGAATGTATGGCGTTGATGGCGGGGCTGTCGGCCAAGACCGACAAAATTCGCATCGGCACGCTGGTCATGTGCAACTCGTACCGCAATCCGGCGCTGCTGGCGAAGTCGCTCGCGACTATCGATCACATCAGCAACGGCCGCCTTGAAATCGGCTACGGCGCGGGCTGGATGGACGAGGAATACAAGGCCTACGGCTACCAGTTTCCGTCGATGGGCACGCGGCTCAAGATGTTCGAGGAAGGCCTGCATATAATGAAGGCGATGTTCACCGAGAAGCGCGCGACGTTCGAGGGGCGCCATTACTCGATCAAAGAAGCGATCTGCAATCCCAAGCCGGTGCAGCAGCCGCATCCTCCGATCACGATCGGCGGCAGCGGCGAAAAAATCATGCTGAAGCTGGTCGCGCGGTTCGCCGACCGCTGGAATTGTCCGGCCGGCTACGAAAGCTTCGAGCACAAGTTCAACGTGCTCAAGAAACACTGCACGGACGTCGGTCGCGACATCAATACGATCGACATCTCAGAACAGTTGCTGGTGTGCATCGGCTCGAACGACGCGGAAGTCGAGGCGAAGTGGAAGGCGGCGCAGATGCTCAAGCCGTTCGTGACGACCGGGATCAAGGGCACGCCGAAGCAGTTGATCGAGGAGCTCAGGAAACGGGTCGCGATGGGAATCACGACGTTTACGATTTTCTTCAGCGACTTCGCGCCGCCGCCGACGCTCGAGTTGTTCGCGAAGGAAGTGATGCCGGCATTTGCGTAAGACGATCGGAATCTGCGCGGCGTTCATACTCGCGCTGCTGCTCGCGGGATGCGCCAGCAGCCAGCCGTCGTACTATTCGACGCAGCTCGATACGAGCGGCGGGCTGGGCCCGGGTGACGCCATAACCCATGCCTCGGCGACGATCGGGCAGGTGACCAGCGTCACGCCGATAAGCGACGGCGACTCGGAGATCGCGTTCCAGGTCGACGGCTCGCACGCCGACGAGATTCACTACGATTCGATCATGACGCTGAACAACCTCGGCGCGACACCATCGCTCGACGTGATGAACGTCGATGCGATGAGCCATAGCGCACCGTCGGGCACGCGGCTGGACGGCGCGTCGAGCATGAACGAGGTACAGATGTTCATGACGGCGCGCGGTCCGGGGAGTTTCGCGCAGGCGCTGGGAAACGTCGCGGGCTCGTCGCCCTCGCCCCCACCGTCGGCGTCCACCGTGCAGACGATGCAACTGCTATCGCAGATTTCGCAGCAGACGCTCGCTACCGCGGTGGCAATCGCGCCGCCGACTCCCGACCAGATCGAACAGGCCAAACACGAGGCGCTCGGCGTCGAGCGGCAATTGATGCGCAATGGAAAGATCGAGCAGGCAGAGCGCCTGCGCGCGTCGATGGGCAGCATGATGGGCGGGATGACGGCCCCAGTAAATCCGACAACGCTGCCGCCGACCGCGCCCAATCCGTAGCGCGAGAGGGTCGTCACTAAATTGGATCAGCATCGACTCACCGAATATCTCAAACGCCGCATGCCGCACGCGCGCGAGCATCGCGTGGTCGGCCTCAAGCGGATTTCGGGGGGCTCGTCGCGCGAGACGTACGCCTTCGACCTGGAGTGGAACGAAGGCGGCGAGACGCGCACGCGGCCGATGATCGGGCGGCGCGATCCGACTGGCGGCCTGCTCAAATCCGATCGCGAGCGCGAGTTCAAAGTGATCGATGCAATGCATCGCGCGGGCCTCAAGGTTCCGGAGCCGCTGTTCCTGGAGCTCGACGCGAGCGTGATGGACCGTCCGTTCTTCATCATGCATCGCGCGGCGGGGCAGACTGGCATGGGCGCATTTCCAGCCGCGGAGGCGGAATCAACGCGCGCGAAGGTCGCGGAGGACTTCATCGGCGAGCTCGCGCGATTGCAGTCGCTCGATTACCGCGAATGCGGCCTCGAGATTCTTGGCGCGCCGAAGACGCTGGAGGAGCCCGCCCGTATCCAGGCTGCGCATTGGGCCGAAGTGTATGAACGCGACCGGATGGGCGAGCACTATGCAATCCTCGACGCCGCCTTCGCATGGCTGAAAGCCAACCCCGTCGTGAGCGACCGAATCGTGATCGTTCACGGCGACTATCGTTCGGGAAATTATCTGTACGACGAAAACGGAATCATCGCGATGCTCGATTGGGAGATGGCGCATCTGGGCGATCCGATGGAGGACCTCGGGTGGGCCTCGATGATGTTCTGGGGGCGCGAGGAATTCGCGGGCGGCCTGATGGAACGCGAGGCGTTCTACCGCCTCTACGAATCGAAGACGGGGCATCGCGTCGATCGGGAGCGGCTGTTCTTTTACCAGGTGCTCGGCAACGCGAAGATGGCGGTGATTTGCCTGACCGGAATCCGCGATTTCGTCGAGCGGCGTACGTCTGACGCGGTGATGCCGTTTCTTGAACTGCTGCTACCAGCGTTGCTCGGGGACCTGGCCACCCAGCTTCGATTGGTCTGAGAAGTTATATGCTACGGCCGACCTTAAATGAACTGCTCAACGGAATGCAGCGCACGATCATCGAAGCGCTGATGCCCGAGCTCACGTCGCCGTACGCGCAAGGGCAGGCGATGTCGGCGGTCGCGATGCTCGCGCATGCGGCGGCGGTGCTCGAGTCGGCGCCGGCCTACGACGCAGCGGAGATAAAAGATCTGCGCGCGACGTTCGCGGCGCTCAAAAGGCTTGGCGACAAGCACATTTCGAAAAAAGGCGGACTGCGCGGAGCGCTGGCACGCGCGATTCGCGCCGGCTCGAAAAATCCACCCGATCGGCGCGCGATGGAAGAATCGATGGCCGCGTTTGCGACCGCCGTCGCGTTGGGCAACGCCGACGACAGCGTCGCTCGCCAGGTCCGCGGCTACCTCCGGCGCAACCTCGAGCGCTCGCGCAATCTGCTGGGCAGCTCGTTGCCGAGCGCTTGATTGATTAGCTACGCTACAATTAAGATCTGCTTGTGGGGTTCAGTTACGCTACGCAATAAGACGCTATTGCTAGCCACCATCAACCATTTCCAAGTCACTTTATTCGTGTCAGAGCCTCTTGCGTATGAAAATCCATCGGAGTACAGTGCGTTAAGTTAATTAAGCATGCAAAAGGCCCCATTAGCTGAGTGTATAGAAAACTTACTAACAGTATGTAGCCGTCTTGCTACACGTAGTTAGAAGTCCTAATTTGGAAGTAGACCGAAGGTTGGAATTAGTACCGCAGAATAGTAACTGGCGAGGATGAAGCTATGAGCGTCGTAATTGTTTCCACACCCGGAACGACCGGGGGCCCCTGCCGCGGATCCTGCGCTCATGCCAAGTGCCACACGATGCGCGCGCTGGCAGATGAGCGATGCCATCACTGCGGCGTCCGTTTTGGTTTCGGAACCAGGATAACGGGCGAACCGGCGATGCATCTGAGATGCGCGCAGTCGATTGCCGCACAAAGCGGCGCGCCGGCAACGCATCCGATCAATGATCCGGCGGCGGCTTCCGGCATCGCGAATACTCGCGACAAGCAGTAGCGCCTTCTCAATTGCCTATGTGATTCGAGGTCGGTACGCCAATTCGGCGTGACCGTCGATCTGCGCGCGCGCTTGACACCCTCGACGGGTGCGCGCTACCGCTCAAGCGTGAACAGCGAAAACATTGCTCGAGTGCGAGCGCTCCACGACCGGCTCGGACATCCCGTGATCGACGCCGACGGGCATCTTATCGAGCCTGCTCCGCTGTTCAACGAATATCTTCAGAAGGTCGGCGGCGCCGGCATGCTCGAGCGCTACAATCGCGAGCTGCGCGAGCATCCGACCGGTTCCCGCGGGAATCGCGATGCCGGTGACATGCGCGGCGCGTGGTGGGGAGTCTCGAACGACGCGTACGATCTCGCGACAGTGATGGCGCCGCGGCTGCTGTACAGCCGGCTGAACGAGCTCGGCGTCGATTTTTCCATTCTGTATCCCACGCTCGGACTGGCGCTGCCGACGATCCACGACGGCGAGGTGCGGCGGATCGCATGCCGCGCGCTCAACACGATGAACGCGGAGATTTGCGGACAGTTTCGCGACCGCATCGCGCCGGCCGCCGCGATCCCGATGCACACGCCCGATGAGGCGGTGGCCGAACTCGGGTACGCGGCTCGGCTTGGCTTGAAGGTCGCGATGATTCCGCCGGGCGTGGCGCGCCCGATTCCCGCGCTCGAACGCGAGCATCCGGGTGCATTTCCCAACGCGGCGTATTTCGACTGTTACGGGCTCGACAGCTTCTTCGATTACGACCTGGTGTGGCGCAAATTCATCGAGCTGAAAATCGCGGTCACTTCGCATGGCGGCGTCGGTCTGCGCTACCTCCCGCTTGGGCGGCGCTCGCCGACCAACTACATGTTCAACCACATCGGCGCGCACGCCTATCAGCAAGGCGAGCTGTGCCGCTCGATCGTGATGGGCGGAGTCGCGACGCGGTTCCCGGAGCTGGCGTTCGGATTTCTCGAGTGCGGCGCGGGATGGGCCTGCGACCTGCTCCACTCGCTCGAAGAGCATTGGGAAAAGCGCAACAGTGCGGGTCTGGTGAATTACGATCCGTCGCGGCTCGATCGCCCGCGCCTGCATCAATTGCTCGCCGAGTACGGCGGTCCCGAATTTATCGCGAAGAACTCGGCGCGCGCGGTGCGGGCCTACAACGAAGGCCTCGAGCGTCACGATCGCGCGACCGATCGCGACGAATGGGCGCTGACCGGAGTGCGCGAGGAGCACGACTTCGCGCGAATTTTCGGCAACTTCTATTTCGGCTGCGAGGCCGATGACCTGAGCGTCCATCGCGCGCTCGACGCGCACGCCAATCCAATGCGTACTCGGCTGCAGCCGATTTTCTCTTCCGACATCGGCCATTGGGACGTGCCCGATATTTCGACCGTGCTGCTCGAGAGCCATCGGCTGGTGGACAAGGGGCTTTTGAGCGACGCGGATTATCGCGACTTCGTTTTCACGTATCCCGCGCAACTTCACCTGAAGGCGGATCCTGAATTCTTCGCCCACACCGCCATCGCGAATTCCGTCGAGTCGCTCGATGCTGTCGATTGAACGCAAGCGCGACTGGGACGAGAAGGGGTTCTTCATCATTCGCGGTTTCGCGCCGATCGAATCCTGCCGGGCGATGCATGCGCGGGTGGTCGAGATTTGCCGCATGAATGCGGCGGGGCAAAGTGTTCCGAATGTCTTCGTGCTGCCGGAAAAGAAACCCAACCCACTCGCGCGAAATCCCGAGGACAACGTCGGCAAAGTTTTCCGGCTGCATCGCGATCCGATCTTCAAAGCGCTGGTCGAGGATCCCGCGGTGCTCGACCTCGTGAGCGATCTGATCGGACCCGAACTCGACTGTTTCGTCAGCCAGTTCATTTTCAAAAATCACGGCGCGCTCGGACAGCCGTGGCATCAGGATTCTTACTACTTCGCGTTCAGCACGCGGCCGCAGATCGGCGTCTGGCTGGCAGTGACCGAGGCGACGCTCGACAACGGATGCCTGCACGTGATGCCGGGATCGCATACCGAGCCTGTGCACGCGCATGTGCCGGACCGGCGTCCGCATGCGCAATACGGCTACACGGAAATCGTTGACCACGATATGTCGAAGTCGATGCCGGTGCTGATGCAGGCCGGCGATCTGCTGGTCTTCCACAGCCACCTGATGCATCGTTCGACCGACAACATGTCCGGCGGTATTCGCGCCGCCATGGTGTGGCACTACACCAAGTCGGGAACGATCGATCAGACGCGGGAGAGGTTTGGGCATCAGAATCCCTCGCACGATTTTATGAAGATCGAGCGTCGCCGCACGGCCGAGGAATAGATCATGAATGGAGCTGAGAGCCTGATTCGGACGGCGATCGCGGCCGGCGTCGAAGTATGTTTCGCGAATCCGGGGACGACCGAGATGCCGCTGGTGGCGGCGCTCGATTCGGCCGACGGGCTGCGGGCGATTCTCGGCTTGTTCGAGGGCGTCTGCACCGGCGCGGCCGACGGCTACGGCCGGATGGCGGAGAAGCCCGCGATGACGCTGCTGCATCTGGGGCCGGGCTTCGCCAACGGCATCGCGAATCTCCACAACGCGCGGCGCGCGCGTTCGCCGATCGTGAATCTGATCGGCGATCATGCGACGTGGCACGTAGGTGCGGACGCGCCGCTCACTTCCGACATCGTTTCGCTCGCGACTCCGGTTTCAGGCTGGGTCCGAAGCGTACGTACTTCGGCGTCGCTCGCCGGAGCGACTGCGGAGGCGATCGCGGCGGCCGGCCGCGCGATGGGGCAAGTCGCGACTTTGATCATCCCGTCGGATTGCCAGTGGGATCCCGCCGAGCGGCACGCCGCGGCAATCGAGCCGGCGACGCCGCCGCCGGTGTCTTCCGATACGGTCAAGCGGGCGGCTGAAGCGATCCGCAAGGGCAACAAGGTCGCGCTTTTTCTCGGCGGCACAGCGCTCCGCGCACGGGGTCTGAAGGCGGCTGCGCGCATCGGCGCGAAATCCGGATGCCATCTGCTCTGCGAAACCTTCCCAGCCCGGCTGGAGCGCGGGGCTGGGATGCCCGTGCTCGATCGCTTGCCCTACTTTCCCGAACAAGCGATCGAGATGCTGAGGGCGTTCGATACAATCGTGATCGCCGGCGCGAAAAAGCCGGTCGCGTTTTTCGGATATCCGAACTTCCCGAGCCTTCTGATTCCCGAAGGCACCAACACTGCGATCCTCGCCGAGCCGACTGATGATGCTCCGGCTGCTCTGGAAGCGCTCGCGAGCGATATGGCCGCGCCGGTATCAGTCGCGACGCCATCGAGCATCTCGCGCCCCGAACCTCCCGTCGGAAAACTGAACGCGATGACGGCGGGCGCCGCGATTGCCGCGACGATGCCCGACGGTGCGATCGTCATGGACGAGGCTGCCACCACCGGCCTGCCGTTTCTCGCCGCGTCGGCGGCGGCGCCACCGCATACATATCTTTCGCTGACCGGCGGCGCGATCGGGCAGGGCTTGCCGTGCGCGACGGGCGCGGCGGTCGCGTGTCCTGATCGGCGCGTGATCGCTTTTCAGGCGGACGGGAGCGCGATGTACACCTTGCAATCGCTGTGGACGCAGGCGCGCGAGTCGCTCAACGTGACGACGGTGCTGTGCAACAACCACAGTTACCGGATTCTTCAGGTCGAACTTGCGCGAGCCGGCGTGACGGAGCCCGGCCGCAAGGCACGCTCGCTCACCAGTCTTTCCAATCCTGATATCGAGTGGACGAGCCTCGCGCGGGGACTCGGCGTGCCGAGCGTGCGGGTCGAGAGCGCTGAAGCGCTCACGCGAGAACTGGAACGCTCGCTCGCGACGCCGGGCCCGGCGCTGATCGAGATGATTCTGCAGTAGCTATTTCAGGAGTTCGAGCGCCGCCTGCAGATCGGCAATCGTCGTGATCAGACGATCATGCTCGATGCGAGCGCCGACACCGATGAAGTGCATGCCCGCGCTCTCGGCCGCTTCGCGATCGATCCTGCTATCGCCGACGTACACGGCGCGCGTTGCGTCGACGCCCGCGCGCTCCAGGCACAGCCGAAGAATATCGGGCGCCGGCTTGGGGCGAACCTGGTCGAGCGCGCTGGCGACCGCGTCGAATACGCCCGCCAAACCAAGATGCTCGACCAGAGCGGGCACGGTCGCCGATCGATTAGTCGCGAGCCCGAGCTTGTAGCGCCGCTTGAGGTCCAGCATGAACGGACGCAACTCGAACGGCGGACGAAGCATTTTGAAAAACGGAGTCTGATCCATGTTGCGGGTCACGTTCAGCATCGCGGCAAGCTTGATCGCGTCACCGCGGGCGCGGGCCGCGAACATTTCGCTGGCGGCATATGAAACCGCGAGGATTTCCTCGTCGCGGTCCAGCGGCGGCTCGCCGACCTTCGCGAGAATCCAGTTGTAATACGCAACGTTCGATTCGGTGGAATCGAACAGCACGCCGTCGGCGTCGAACATCACAAGTTCAATCATGTTGAACGAGTATTGTGCGTGGCTAGAGCGCGGCGCCAGATGGTCAGCGCGCGGCGCGCCTGCGCTCCGTGCGGTCAGCTCGGCGCGCATGGGGAGGCGCCGGACGTCGTGGAATCGCGACGACTTCGCGCGCCGTAAGGTGATCCCCGCAATGCGAACAGACCATGTCCGGCGCGGTCTTCGCCCCGCAAGCACGATGTATCAGCGTCATCGGCGGCCCCGATTCGTCGCTGAGCCAGGTGTCGCCCCATCGCATCATCGCGATCAGAACCGGATAGAGCTCGAGTCCTTTCCTGGTCAACCGATACTCGACGCGTCCGCTGTCGCCTTCGCTACGTGCGCGATCGAGGATTCCGTCGCGCACCAGGTCGCGCAGTCGCGAGCTCAAGATGTTACGCGCGATGCCGGTGCCCTGCTGAAACTCATCAAACCGGTGCCGCCCCATAAACGCCTCGCGCAGTATCAGCATCGTCCAGCGCTCGCCGACCACCGACAACGTTCGCGCAACCGAGCAATTCGCGTCCTTGATCGAATCCCATCGCATGGGCGTCTAACACTCTCCTCCCCCGAAGATTTCGCGAGCCGCGACGTTCCCCAACGCCACCGACGAAACTCATCGTTGCACTTTGAAACTTAAGTTGCTAGCGGGCGCTGTCCTAAATGCAACTGAACTGTCCTAGGTGCCGAAGGGCGAGTTTCCTAAATATCGCTCTGATATTTCCGAAGCCACGCCAGAACGTCAGGCTCCGCTTTCCTCAGAGTGTTGTTGCAGTCGTTGCCTAAAGAGACGGGACTGGTCCACACTCCGAACTGCCGCCGCACAATTTTTAACGTCTTGCTCAGTTAGACCGCCAAAATTCGCATGACCTGTGCAGGCTTGCTGCACATCCGCCATGTCCACACACGCAGAAGCTTTCCCGGAATCGCATTCGCGGCGAAGGCCTGCAACGACATCGGGCGCGCGCTTTGTGTCGTTGATATTGGTGCAGCCTGTCACTGTAAGGGCGAACAGCGCGAGCGCGGCAGCGTGGCGGAGCTTCATGCGCGTCGGTCTAGCAGAGTTGGCGAATTGATTACAGCGGCCCTTGCGCCGACAGACGCGCCGCCGTTGGAACCGGCGCAGATCATCTGCAAGAAAATTAAGCCAGCGAAAGGGGCCGAGACTCCGTCTGATATCCGGTGGAAAAGAGCAAGTCGGATTAGTTCAACGAGTTCGCGTGCTTAAATGGCTCGAAACCGATTTGCTGAGCGCGGACAGCGGCCCGATCTTGAAACTCTGCACGATCCGAGATGAACCCTACAACTGTGGCAACCACCTCCGATTGCGCATTTTTTGACGCTGCTAAGGTCTTTGAAATCGATCATAGTCATCTGCAAGAACTCGGATAGAATCCAAATCGGAGTGATGAACATACGAGCCCCTGACGGCGAGATTTGCTCTCCGCCATCGCGGAGAGTATCGCCAGCAGGGACCATCCGTCACTACGCGAGAACGCGCAGTGTCCGAAGTGTAAGCAGCGAGTGTCCTAGTTAGTTGCAAATTAGGAGAGTGCCTGCTAGCAGTTTAAGTTGCAAATTGAAACTGAATCTCGCCACCAATCGCATCGCGCGGGGAGAGCAACCGATGGGCAAACAAATCGAGTTCTTTTACGACTACATGAGTCCCTTCAGTTATCTTGCGGATACGCAGTTGCCGGCGATCGCGCGGCGCACCGGGGCGGAGATCATCTATCGGCCGCTTTTGCTCGGCGCGATTATGAAGGCCACCGGCAACTCGGGTCCGCTGCCGATTCAGGGCAAGGCGGGTTACAACGTCGCGGATTTTCAACGCTGGGCGAGGCGCTACGGCGTTCCCGCGCAGTTCAATCCGCATTTTCCATTCAACACGATTCGCGTGCTGCGCGCCGCGATCGCCGCGCAACAGCACGACCGTTTCCTGGCATTTCACTCGGCGGCGTTTCGCGCGATCTGGGAACAAGGGCAGGACGTTAGCAAGGAGGAAGTGCTGCGCGGGCTGCTGGACGAGGCGGGAATCGATCCGGCGCTGCTCGACAGCGACCAAATCAAAAGCCAGCTACGCGCGAATATGGACGAAGCCGTCAGCCGCGGCGCGTTCGGGGCGCCGACGTTTTTTGTCAAC
>Ga0070761_10000541_pt1 | contig 24517 bp, 15 predicted proteins | sample HubBroMetageREF1_FD_66724 | JGI IMG/M metagenome (GOLD analysis project Ga0070761, IMG submission 66724) | Reference soil microbial communities from the Hubbard Brook experimental Forest, New Hampshire, USA - Hubbard Brook CCASE Soil... | ecosystem: Environmental > Terrestrial > Soil >... | reverse complement strand
ACGCCGATGACGGTGGCGGTGATGGGGAGATTGAAATTGGCGACGAAATTGGTGCGCAGGCCGATGCTGGCGAAAAAGAAGGGAGCGAAGACGTTCGTGACGATGCCGTGGATGAGTTCGGAGGTTCGTTTGCGCAAGTGCGTGGATTCGCCGACGGCGATGCCGATGATAAAGGCGCCGAAGACGGCGTGAATCCCGGCATATTCTGCGAAGGCGGCTGCGGCGAGAGTAAGGGTGAAGATGAAGCCGAGGACGCCGCCGGGCCAGCTGGTGTGCGCCTGAATGTGCGGCAAGAGCTTGTCGATCAGCCAGCGGACGACGGTGAGCGCGAGGACGACGAAAGCGATGACCAAGATGATGGTGCGTTTTACTCCGTCCATGGATGTGCCGCCGCCGTTCATCATGCCCAGGATCATGGAGAACAGGATCCAGCCGACGAGGTCGTCGAACATGGCGGAGGACATGACGACTGTGCCCATTTCGCTGCGGAGGAGGTTCAAGTCCATGAGGATTTTGGCGATTACGGGCAATGCGGAGATGGAAAGCGCGGTGCCGACGAAGAGAGCGAAGATCAGGCGGTCCGCATTTGGGGACGCGCCGAGGAAGGTCGGAAATAATCCAGCGGCGCCGAAGCCGAACGCGAAAGGAATGACTACGCCAAAGAAGCTGACCAGCAGAGCGCTTTTTCCCTGGCGGAAGATACTGCGCAGGTCGATTTCCAGTCCCGCGATGAGCAGGAAAAATACTACGCCGAGGGTAGTAACGGTCTCGAGAGCGATGGGAAGATTACCGGTGGCGGGGAAAATAAATGCGTAGAGCTGCGGTTTGAAATGGCCTAGCAGCGTGGGGCCGAGCAGGATTCCGGCCATGATTTCGCCGAGGACGGAGGGCTGATCGAGTTTTTGCATCAACTCGCCAGCGAGTTTGGCTGCGCCGAGCAGCACCGCCAAGGCGATGAACAAGTGCATTATGTCGTGTGGAGCGAGATGCGGCATTCCGCGATGGCCTTGTGGAGCTGAAAATGAGTCGAGTTCGTGTTTAACACGGGCTTGGGCGTATCGCAACAGAATGCGACGGGCGCGATGGAAGGAAATACGGCGGAGCGGAGGTCTAATTCGGGATTTCTATTGGTGGCAGGGGCGTTTGCGGTTTCGCCATTTGCATTACAGTAACTGGTGTTGAGCCGCCTGCTATCTAATTGAGCGCACCGCGCTTAGCGGCGCTGGAATTCGGCGGGCCGAGATGCTACAAAACAATGAGCTTGTGAACAGGTGTGTCCGTGGCCGAAAACTGCAGTGCAAAAGGCTGTAAGATCAACGTCCCCGCAGGTTTAGCCGCGGAGCATCTGTGCATTATGCACTTCACGTTATTTATTGAAAATGAGTGTGCGGAGATGCGGCGGGAGACGGCCCTCGGAAATACCAACCACGAACGTCAGATGGAATTCATTACGAAGATATCGGGGCGCGGAGAGGCTTTGGTACACGTGGCTACCAGCGGATTTCCGATGTCCGATGAGCTGAAAGCGCGAGTGCTAAGCACTTTGCTGACTTTGATGAACACGCGGGAAAATATGGACCGGGCGGCGATGCGGCAGTCGGCGCTACGGCGATTTGTAGGCTGATTCCTCTCTGCACGGCTGAAGACCCACGAAAATCTAGGCACCGACGTAGCGGGCATAGAGTGAGCGCGCGACTGCGGGATCTTTTGTGCCTTTGACGATGGCGCGACCGTCGGCGAAGACGGTCATTTCGTAAGTCGAGATGCGAAACCGCAGCAGGAATTCATTGTGGTGGACGCTGTCGGCGGAAGCTTTGACGATGCGGCGGCCTAGTTCGTCGAGGTCGAGGCTTCTGCCGCGTTCGTGGATCTGCACGGAATCGCGGCCGCACATGGTGATGTGGGGCTGGGCTTCTCCTTCGAGATAGATGAATTCGTGGCGCACGCAGGCACGGCAATTTGGCTGGCGGGCGACGCGGATGGATTGGAAGCGGCCGCTCCAGACGTCTGTGGATATGAGGCGTCCGTGCAAAACTTCTGACCTGCCGGCAAGAATTTTTGTGGCTTCGGCGGCTTCGACGGAAGCAATCACGCCGACGGCGGCATTCAGCACGCCGGCGGTGTCGCAGGTGGCTTCGGCGCCGATGGCCGCGGATTTTTCATCGCCTTCGAGCAGGCAGGCGAGGCAGGCGGTTTCATTGGGGCGAATCGTCATGGTGACGCCGTAGCTGCCTACGGCGGCGGCATAAATCCACGGGGCATCGAGCGAGATTGCGGCGTCGTTGAGCAGCAGGCGCGTCTGGAAATTGTCGGTACCATCGAGGATGAGCTGAAATCCGCCGAGTAGTTCCGCGGCGTTTTCCGCAGTGAGATCGGCGACGATGCCTTCAACGCGCGCATCGGAATTGATGGCGCGGAGGCGGCGCTCGGCGGCAACTGCCTTCGGCAATGCTTCGCGGGCGTCCGCTTCTTCGAAGAGCGTTTGGCGCTGGAGGTTTGAGGGTTCGACGAAATCGCGGTCAATGATGCGCAGCCGTCCTACTCCGGCTCGAACTAGCAAATTGGCGACTACGGTACCTAGCGCGCCGCAGCCTGCGAGCACGGCGCTGGAGGCGAGGAGTTTCTGTTGGCCTTCGTCACCGATTCCGGCGAAGAGTATCTGGCGTGAGTATTTTTCGCGCTGTTCGCTGTTCATTCTTGTAGTCTATAAGGGCGGAGGAACTGTTCTCAATTCAATATCATAGCGCCTTTTCGCATCTGGCAGGCAACGCGGCTATGCTAACCTCTGCTCTTACCTCCAAGGCGAATGAGAATTCCGTGGAATCGGTTGTGCCTCCAAGCCTGCGCCGCTCACCGGACCGGGGGTTGGGGAACGATTTTAGTTTTCGGCGCGCTGCTATGCAGCCTCCTTGCCTGTACATCGGTGTGCGCGCAGGAAAGCGAGACCGAAGGCCAGAGCGTCGCTGAAATACGCATTGTAGATGATACGGGCAGTGCGCTGCCGGGCCCCACCCCGTCTCTCCCACTGGAAGTTGGCAAGCCTTTTGATTTTGGGGCGGAGCGCGAAAGTTTGCGCGTGCTGTATCGCACGGGCGATTTCGCGGACATACGCGTGACGGCCGCGCCTGCCGGTGAGGGAGTGCGGGTCGAGTTCGTCGTGCAGCGGAATTTCTACAACAACGTGGTGCGCGTTGAAGGGCTGAAGGAGCCGCCGACGGAAGCGGCGGCGCTGGCTTCGATGCGGCTGGGGTTGGGCGAGCCTTTCCGCGAGAGTTCGCTGCGCGAGGCGGTTGACCGTTTAAAGGATACGCTGAACAGCGAAGGACTTTACGAAGCCGATGTGAAATGGAGTCTGGCGCCGCACCCAGCGACGCGCCAGATGGACGTGGTGATAACCGTGCAGCCGGGCCGGCGCGCGGTGGTGGGCAGCTTCATCGTGAAGAATCAGACGCCTTACCCCGACGCCGAACTGATTCGCCGCTCGAAAATAAAACTGAACAAACCGTTTACGTCGGGGCGAGTGACGCGAGCTTCGCAGCGATTGAAAAAATATCTGGTAAATCAAGGGTATCTGGGAGCCGGAATTGAAATCACTGCCGGGAATTATGAGTCGTCCTCCAATCTGGTGGCGTTGAACTACCAGGTGACGACCGGCCCGCGCGTTAGCGTGGCGGTGGGCGGGGCGCATATCAGCCAGGGTAAATTGCGGCAGTTGCTGCCGATCTATGCGGAAGGCGCGGTGGATGAAGACTTGCTGCAGGAAGGCCGCCGCAACATTCGCGACTATTTTCAGCGCCAAGGATATTTCGATGCCGAAGTGGACGTGAGTTCGCGGGACGATCCCAAAGCAGGAGTGCGGCTGATCAGCTACGAAGTTACGCGCGGTGACCGTTCGCGGCTTGCCGGCATTTCATTCCACGGCAACAAATATTTCAGCAAGGAACTTCTGGAAGGGCGGCTGGGGCTGCAGCCGGCGTCGTTTGCTTCGAGCGGCCGATTCAGCCAGACGCTGGTGCGCGATGATGGAGATTCCATTCGCGGGCTGTATCTCTCCAACGGTTTTCTGGATGTGAAGGTCACATCCACGGTGGACACAAATTATCAGGGGAAGAAGCAGAACCTATTCGTCACCTTTCAGATTGTGGAGGGGCCGCAGACGATCGTGGAGGACTTGCAGATTAATGGCGCGCATGCCATGAGCAAGGATGCGGTGCTGAACGTGGTGGGTTCTTCTCCGGGCCAGCCATATTCCGCGGCGGCCGTGGCCAGCGACCGCAACAATATTCTGGCGATGTACTACAACGATGGATTTCCGGAAGCGCGTTTTGACGACAAGGCTGTACCGGGCAGCGCGCCCAACCGGATGCGGCTAGCGTACCAAATCACGGAAGGGCCGCGCATCAGCGTGGCAAAGGTATTGCTGACCGGGTATCAATATACGCGGCCGGGAATTATCGCGCGGCAAGTAGTGATTCAGCCGAACGGACCGTTGCGCGAAGGCGACGTGGTTGAATCGCAACGGCAACTTTACAATCTGGGAGTTTTCACACGGGTGCAAATCGCACCGCAAAATCCTGTCGGCACCGACCCGCAAAAGGTAATGGTGGTGGACGTGCGGGAAGGCGGCCGGTACACGATCGGGTATGGGTTCGGCTTCGAAATTCTGCAAATCGCGAACCCCTGCCCCAGCAACCCGCCGCCCAATTCGCTGCCGTGCAATCCGAACAGCACGCGGATCGCGGCAAGCCCACGCGGCATTTTCGAGATTTCGCGCGCCAATATGTTCGGACGGGCGCAGACGCTGACTTTCAAGGCGCGAGCCAGCACGCTGCAGTACCGCGCGTTGGCCTCTTACACGGCAGACAATTTTCTGGCGAAGAAGTCGCTGAGCGCGGCGCTGACGGTATTTGCGGATAAGACGCTGGATGTGGCGACTTTCACGTCCGTCCGCTACGAAGCTCAGCTTCAACTTTCGGAGAAACTTTCGCCATCGAGTTCACTGCAGTACCGGTATTTTTTCCGGCGCGTGGTTGCCACCAACCTGAATGGCACGATTTCCGAAGATCAGATTCCGCTGTACAGCCAGCCGACGCTGGTGTCCGGGATTGGCATCACGTATGCGCGCGACCGACGGGATAATCCCGCAGACCCAAAATCGGGAAGCTTCAACACCGCGGACTTGAGCTACGCTGCGACAGCACTTGGTTCCAGCGCCAGTTTTTTCCGTGTATTCGTGCAGAACTCTTCCTACCATCCCTTCGGCCGCGCGTTTGTGTTCGCGCGTTCGACGCGCTTCGGGGTGGAAGTACCCACCGGCACGACGACTGGTAACGCGCCTACGAATTGCGCGCAAACTACCACAACCGGGGAGATCATTCCGTTGCCCGAGCGGTTCTTCGCCGGCGGCGCGCAGTCGTTGCGCGGCTTCAGCCTGAACGAAGCCGGCCCACGAGATCCTTGCACTGGTTTTCCCATCGGCGGCCTGGCGTTGCTGATATTCAACCAGGAATTGCGTTTTCCAATGAAGCTGCCGTTTATCGGCAACCGGCTGGGCGGCACGGTGTTCTACGACGGCGGCAACGTTTATAGCGACGTGGACCACATCAACCTGGCGTGGAAGTCCGCGTCGCCGACGGAGTTGAATTATTTTTCGCATACGGTGGGATTTGGGGTGCGCTATGCGACTCCGATCGGCCCAGTGCGCGTGGATTTCGGTTACCTGTTGAATCCAGCGGAATATTCGGTGACGCCGACGCCGCCGACGGTGCCGCCAACGACGAACTTTCGCGTTTCGCATTTTGGATTTTCTTTCAACATTGGGCCGGTGTTCTGATGCGGCGCGCGCTGCTCATATTCGGATTGCTTGCGTGGAGCGTGGGATTCGCGGTGAATCGCGCTGGGGCACAGACCGACACGTATTCGGAATTACCGACGACGCGGAGTGTTGATGGTTCTTCGGGCGCGCAGCAGGTGGATGGCGTGGCGGCGCGCATCGAGGATGACATCATTACCGAAAGCGAAGTGCGCGAGCTCGGCGCATTCCAGATGCTGGTGGATGGAAAATCAAAGCCGCGCGCGGAGTTGATTCGCGAGCTGAGCGATCAATGGTTGATACGCACGGAGGCGACTGCGACGAAGTACCCGCAGGTTCCGGCCGCGGACGTGGACCGCGCCTATGCAGAATTCGAAAAACAGTTTCCATCGCCGGAGGAATTCCAGAAACGCCGCGCCGCCGCCGGATTGACGGAGGCGGCGGTGCGCCGCATGGTTGCGCAGCAGCTATATCTTGCGCGGTTCATTGATTACCGGTTCCGTCCGGAAGCGCAAGTGAGCGATGAGCAAGTGGAGGCGTATTACCGCGACGAATTCTCTCCGCAAATAAAAGCGCGCAACGAAACCGTGCCGCCGCTGGACGACGTGGACGACACGATTCGCGAAGTGCTGATCCAGCGGGCCATCAGCGATCGCGCTGCGAAATGGCTGAGCGAATCGCGCGACCGGCTGAAGATTGACATTGTGGCGCAGGGAAGCGGCTCATGAAGATTCGGTGGCCACATCGGCTTGCAGCTATCGTGCTCGCGATCGGCGCAGTTGCTGTAACGGTGTTTTGCATGTTCGAGTTTGGAATCGCACAACGCTGGGTGCGCAACTCGCTGGTCCATCAACTGGAAGTGCGGACCGGCGCGCGCGTGGAGCTGGGCGGATTTCATTTGCATGCGCTGCGCTTGCGCGCGGAACTGGATAACCTGACATTGCACGGCCTGGAAACTTCCTCGGAAGCTCCGCTGTTCCACGCAGAGCGCGTGCAAGTAGGCATCACCGTGCTTTCGTTTCTGCACCGGGAATTCAAGATCGACGAACTGCTGGTGGATCGCCCGCAAGTGAATGTGCGCTGGGAAAAAAATGGCAGCAGCAATCTGCCGAGTCCGAAAATTCCCCCGGGCGCCGGTCCGTGGCAGGACACACTTTTTGATTTGCGCATCGGGAAGGTGGAACTGCGCAATGGCGGAGCGAATTTCAACGACCGGCGAGTTCCGCTGGAGATCAAGGGCCAGAATCTGGCATTTCTATTGCAATACGTGAAACCGGCGGACGGGAATGCAGCCTACGTGGGGAACTTGAGCTGGAACCAGGTGGAATTGGATTTGCAGCGGGATGTGCCATTGCGTTTCGACCTTTCGACAAAATTTGAATTGCACCATGATTCGTTTGAGCTGGACGAACTGGTTTGGAAGACCTTGCACTCCGAGCTGAATCTGCGCGCCGAGCTGCCCAGTTTCGCGCGCGCGGAATGGAATATGCATTATCGCGGACGCCTGTCGCTGGAAGACGTGCGGAAAATATTTCGCGAGCCGCTGACTCCGGACCTGATTGCGGACTTTTCCGGCGAGGCTCGGTACGCCGAGGGGGATTGGACGGGCAGCGGCCATTTTGACGGCCATGATGTGAATATGCCGTATGAGTGGTTCCATGCGACCGATATCGAAACTACCGGGAATTACAACATCGCAAAAAAAAAGCTGGTCGTGGAAAATCTGGCGATTCGCGCGTTGGAAGGAGCGCTGGACGGCCGGCTGGAAATGGATTTACCGACGCTGGCATTCCGCACGCAAACACATTTTCATCACGCGAGTCTGGCAGAAGCCATTCATGCCGTGAATAACACTGGTTTCCCGATTGACACGCTGCATTGGGATGGCGGCATCGACGTGGATTCCTACAATACCTGGACGGCCAATTTCAAACATTTTACTTCCAAGGGGGAATCGCGCTGGTCGCCGCCGCCTGTGCTGACGCGGGGAATGATTCCTGTGAGCGCGCGCATTTTGTACGACTACTCGGAAGACACCGAAGTTTGCGGGCTGGACCACAGCGAAATCACCACGCCGAACACACAGCTCGAATTTGACGGCGCGCTGAGGGGCCTGGATACCACGCTGGAATTGAACTTGAAGGCGCAGAATCTGCTGGAGTGGGACGATTTTATCAATCGCCTGAGCGGAACGGATGCGATTTCGACGCGGGTCGCCGGTAACCTGACATTTCGAGGACGAATTCTGGGGCCGATTTCCGGGCCAACTTTTTCCGGACACATTCGGGCGACTGACGCGCGTTACGATGCCTACCAATGGGACGAAATTTACGGCGACCTGGATTATTCGCTCGACGGATTCAAGCTGAGCAAAGCTTTGGTGCGGCGAGGGCAGGCTGCCGTTAGCCTGGATCTTTCGATGCAGCTGGACGGCGACTGGAGTTTTGTTCCGTCGAGTGTGTGGTCGCTGACGGCGCAGACGGCGCACGCTGCGAGTGGGGACGTGCAGGCGATGTTCGGGATGGCGTATCCGGTGACGGCTACGATTTCGGGGACGTTGAATGGCGGCGGCACGAGCGCGTTGCCGGTGCTGGATGCCAATTTGATTCTGGACGATATTGAAACCAAGGGGCTGCATTTTGACCGGATGAGCGGCAACTTACATTTCGCGCGGGACGAGGTGAGGCTGTCGCGCGCGGAATTGCAGCGCGATACCGGGCGCGTCTCTGGAGAAATTCTGTATCGCCCCAAGGAAGGAACGACTGAGTTCAATCTTACTGGGGCGGGGATACTTCTGGAAAAGATACAGGCGCTGCAAAATACGTCGCTGCCGCTGGCGGGACGGCTTGATTTTGCTTTGCGCGGAAGCGGGCCGGTGCGCGCGCCGTTGGGGCAGGGCGATTTTCATGTGGTCAATTTGCGGATCGGCACGGACGAGGAAGGAGATTTCCACGGGAAGCTGGATTCGGATGGGCACGATGTTCGTGTAGCGCTGAACTCGGAAGGAGCGCACGGACAATTGCAGGGCCAGCTGAGCGTGGGACTATCGGGCGACGAGGATATTTCCGGGCGGCTTTCGGTGGCGCAGTTTGATCTGGATCCATTGTTTTCAGCTGGGTTGCATTTGAAGAATTTGACCGGCCACAGTGTGGTGGACGGAAATTTCACTTTGGCCGGGGCGCTGCGCAAACCGGACTCGATCGAGGTGAATGCAGACATTTCGCGCATTTCGTTGGACTATTTGTTCGTTTCGCTGCAGAACGAAGGGCCGCTGCAATTTACCTATCATCGAAACGAAATTCGCATCGCGCAGGCACATTTGCATGGGCCGGATTCGGATTTTCAGATCAGCGGGTCGGCGCGCTTCGACCGCGAACGGCCGGTGCACGTGACCGTCACGGGCGCGGTGAATCTGGGTTTGCTGAAGGGAATGATGCCGGACCTGCACGCGCAGGGGGAAGCCAATGTGAACGTGGCGATCGAGGGCACGATGTCGAAGCCGCGGATTACGGGCCGAGCTACGGTGCGGGATGCTTCCGCGAACTATTCCGATTTTCCGGTGGGGCTGAGCCACTTGCACGGCGATCTGGTTTTCGACCGCAGCCGTTTGCTTTTCGAAAATATGACGGCGGATTCCGGGGGCGGGCAGCTGACCTTGAACGGCAGCGTGACGTATGGAGAAGAAGGTCCGATGCGCTACGAAATTTATGCGCGCACGCCGCAGGTGCGGATTCGTTACCCGGCGGGGATGAGCTGGCTGACGGGGGGAACTTTGCAGCTGGTGGGGACGACCGAGCGAGCCGTGCTCAGCGGTAATGTGGAATTGAAGCGTTTGTTGTTTGCACCGGGCGCGGATATTACTTCGTTTTTTGGGGCGTCGCCGGATACTTCGGCTGCTGCGGCGGCGTCTTCTCCGTTTATGCGAAACCTAACGTTTGATGTGGCGGCGCATACCAGTCCGGGTGCGCGGATCGAATGGACTGGCGCGCAGGTGGAAATTGACAGCGATCTGCATTTGCGCGGGACTTGGGATCGGCCAATTTTGCTGGGGCATATTCATTTGCTGGGCGGGGAGATGTCCTTCCGCGGAAATACTTTTACTTTGACGCGCGGGGACGTGAATTTCGCGAACCCTTTTCAGCTGGATCCGGAATTGAATATTGAGGCGACTTCGACGATCAGCCAGTATCTGGTGACGATCAATTTTTCTGGGCGGGCCAGCAAACTTTCTTTGAGTTACCGGTCGGATCCACCTTTGCCGGATACGGACATTATTGCTTTGCTGGCGCTGGGGAGCACTGGGCAGGAAAGCGCGTTGCGTTCGACTGCGGCGGGATCGAACTATGGGGCGACGGCTTTGCTTTCTGAAGCGGTTTCGAGCGGAGTGGGCGGGCGCATCGAACATCTTTTTGGGATCAGCCATTTTCGGATTGATCCGTTCCTGGCGGGGACGGCTACGGAGTCGAACGCTTCGGCGCGGGTGACGATTGAGCAGCAGATTACCCGGGATCTTACTGTGACTTATTCTTCGAACGCGGCTTCTGACCAGGAGCAGCTGATTCAAGTGGAGTATCACGTGAAGCGCGATCTTTCGATTGTGTTTTTGCGGGACATTAACGGGACTTATGGCCTGGACATCAAATTTGTGAAGCACTTCCACTGAGCGGTTTTTATTCCGGCATGGCGAATAGGGATTCCGGGGACAGGCGCACGCGCCAGGGTTGCGGGTGGTTGCGGAAACGTTCCCATTTTTCTTTGAAGACCTCGGCTTGCAGGTGGGATTCGCCAGCTGCGGCGCGCTGCGGATTGACACTTAGGAGCAGCGTGATACGGAAGGGCGTCTCCGAGGTGCGGACGAGCCAGCAGGGCAAGACGTTTGGTTCTTGCGCGGCTTCGCCGGCGGATTCTGGAAAATCAATGTGATGCGCGCGAATTCCGATGTAGTTCGGCGGCCTGGTGGGTGCTTGCGCTAGGCGCAGGCGGCAGGCCCAGTCGAGGGCTTCGACTGTGCCGTCAGCGTTTGGGTGCGCGCGTGAAATATTTTTGCAGCCTGTTAGGCGCGCTACTTCGGAGCTGGGCGGGCGGCGGAAAATTTCTTGTTTGGCGCCGAACGCAGCCACGCGGCCGCGCGCGAGGACGAGCAATTGTTCGCCGAGGCGGTAGGCTTCTTCCATGTTGTGTGTCACGAGGAGCGCGGGACGGCGATACGTTGCGAATGTTTCCTGGAGTTGCGCTTCGACTTGACCGCGCAGGTGCGTATCGAGCGCGGAGAGCGGTTCATCGAGGAGCAATGCTTCCGGTTGAATCGCCAGGGCGCGCGCGAGGGCTGTGCGTTGCTGTTCGCCGCCGGATAATTCGCGAGGGTAACGATTTTCCCGCCCCGTCAGATGGGTGCGCGTGAGGAGCGATGCGGTGCGCGCGGATTGTTCCTCGCGCGGAAAATCTTGCAGGCCAAATGCGATGTTCTGCGCGACCGTGCGATGCGGAAATAGCGCGTAGTGCTGGAACAACATGCCGATGCGGCGTTCGCGCGCGGGAATTCCGACGCGCTGGTCTGAATCGAAAAGGATGCGGTCGTTCAGCGAGATGCGTCCGCGGCCCGGCTTTTCCAAGCCGGCGATGCAGCGCAACAGCATCGATTTGCCCGCGCCTGAAGCGCCGAGAATGCTGAGCGGCGTTTCCGTGGCGCTGAAGGCAACGTCCAGTGTGAACTCCGCGAGCTTCTTTTCGATTTGGACTTCGAGGGTCACGTCAGTGTTGTCCCCAGCGTTCGCGGCGGAGGCGTTGCGCGTGCGTCCAGTAGTAAAGCCCGCCGAGCAGCGCGATTGAGATGCCCACGTCCACGGCGCACCAGGCCATGGCGCGCTGAATTTGGTTTGCTTCTACGGCAAAATAGATTGCGATGGGAATCGTTTCGGTTTTTCCTGGAATATTTCCAGCGAGCATTAGTGTTGCGCCGAATTCTCCGAGGGCGCGCGCGAAAGAAAGGATAGTCCCTGCCAGGACTCCTGGCCAGGCAAGGGGTAGCGCTACTTCGCGAAAAATGCGAGCTTCGGATGCGCCGAGGGTGCGCGCGGCTTGCAACAGATGCGGGTCAACCTGTTCCAGGGCGGCGCGGGCGGTGATGTACATCAGCGGAAAAGCTACGACTGTCGCGGCGATTACCGTCGCTGGCCAGGAAAAGACCACGGTGGCGTCGAATTGTAACAGCAGCTTTCCCAGCGGACCGTTGCGACCGAAAAGCAACAGCAGCAGGAATCCCACAACTGTCGGTGGAAGGACGAGCGGGAGAATGAAAATTCCGTCAACGAGTGCGGCGCCGGCACCTGCGCGATTCTGGCGCCATGCAGCAGCCGCTAAGCCTGCGACCAGCGTGACGGCTGTCGCCGTCAGGCTGGTGGCCAGCGAGATCAACAGAGGAGACCAATCCATCGCGAGAGGATTGTAGCTGGATCAGTTCTTTACGGTTGATTTTTCGGCGGAGGTGAAGCCGTACTTCTGGAATACGGCGCGCGCGTCGGGGCCTTGCAGAAATTCCAGGAAGGCGCGGGCCGCGGGCTTATTTTTTGAGTCGCGCAATACGGCGACGGGATAAAGAATTGGATCGTGGGAATCCGGGGGAGCAATTGCGATCACGCGTATCGTTTTAGAGGTGTTCGCATCGGTTTGATAGACCAAGCCGGCATCGGCGTTGCCTGTCTCGACGTAGGTGAGCACGGCGCGAACATCTTTTGCGTACACCACTTTTTTCTGCACCGCCGCGAACAGGCCCAGATGTTCCAAGGTCTGCTGCGCATACATTCCGGCCGGCACCGTGCTGGTTTCGCCGAGCGCGATGTTCTTGACTGCCGGATTAGTGAGGTCCTGGAAGCTGTGCAGCGTCGTAGCTTGCGCTGGAGCAATCAATACGAGCGCGTTGCCTACCAGATCGTGCCGCGAATCCGCGTCGATCAAGCTCTGGGCCGCGAGTTCGTCCATCTGCTTTTCAGCGGCCGAAAAGAATACATCCACCGGCGCGCCCTGCTCGATCTGGCGAGCGAGAGTTCCCGAGCCGCCGTAATTGTAGGTGACCGCCGTGCCGTTGCCGCCGTTCTTACGATGTTGCTGTACCTGGAAGATCGGGCCGAGCTCGTCGAGCGCGTCCTTCAGGCTGATCGCGGCGGAAACGGTAATAGACGCGGTTTCTTGCGGGGCCCCGTGCAGCGAAAAACTTCCCGCTGCGCCTACTACAAATAAAAACAGGAGGCTCGCGATGAAGAGCCTCCTCCCGATGAAGTCACTTTTGTTTCGCAACATGATCGCAACTCCTTCGTGCTCGCTGCCACTACACGATTTATCTTTCGGCCTACCCTTCCGGCTACCTTGCGGGCTACATTCCGGGCCCTGCCGGTTTTAGGGTTGAAGGCGGCGGCGTATTGGACTTCGGTGCCGGAGCTGGTGCGGCGGGAGCCGGAGCACTTGATGGCGCTGGCGCCGAACTGTCGGCGGGCAACATCTGTTTCAATTGCGGGTATTCGTCGGACATGCTGCGCAAAACGGCAAGCGCCACCGCGGTTTCAATCTGCTGGCCGGCGGTGCGCGTCTGCTGATCCACATCCGGCATTTCCTTCACCATGCGCTGGCCGAGCGGCGATTCGTAGAACTTCGTCAGCCCCTGAACATCTTCCATTGAAAAATGCTTGGCGTAGATGGCGACAATCGCGTCGTTGACGGCCGTGGGCGGAAGGCCGGCGTTGAATTTTTGCGAGAACGAGTCCATGAATTTCGGCAATTGGTCCGCGGGAAGCGCGCGGCCTACGCCGTTGTGAACCTGCCCGGTTATGAAATTCGCGATGTTTTCGCCCATCTTGGAACTTTCGGTGATGTCCATCAGGTGGCGAATCGCAACGTCCTTTGCGGGGTCAATTTTTTCGGCAGGCGGCGGTGTTTGCGCGGCCGGTTTTGCCGGAGCCGCCTGTCCTGGATTGGCGTGCGGCGCCAGAGTTGGTGTGGTGCTGGGCGTGGGTGTTTGCGCCAGCACCGGTCCCGCCGCGAATAAGAGGCCGGCGAGGACGGCTGTTCGTAGCTTCATGGAATTCTCCTGTTCTTCGCTGCAGGGTCTGGGTCGCTCCTGCGATGATATGCGAATCTAAGAATCGTATCGAACGTGAGCGGCAGATGCAATTCGGGCCCGCGATTGGCGGAAGGGGCTGGAGGGCGGTGGCAGGGTCGCGGCTGGCTGTGATAACTTTTCAAGTGGGGGCAATCTTTTGCGCAACTTTGTCACACTTAACGTCACGAGTCGTGTCACCGGAAGTGTCATGAGAGCTAACACGCGTGGTGTCGCGCTTGGCGATGGCACCAGGATCTCGCGGCGATGATGTTCGGCGACGTCTCAGCTTCCAGCGCGGTCCCGGATTTCGCGGCGGCACGCAACGAAATGGTAGCTCGGCAGATCCGCTCGCGCGGGATTATCTCCTCACGCGTTCTCGACGCCATGGGGTCTGTGCCGCGCCACGAATTCGTTCCGACGGCGGCGCAGGCTTTCGCTTATTCCGACGAACCGTTGCCCATCGGTCGGGGCCAAACGATTTCGCAGCCTTTCATGGTTGCGTTGATGACGAACGCTCTGCTGCTCACCGGCGCGGAGCGCGTGCTGGAAATTGGCGGTGGTTGCGGGTATCAAGGGGCAGTGCTTTCGTTGCTGGCGCGGGAGGTGATCGTGGTGGAATTGCAGCCGGAGCTCGCTCGCGCTGCGGGTGAGCGTCTAGCGCGTTTGGGTTACGCTAATGTGCGCGTGGCAGAAGGCGATGGTTCGCTCGGCTGGCTGGGCGGCGCGCCTTATGATGCAATTCTTGTTTCCGCAGGTGCGCCGGCGATTCCTCCGCCGCTTGTCGAACAGCTTGGCGAAGGTGGGCGGCTGGTAATTCCCGTGGGCCATTCCGATCGGCAAGATTTGTTGCGAATCGTGAAGCGCGCGGGCGCCCTGGCGCAGGAATCTTTGTGCGCATGCCGGTTTGTTCCGCTGCTCGGCCGGCATGGTTGGCCCGGCGGCGTTCCGGATGCGTTTCAGGGATCCGCAGCGCGATGAACGTACCTGATTCCGCGCCCGAACTTTCCATCATTATTCCCGCCTACAACGAAGAAGGACGGCTAACGCGCACACTTACGCGCATTCGCGAATATTTTGCGGGTCGCCGCGTGCCGCCGGGAGTCGCGCCAAGCATTTCGATGGAGCGGCTGGAGATTCTGATCGTAGACGACGGATCGAAGGATGGCACGGCGCGGATTGCGGAGGAATGGGCGCGGGAAATGCCTGCGGTGCGGCTGGTTTCGAATGGCGAGAATCGCGGGAAAGGTTACAGCGTGAGGCACGGCATGCTGGAAGCGCGCGGTAGCATCGCATTGTTTACCGATGCGGACCTGTCCTCGCCGATTGAAGAGATTGAAAAGCTGCTGGCAGCGCTGGCCGCTGGGAGCGACATCGCGATCGGGTCGCGCGCGCTGGACCGTTCGCTGATTTCGGTGCACCAATCGCGACACCGCGAGCTGGCCGGAATGGTGTTCAACGGATTCGTGCGCGTCGTTACCGGCTTGCCGTTTTCCGATACGCAATGCGGGTTCAAAATCTTCCGGCGGGAACCATCACGGATTATTTTCGAGCGGCAACGAATTGAGGGATTCGGATTTGATCCGGAAATTTTGTTTCTCGCCAAACGTCGCGGGCTGCGCACCGCTGAGGTGCCCGTGCGCTGGGCGCACGACGCAGCGACCAAAGTGCAGGTCTTGCGCGATAGCGTGATGATGTTCTTCGATCTTCTATTCATCCGTTGGAACTGGCTGCTCGGCCGCTACCCTAAGAAAAACGGCGCGCGGTAAGGATTTCGCGTTTATGCGTCGCTGAATGACTGGCCTCGCGGCTGATCTTTGGCGAGCGGCGGCGGAGCGGTCGGCTCGCTGAAATCTTTGGTCCAATGCCAGTTGCGAATTTCCGGCAAGTCCTGGAAATGTTCGCGGATGTAGGTGTGGTGCTCGTACAACTTCCGGTTAAACATATCGATGGCGTCGGACGCCTGCGATCTTAGCCGCGGCACATGCTTCAGTGCGTCGATCGCCAGGTGGAACCGGCTCATTTTATTCAGCACCACCATGTCGAAGGGAGTTGTGGTGGTGCCCTGGTCGTTGAATCCGCGCACGTGAAAACGGCCTTCGTTCGCGCGGCCGTGGACCATGCTGTGAATGAGCCAGCGATAGCCATGGAACGCGAAGACCACATCCACATCGCGCGTGAAGAGCGCTTCGAATGAAATGTTGTCCATGCCGTGCGGATGATCGTCGGGACTCATTAGTGAATTGAGATCCACGACGTTGACGACGCGGACTTTGATGCCGGGAACGTGTTTTTGCAGCAGCCAGGAAGTGGCGCAGGCTTCGATGGTGGGCACATCACCGGCGCAGGCGAGGACGATGTCTGGTTGCGTGCCGCCGTCGTTCGTTGCGAAATTCCAGATAGAGGCGCCTTGGGAGCAGTGCGCGAGCGCTTCGTCGAAGGTGAGCCATTGCAGTTCGGGCTGCTTTCCGCAGGTGACGACGTTGACGTAATTGCGGCTGCGCAGGCAGTGATCGACGACGTTGAGCAGGCAATTGGCATCGGGCGGATAGTAAACGCGGGCGACTTCGCTGCGGCGTTGCAGAGCGTTGTCGACGAAGCCGGGGGCTTGGTGGCTGAAACCGTTGTGATCGTTGCGCCAGCAGTGGCCAGTGATAAAAACATTGAGAGATGCGAGCGGGCGGCGCCAAGGGAAATCGATGCATTGCTCGAGCCACTTGGCGTGTTGCGTGACCATGGAGTCAACTACCTGCGCGAACGCTTCGTAGGAAGACCAAATGCCGTGGCGGCCGGTGAGGAGATAGCCTTCAAGCCAGCCTTCGCAGAGATGTTCGCTGAGGACTTCGAGGATGCGGCCATCGGGGGCGAGATGGTCGTCGATGGAGACTGTTTGCTCCATGGTGCAGCGATTGGTGGCGTCGAAGACGGAGTTGAGGCGGTTGGAATTGGTTTCATCAGGGCAGAAGAGGCGGAAATTTACGGGATTTTGTTTGATGACGTCGCGGAGATATTCGCCGAGTTTGCGCGGGGCTTCCGCGACTACTTCGCCGGGACCGGGGACTTCGAGGGCGTAGCGTGCGAAATCAGGGAGGTCGAGGGCTTTCAGGACGCGGCCACCGTTGACGTGCGGGCTGGCGCCCATGCGCTTGTTGCCGTCGGGGGCGAGGGCTGCCAGCTCGGCGATGAGGCGGCCTTGCTGATCGAATAATTTTTCTGGTTGATATTGGCGCATCCATTGTTCGAGGAGTTTCAGGTGCGCCGGATCTTCGCAGACGTTGGAGAGCGGAACCTGGTGGGCGCGGAAGGTCCCTTCGACGGGGATGCCATCAACTTCTTTGGGGCAGGTCCAGCCTTTTGGAGTGCGCAGGATGATCATCGGCCAGGGTGGCGATGATTGGATCTGCGCGGGATTGGTACGTGCTTGCTTTTGGATTTCTCGTATTTCGGCGTAGCAACGATTGAGAGCTGCGGCTAGTTGCTGATGGACCAATGCGGGATCGTCGCCTTCGACGAAATATGGCGCGTAGCCGTGACCTTGGAATTGTGCGATGAGTTCTTCGTCGGTGGAACGCCCCATCACGGTGGGTCCGGAAATTTTGTAGCCGTTCAGATGGAGGATCGGCAAGACTGCGCCATCGCGGGCGGGATTCAGGAATTTCACACTTTTCCAGCTGCCTTCGAGCGGGCAAGTTTCCGCTTCGCCATCACCGACGACGCAGGCGACGATCAAGCTGGGATTATCGAAAGCGGCGCCGAATGCGTGCATCAGCGAATAGCCTAGTTCGCCGCCTTCGTGCATGGAATTGGGAGTGTGGGGGCCGCAGTGACTGGGAATTCCGCCGGGCGTCGAGAAAGTACGGAAAAGCAGACGCATGCCGGCGGCGTCTTGCGTGATTTCCGGATGGACGTCGGTGTAGGTGCCCTCGAGATAGGCGCAGGCGTTCAGAGTGGGGCCGCCGTGGCCGGGGCCGGAGATATAGATGATGTCGGCTTGGGCGTCGCGGATCAGGCGATTCAGGTGGACATAGATAAAATTTTGTCCGGCGGAAGTGCCCCAGTGGCCGAGGAGGCGCGGTTTGATGTGCGCTTTGGTTAGGGGTTCGCGGAGGAGCGGATTATCGAGGAGATAGATTTGACCGACGCAGAGATAATTTGCGGCGGACCAGTAGCGCTGCATTTTGTCGAGCAGGTCGGGGGAGAGTGGGCCGGTTGGGGCAGGCGCTGACTCTTTTGTGGGCTGCGGCTTTTGCGGTGGGGCTGCTATTGCGGTGGAGAGCTTTGCGTCAAATGTGAACATGACATCCTCAGTTCGTTTTCGGCTTCGATTGGCCGAGAACGGATAGTACGTGTTGGACGATCATTAAATCTTCGTTGGTTTGTATGACGCGGATGTTAACGCGACTGGCGGTTGTGCTAATTACTTGAGCATCGGCTGCGTTTTGTGCGGCGTCGAGGCGGATGCCGAGGAATTCCAGGCCGCTGCAGATTTTTTCGCGAATGGCTGGGGCGCGCTCGCCGATTCCTCCTGTGAAAATTAGAGCATCGAGGCCGCCAAGAGCTGCGGCGTAGGCGCCGATATATTTTTTTGCGCGATAGCAGAATAGATCGATGGCTTCGGCTGCGTGCGGGTCTTGTTTTGCTTTTTCGAGCAGGGCGCGCATGTCTCCCGTGGTGGTGGAAACTCCCAGCAGGCCGGACTGTTTGTTGAGTAGCGCGGCGGCTGCTTTCACGGACATTTTTTTCTGCGCGAGGAGGTACAGCAGCAGGCCCGGGTCGACGTCGCCGGAGCGCGCGCTCATCACCAGGCCTTCGAGCGGGGTGAATCCCATGGAGGTGTCCGTGCTATTGCCGTTTTGTAGCGCGACGATGCTGGCGCCGCTGCCGAGGTGGGCGATGATGACGCAGCCGGCGGCTAGTTTTGCATCGAGCTTGCGCAGTTCGCCTACGATGTATTCGAAGGAGAGACCGTGGAAACCATAGCGGCGGATGTTCGCGTCGTAAAGGCGGCGCGGCAGGGCGTACATTTTCGCTACGGTGGGTAGCGGGCCGTGAAAGGCGGTGTCGAAGCATGCTACTTGCGCCAGCTTGGGGAATTTCCGTGCGACGAATTGGATACCTTTGATCGCGGCGGGGAGATGATCGGGATCGAGCGGGACAAGTTTTTTGAGCGCGGATAGAAATTTCGGCGTGACGCGCTGCGGTTCGGTGTAACGAGCTCCGCCGTGAACTAAGCGATGGCCCGCAGCCTGCAGGCCGGAAAGATATTGGTGTTTATCCAGCCACGCGAATATTGCTTCCAGCGCGGCGTTCGAATCGCGGCCTCTTACCGATGAATCCAGGAGCGTGGCCCTGCCGGCGTCGGTGATTTTCAGACGCGCGCTTGTGGTGCCGCTATACGCTACCGAGATCGAGAGCAAAGCTTGGTTGCGCACGCCGATTTCATAGAGGGTGGACTTCAAGGTCGCTGACCCTCTGTTCATCGTCAAAATTCGATGGCGCTGCGAAGCCATATCTCAAGAAGCCTCAAGTTGGCGCGGTCGCTTTTTAATCGAGCGTGGGCGCTGTTTTATTTTACCGCCGCCGGGGGCGGTTGCGATTCGTCGAGCAGCTCTTTTAAGTATTGCTGCCAGAGGACGGCCCAGGTGTGGGTGCCGTGGCCGTGGGTTTGCTCGGAAAGTGGTATCAGGACGAACTTGCCGTTTTTCACTTTTTGTATTTCACGTTCGGCGATGCCTAGTTCGGGCGGATTGATAAAATCGTCGGCGGAATTGACAAACATTACGGGGACGGTAATTTTTCCGAGGTCGGCGGAAGGATCGTAATTGCGCGAAGAGTTCACGGCGTAGAGCAGATCGTTGGCGTCGAGAGTTTCCGTTTCGCGCTTCATTACGTCGTGCAGCCAGCGGTCGGCGGCGTCGCGCGTGGGCAGGCTCAGCTGCATGGGGAGCGGAGCGCTGCCGGCGATGACCAGCATGTCCGCGGCGATTTCAAGTCCGGCGCGGGGCTCGGTGGTGTAGTCGCCATTCTGCCAATCGGGATCTTGGCGAATTCCGGACATCAACATTTTGCGCCAGAGACGATTGCGGCCGGCGATTTGCACGGGGAGGCAGGCGAGGGGCATGAGCGCGTCCATGAAATCGGGATAGGTTTCGCTCCAGATCCAGGAATGCATGCAGCCCATGGAAGTGCCCATGACGAGGCGGAGATGATTGACGTTGAGGCCCTTTTCGACGAGCTCATGCTGAGCAGCAACCATGTCGTCATATTCGTATTGGGGAAAATGCGCGTGCATGCCGTCGCTGGGCTTGCTGGATTTTCCGTGGCCGATGCTATCGGGCAGGATGATGTAGTAGCGGGTGATGTCCAGAAGCTGGCCGGGGCCGTAGAGGACGCCGGCAAATTGCGGCGCGAGAAAATTTCCGCCCCAGCCGCCGGTGCCGTGGAGGATGAGGACGGCATTGGTGACGCGGCCGTTTGCATCGCGCACGGGAGTGCCGAGGGTGCGGTAGTGCAGGCGCAATTCGGGGAGAGTTTCTCCGGATTTGAAGTGGAAGTCGCGCGCGATGAAGTCGCCTTCGACGGGTTTGTAGGCGCTGGTGGAGGCTGGGTTGGCGGGCGCGGGTTGCGCGACTGGCGGAGGGGCTTGCTGCGGGGCTTGCTGCGCACGCGATGGCGGCGCGAAGAGCATGAGTAGCGCAAGCGCGATCATTGTAAATCCAAACCTAGAAACTTTGTGCTTTAGAGTTTCTGGCATTGAAGACTGCTGGATCGCGCTCATGGTCGTTTCTCCTTGCGTGACACTTTAGCATGAGAGGGCGCGACGAATTATCGCGCACCGCTGCGATGAAACGATTTGTGGTTTGGCGTCACTACAGTACAGGGCGAAAAAGAGGAGGCGTGCGGTGAGATACGAGTCGTGGACTGCAACTTCGAGCGACGGAAAAATCGTGAGATTTGCTTACAAGGAGCTATCGGATGGCGTCGCGGGAATTTCCGCGAAGACAGACGGAAGATTCGTGATGATCGTGCAGAGGAGTATTCGCGCGCCGCTGACGCGAAAGCAAGTGGAGGCTGTTTTCGAGCGGGCGAGTTTTGATTGCAGCGATCGCTGAATTGGGCCGTGGGTTCGACATGACACCTCATGCGATTTCCTTGCGCAAAGAACTAGACCTTGACGGCGGCGCGGATTCTGGGCCAGCCGGTTACGGAGGCTTTTAGCTTGGGATCTTTTTCGATCGCGTCCAGGACGGCTTTTATGACTTGTTCGTCGATGTCGGGAGCGGTGCGGATTTCCGTGGGGTAGCGCACGAGAAATTCCAGACCGGTGTCTGCGTAATGCAGTTTGGCCTGGGGCGTGGGCGGTTTCAGCTGGATTTCGGTGCGGCGTTCGAGGTCGTTGTGCTGTTGCTCGATGTCCTTTTTATACTTGTCGTAAACCGTATTCACCGCGGCGAGCAGTTTTTCTTCCGCGAGCTGGAAATCAGCGCCGGCAACGAACTGCAGGACGACTTCGTGCCAGGTGTATTCGGTGCCGGGAATTTGTTTGTAGAGAGGCGTGGTGGCCTGGAAGAGAACGGAGTTGGAGAAGACCACGATGCGTCCTGTGGGATACAGATTCACATCGCTGCCTGCGAGTTCCATCAGATAGAAACGCACGGGTGAGACGTCGATTACGTCACCGGTGACACCCGCGATGCTGACACGATCTCCGATGCGGATTCCGTAACGGCCAATCACAAAAAAGTAAGCGGCGACGGAGAGAAGGACGGCTTGCAGGCCTACGGCGATGCCGGCAGTGGCGAAGCCCGCGAAAGTGGCGAGCGAACTGAAATCGCTGACGATGCCGAGAGTGAGAACCGCGAGGATCAGAAAACCCATGACGAAGCGACGCAAAAGCATGAACTGACGGCGGCGGCGCAAATCCTGAATGTAGCGGAACGTCCACCTGCGCCACACCTCGGAAAGAATCCAGATGATTCCGAGGGCGAGGAGAATTGCGACGGCGCTGGAGATCACCGAGCGCAGCGCGTCTTTGGATTCGCGGGCGATGGAGTTGCGCCAATTGAGGAAATTGGAGCGGCTCTGATCGAGGACCATCATTTCCTGGCTGAGCGGAATGACGACGTTTGATACTTGCTTGAATTGGCCGGTGAGCGCGCGTAATTCCTGCTGCGCTGCTTTGGCTTGCGCGGGATCGGATGGCGGGGCCTGAGTGGTGAGATCGCGGCCGCGTTGAATGGTGGAGGCCAAAGTGTCGCGCATGGGTTTGCGGAGAGCTGCGGCGTTTTCACGGACGCGGCCGGTTTCGTTGGCCATCTCATCGATGCTGTGCATGGTGCGCAGCTCTGCGTACAAGGTGAGGCAGTGGCCGATCAGACCAGAGGAGTTTGCAATAGTGGGCTGGGCGGCGGCAGGTTTCGTTGCGGCTTTTTGCGCGCTGGCGTCGCCAAGGACTTCGGGGACGGTGCGCGCGAGATCATTGATGCTGCCGGCGAATCCTCCGACGCCGGATTCCTCGCTGTTTTCGACGAAGGTCGCGAGTTTTTGAACGGCATCCTGGGTGGCCTGGTCGAGCGCGATTTCAGCTTGCAGTGAATCTCTTTGCGCGGTGAGGGTTTGACGCTTACTGCGCGGAGCAGTTTCGATTTGTTTGTTCAAGGCGTCCAGATTGGATTGGTCCTGGTCAATGCGGGATTTCAGCGTGGCGAGAGTTTGCGTGAGATTCTGCTGCTGGCTGGAAGTTCCGGAGGCGCCGGAGGTGGCGGGTGGCGTGGCTTGATCCGAAGCGTTGACGAGAACGGCGGCTGCCTGTGCGGCCTGAAACGCGAGGTGGACGGCTTGTTGCGCGAGATTTTGCGACGTGTCCTGATAGATGGCGTCGCTGGGGAGGCCGACGGACTGAACTTTGGAGCCGGAATCGCGGTACCAGCTGATGATGGCGTTTAAATGACTGAGGATTGCGTCGCGATCGATTGCTGGCGCGGCATTGCCGGCCGCAACAGCGAAGAACGCGAGGCCGCAGAGGAGAGCCGCCGCGATAATCTGTTGGCGAAGTTTTGGGCGTACGGTGGGGATTCGCATGGTGGAATTTTCTCTCAGCGTCGTTTGCGCACGAGCGAAACCGACTGGACGGGCTGTGTGATTGTGCGCGAATTCGAGTGAGGAATACGGTCTCCTGAGCTTGATGGAATTGTGCCCTGGCTATGCGCCGAGGGTTTTCGAGCTGGCGTAATCCTGGAGAAGTGATCTGGCTGGGCGAGACGACTTCCGTGGAACTGGGCTACGTTCCACGCAACCATTATACAGGGATTGCGGCCGAGCGTTAATTGGCGAGCGAGGGCGCGGTCACGGGATGGTGCGTGGGTGGCGGTCGACCGCGCTGCGGTAGGAATCGATTTGATTTTTGACGATGTCCAGGTCTTTCGCGCCCCACTGGTTGGCGGGTTCGATATCGTCGTTGGTATTGGCGTCCCAGCCCTCGTCAGAGGAATTGAATTCGTTGAATTGGTGCAGGATTAAAAAGATGGGTTGGAGCTCGCGGGCGTAATCCATGAACGAAGCGAACGTGGGGTAAGAATCGTTCTTGCCGTAGCGCAGCGCGTCGTCAGCACAGTAGGGCAGTTCATCGGGATTCGGGCAGCCCCATCCGTTCTGGCCAGCGGTGGCGATGGAGGCGGTGAAGTTCTCGACGCGCGAGCCGGCTTTGTTGTAGGAAGGATAGTAGGGGCAAAGTGCAAGAGTGCACGAGGTGTTGAGCCGGTCCACCCAGCTCCAGAATCCATATTCCGGATTGATCTCCAGAGGTCCAGTGGGAGAATTGTGGCTCGCCCACAGATACGACTGGCTATCAAGATATCCCGCCATCATACGGAACGTGTATTGACGCGCAATTTCCGGATGGCTTTTCAAGAACTGGCGGATTTGAAACCAAAGAGGGTTATCGGAGGCAGTAGGATCCTGCGGCGCGCCAAGGTAAATCAAGATCAGAGGCTTGCCTTCGTAAATGACGTTGAGTTCAGGGTGGTGTTTCATCCGGTCGGAAAAATAATCCAGCTCTTTCTCAAACGCGGTTTTGCCGTCGGTATCCTTATATAGGACGTCCTGGTCAATGCCGCCGAGGAGAGGAATGAGTTTAAGGCGCGTGTCGAGCTGGGACCAGGCCGGATAGAGATTGCCGGTGCTGTCGCGAATGGTTTGATTTTGCAGGCGGAAAGCGGGGGAACAGTTTGGCAGGTATTTTTCGGCGAAGGCCTCGCTGTTGAAGATGCAGCTTACGTTGTTGGTGACCTCGATCAAGGCGGCGTCCATGCCAAGGGATTCCATCCAAGCGACATGGCGCTTGATGATGGCGGGGTCCGCGCTGTCGTAACCGCCGCCGATGGATTGCATATCTTCGGACTGCAACAGAGGGATGGCAGCGCTGGTCTGAAACGTGACGGCGTTGGGGCCGAACCAAGCTTCGTACTGCATTACCACGACGTGGCTTTCGTCAGTCACGACCAGTGGGCCTCGGGGATCGCGTGACGCGGAGCCGGACGACTGCGCCGTCAGCGGGCGAGGTTGCGCGAGCGAGATGAGGACGAGACTGATTGCGGCGAGCGCTGAACGGTGGTTGC
>Ga0070761_10000538_pt1 | contig 24574 bp, 18 predicted proteins | sample HubBroMetageREF1_FD_66724 | JGI IMG/M metagenome (GOLD analysis project Ga0070761, IMG submission 66724) | Reference soil microbial communities from the Hubbard Brook experimental Forest, New Hampshire, USA - Hubbard Brook CCASE Soil... | ecosystem: Environmental > Terrestrial > Soil >... | reverse complement strand
GCGACTTCGGTCCATCTGATCTGTGCCCAGCGCCTAATCCGGCGGATCTGCAAAGACTGCGCCGAGCCCGTCGAAGTGCCCGTCCAGGCGCTGATCGATGAAGGCTACACGCCCGAGGAGGCCAAGACGGTACAGATCATGAAGGGCAAAGGCTGCGTTACCTGCAACAAGACCGGTTACAAGGGCCGCACCGGATTGTACGAAGTGATGGAAGTGGATGACGAAATCAAAGAACTGGTCTTGGTGGGCGCCTCGGCGCTCGAACTCAAAAAGAAAGCGATTGAACGCGGCATGATCACCCTGCGACGCAGCGGGCTGATCAAGGTCGCTCAAGGCTGGACCACGCTCGAAGAAGTGGCTCGCGAAACGATCCACTAGAAAACGGCACAAACGACTACAAACAGGAAAGAAAACTATGGCTCTCTCATTAAGCGATCTGCTCCGCCGCATGCTGGAGATGAGTGGCAGCGACCTCCACATCACCACCAACTCGCCGCCCCAAATCCGCGTGCATGGACACCTGGTGCCGCTCGACCTGCCCCAGTTGACGCCGGCTGAGACCAAGCAACTGGCCTACAGCGTGATGACCGATTCGCAGAAGCACCGGCTCGAAGAAAGCCTCGAGCTCGACTTCTCGTTCGGGTTGAAGGGCCTGGCCCGTTTCCGCGCCAACGTGTTTAACCAACGCGGCGCTACGGCTTGCGTCTTCCGTCTGATTCCGTTTGAGATCAAATCGTTCCACCAGCTCGGCCTGCCGCCAGTCGTCAGCCAGATGTGCGACAAGCCGCGCGGACTGGTGTTGGTCACGGGGCCAACCGGTTCGGGCAAGTCCACAACCCTGGCGGCCATGATCGACAAGATCAATACCGAGCGCCACGATCACATCCTCACCATCGAAGACCCCATCGAATTCGTGCACATGAACAAGAACTGCGTGGTCAACCAGCGCGAATTGCACTCCGACACCAAAAGCTTTACCGACGCGCTGCGCGCTGCCCTTCGCGAAGATCCGGACGTGGTGCTAATCGGCGAAATGCGCGACCTTGAAACTATCGAGTCGGCACTGCGCATCGCGGAAACTGGTCACCTCACTTTCGGTACGCTGCATACTAACTCGGCGTCCTCCACCATCAACCGCGTCATTGACGTGTTCCCGTCGCACCAGCAATCGCAGATTCGCGCCCAGCTTTCGCTGGTGCTCGAAGGCATCATGTGTCAAAGCCTGCTGCCGCGCGGCGATGGCAAGGGACGCGCCATGTGCATGGAAATCCTGGTGCCCAATGCGGCCGTACGCAACCTGATCCGCGAAGACAAGATTCACCAGATTTACTCCGCCATGCAGTCGGGGCAGGAAAAATTCGGCATGCAGACGTTCAACCAGTCGCTCGCCACCGCCTATTTCCAGAAGCAGATCACGATCGAAATGGCTCTGTCGCGCTCCAGCAATCAGGACGAACTGCAGGAAATGATCTCGCGCGGCGCCACCCTTGTAAACCGGAGTGCTCCAGGTACGTTGGCCAAGGGCGCTGCACCTACGAAACGATGACCTCGAAACGATGACCTCGAGAAAAGCCCGGTAGCACCACCGGTCGCAACACGAACGCAGAGACAAGAAGGCGCGGGCAACCAGCAAGATCGGTAGCCCAAGCTAGCGGGAAAAGGATAAGGAGAAGCAACCATGCCGGTTTTTACGTTTTCGGGAAAGACCGCTTCGGGCGAGAAAGTCCAGGGCGAGCGGGTAGCCGCCAACAAGGACGGACTGGCCTCACAACTTCGGAGGGAACGCATCACGCCAGGCTCCATCCGGGAGAAGGGCAAGGAATTTTCCCTGCCCACATTTGGCAGCGGCAAGGTCAAGGTCAAGGAAGTTGCCGTGTTCTTCCGCCAGTTCTCCGTCATGATCGACGCCGGCCTGCCGCTGGTGCAGTGCCTGGAGATTCTCGGCGCCAACCAGGAAAACCCCAGCTTTCAGAAAACGCTGCTCGGTGTGCGGACCACCGTCGAAGGTGGCGCCACACTGGCCAATGCCATGCGTCTGTATCCGGTCATCTTCGACGATCTGACGACCAACATGATCGAAGCCGGCGAGACCGGCGGTATTCTCGACATCATTCTGCAGCGCCTCGCCATCTACGTGGAAAAGGCGGTCAAGCTGCGCGCGGCCGTCAAGTCGGCGTTGATCTATCCCGTGGCCGTCGTCTCGCTTGCAGTGTTGATCGTGGCCGCACTGCTCAAGTGGGTGGTACCGATCTTCGCCAACCTCTTTGTCGGGCTCGGAGTCGATCTTCCCCTGCCCACTCGCATGGTCATCGGTCTCAGTAACTTCGTGGGTAATTTCTGGTGGTTCTTTATCATGGGTGGCGTCGGCCTGGTCTTCGGCGTCAAGCAGATTCGCAAGCACCCGCGCGGCAAGTATTACTTTGACGCGATGCTGCTCAAGCTGCCTATTCTCGGATTGCTGCTGCGCAAGATCGCCGTCGCTCGTTTCACCCGAACGCTAGGCACGCTGATTACCTCGGGCGTTCCTATCCTCGAAGGCTTGGCCATCACCGCCCGCACCTCGGGCAACGCCGTGCTGGAAGAAGCGCTGATGAAAGTGCGCAAGGCGATCGAAGAAGGCCGCACCATCGTCGATCCCCTGCGAGAATGTGGCGTGTTTCCCAACATGGTGACCCAGATGATCGGCGTTGGCGAAGCCACCGGCGCCATGGACTCCATGCTGCAGAAGATCGCGGACTTCTACGAAGACGAAGTCGACTCCGCCACCAAAGACATGCTGGCCATGCTGGAGCCGGTCATCATCGGCCTGCTCGGCGTCAGCATCGGCGGCATCGTGATCTCTCTGTACATGCCGTTGTTCTCGATGATCGCAAAACTGGCGGGATAGATAAAGAACGGTCGTTGGTCGTTAGTCGCTGGTCGTCGGGCACAACACTCCGCCGCCAGCGGCTAACTCCGAATCGCGGCGACTGGCGACGAACTGCGAGCGACGAAAGACTAACGACGAATCTCATGCATCCCATCTCTGATGAGCGGAACTGGCTGACCTGGCTGGTGAAGGTTCGTATCCTGATCCTGATGGTCCTGCTCGCCATCGAACTGGCCGTCATCCGCCTTACTCCCGGCCCGCTGCCGATCATGCCCTTTCTTACCGGGATGGTGCTGTGGTTCGTGCTTTCGCTGTTTTTCCTTTTTCTGGTTTCGGTCTGGAACGAACATCGCCTGCAGGCCATACTTCAAGTTCTGGCCGATCTGGCCATGGTTACGCTGGTCGTCCATGTAACCGGAGGCATCGACAGCTCGCTGAACTTTCTCTACCCCCTGGTCATCGTGGTCGCTTGCATGCTGCTGCCACGGGCCTGGGGATATCTGAGCGCGGCTCTGGCTTTCATCCTGTTCGGCACCATTCTCGAACTCGATTATTACCTGGTCATTCCCTCGTATTCGACCTCGCATCCCAAGCTTAAGGCGCTGCAGGTCGTGATCTTCGTCAACCTGTTTGCCTACTTCGCCATCGCCTACCTGGCTGGTTTGCTGATGGGCAAGCTCCGTCAGGCGGACGTGCAACTGAAGGACGCCAGCGGCGCGCTCGAAAATCTGCAGGCGCTCCACGAGAATATCGTGCAGTCGATGAGCGGCGGGGTCATCACCACCGGGCTCGATGGACGCATCACGCTGGTCAATCGAGCGGCACAGCAGCTGCTCGAAATCTCCGAAGCCGAGTTGTGCGGACGCTCGGTGGCCGATGTTTTCCAGGATCCGTTGCCCCACTTCGGCGTGGCCCGAGCCGATGCCGAAGTCCGCTATGTGACCGGCAACGGTTTCCGCAAGACTTTTCGCGTGATGGTGTCGGCGCTCAACGTGAGCGCGCGCAACGACCTGGGTTTTGTCTATTCGTTTGACGACCTCACCGAGATACGGCGCCTGGAACGCGAGGTGCGCATGCAGGACCGCCTGGCTGCCGTGGGCCGCCTGGCCGCCGCTATCGCTCACGAAATTCGCAATCCGTTGACCTCCATTGCCGGCTCGGTCGCCATGTTGTCGGATGCGCCCGCCCTGAATCCCGAGGAGCGGCACCTTTTGCAGATTGTGATTCGCGAGTCCGATCGCCTCAACAACATCATCACCGATTTTCTGGCGTACTCGCGGGGCAAGCAATATCGCTTCGAGCGCGTGAATCTGGTTCCGTTGCTCGAGGACACGCTTACGTTGCTCGCGCACCGCCTCACCGCCGAGAACGCGGGCATCAAGCTCGAGCGCAGCTTTCCGAAATCCGAAGCGTGGGTGCTGGCCGATGGCGACAAGCTCAAACAAGTCTTCTGGAACTTCTCCGAAAACGCGGTGCGCGCAATAAGAACGACCGGCAAAGGTGGAACGCTGACCGTGTCTTTGGCCGAGCGCGGCCCGGACTGGGAGATGAGCTTTGCCGATACCGGTCCGGGCATCAATCCGCAGCAGACGGAGAAGATATTCGAGCCTTTCCAGTCGAACTTTGAAGGCGGAACCGGCCTCGGCCTGGCCATCGTGTACCAGATCGTGCAGGCACATGAGGGCAAAGTGTGGGCGCGCTCGGAAGCGGGCGCCGGAACCAGCTTCGTGGTGCGTTTGCGACGCATGGAAAATGAGTATGATCATGTGCCTGCGCCGAGTGCCGCTGGCGCAACTTCCTCCGCATCCGCTCGACCTGTGCTGGCGGCTGCGGGAACGGGAGCAGCAGGAGGTTCGCGTGGGTAACATTCTCGTCTGCGACGACGAACGCTCGATCTGCGAACTGCTCGATATTGCCCTGCGCCGCGATGGCCACAAGGTGGAAACCGTTACCGGTGGCGAGCTGGCCAAGCGCAAAATCGACAGTGCGCTGTTCGACGTGATTGTTACCGACATCAAAATGCCGGGCGTAGATGGAGTCGAAGTCCTGCGTCACGCGCACCAGATCTCGCCCGATTCCGCCGTCATCTTAATGACTGCGGTCGACGACTACGAAGCGGCCGTGCAGGCGGTCAAGGCGGGGGGCGCTAGCGATTACATCCGCAAGAGTCCCGGACTGGTCGACGAAGTCAAACTCGCAATCGCTCGCTCGCTCACGAAAGTTTCGCTCAGTCGTCAGAATTTCGCGCTGCGCCGCGACGCGGCTACGCGCAATTCCCTCGACAACATCATTGGCGTAAGTCCCGCGCTCGAAAAGCTGAAGCAAACCATCCGCACCGTCGCTTCTACCAGCAGCACGATTCTGGTCTACGGCGAGAGCGGAACCGGTAAAGAACTGGTCGCGCGCGCCGTGCATACTTGCTCGCCGCGAGCATCCGAAGCATTTGTGTCGGTGAACTGCGGCGCGTTTCCGGAAACGCTGCTCGAAAGCGAACTCTTCGGTTACGTCAAGGGCGCCTTCACCGGAGCCAACCAGAACCGGCGCGGATTGTTCGAAGTCGCCGACCAGGGCACGATTTTTCTCGACGAGATCGGCGAGATGACCATGCCCATGCAGGTCAAGCTGCTGCGCGTGTTGCAGGAGCGCACGGTTCGTCCGGTTGGCGCCACGACCGAAATTCCGGTGGATGTGCGCGTCATTGCCGCCACCAACCGCGATCTCGACCGGCAGGTCTCCGAAGGCACGTTTCGCGAAGACCTCTACTATCGCCTGAATGTCATTCCCATTCGCGTGCCGGACTTGCGCGAGCGCCGCGAAGATATACCGCTCCTGGCGAATCACTTCCTGAAAAAATATGCGCCCGGAGCCGGAAAGAGCATTCACGGCGTCGAAGTGGCGTCGCTCAAAACTCTCACCGGCTACGATTGGCCGGGCAACGTCCGGCAACTGGAGAACACGATCGAACGCGCGGTGGCGCTTGAAACCACGAGCGAGCTGCGGGTCGAGTTGCCGGCGGAGCGCGCGAAGGCTCGCGCCGCGGCCGCGGGCGCAGAAAGCGCAGGCGGTACCGCTACCGCTCTTGCTTCGAACCCAGCCATTGCCGCGGGTGCTGTTCTGCCCGAAGGCGTCAACATGGAAAACTACGTCGCGCAGATCGAGCGCTCGTTGCTGCAATCCGCGCTGGAACAAACTCACGGAGTGCAGATCAGGGCCGCCGACGTGCTTGGCATCTCCTACCGCTCGTTTCGTCACTTGATGAAGAAGTACGAGCTGTAGAGGCGACTGTCAGCTCTCAGCTGTCAGCTTTCAGTTCTCGGTTCTCAGACTACCGATCCAAAAGGTCTTGGTTCTCTGCGGATATTCTTGCTTCTTGCCTGTTTATTTATTGGGTGTTAACGCGTGCTTACTACGACCCCACCCCCCTGTCTATTGGAATCATGGAGATAGCGGGAGAAACCCGATCCGGGGTAGCAGAGCTGGTTGGACGTCTGTGATGAGGCACGCTGAGCGTTTGTGATTAAAAAATGTTCAACCTTGGCCACGCGCACGCGACAGAATCCCACTCATCGCAAAGGGCGCGATGAGTGGGGCACCCGGCCGCAAAGGGGCTGGTGACTTATGCCCTTGACGAATGGGCGCTTGGGGCTATACTCAGGCGTTCTATTCGGTTGACCGGATTCTGGCTCGAGGGGGCCCGGAGTTCGGAGGAGGCGGAATTGGTGTCGCCGCGCAGTGCGCTACTTGTCCCCTTGGAGTTAGTGGTTCTCCCCTGCAGCGAATCCTGTTTCTCGCGCCTTTGCATAACCTACGTTTACCTTGGGAGAAATGACAATGACTAGGTTCCGGTCAGGCATGTTCCGGTCGGGCAAGTGGATGGTGGTTGGGCTGGTGGTCTGGATGTTGGGGGCGCAGCGGGCGAACGCGGGTGTCGGTTTCCAGCCGGTTTCGCAAGATGAGCTCAAGATGACGAGCGAGCCACTGGCGCCGGGAGCGCCGGCGATCATTTTGTACCGGCAGGTGGATCGGGATGACAACACTCATACCGGCCACGAAGACAATTATTTTCGGATAAAGATCCTGACCGAAGAGGGGCGAAAGCATGCCGATATCGAAATCCCCTTCTTCAAGGGAAACGAGGATGTCGTAGGTGTCAGGGCTCGGACGATTAAGCCGGATGGCTCGATTGCAGACTTCGACGGAAAGGTCTTCGAAAAAGAGCTGGTTAAGGGGAGGGGAGTGAAGTATCTGGCGAAGACTTTTACTCTGCCGGACGTGCAGGTCGGGTGCATCATCGAGTACTTCTATACGGTGGATCTGAAGGAGCACTTGATTTTCGATTCCCATTGGATCCTGAGCGATGAGCTGTTCACCAGGAAAGCGCAATTTTCACTGAAGCCCTATAAGGGCACATACGTGGCGTATTCGATGCGGTGGAGCTGGCAGAGCCTGCCTCCTGGCACTGTTCCTCCGAAACAGGCGCCCGACAGCATTGTCCGGATGGAAGCGAGCAACATACCCGCGTTTCAGACGGAAGACTACATGCCGCCTCCAAACGAATTGAAGTCGCGGGTGGATTTTATCTATGAAGAGGGCGTCTCCGATCCAGACCAAACCAGGTTCTGGAAGCAGATCGGGAAAAGGCGGAATGACCAATTGGAAAGCTTCATCGGAAAGCGGAAGGCGATGGAGGAGGCGGTGGCGCAAATTGTGTCGCCGAGCGACTCGCAGGAAGTGAAACTGCGCAAGATCTATGACCGGGTTCAGCAGATCCGGAACACGTCGTACGAATTGCGGAAAACCGAGCAGGAAGAAAAGCGGGAAAAGGAAAAACCACCGGAAAACGTGGAAGAGGTCTGGAAGCGAGGCTATGGCGACGCCTTCCAGCTGACATGGTTATTTCTTGGCCTGGTACGGGCAGCGGGTTTTGAAGCTTACGGATGCTGGGTTTCAGGTCGGGGAGAATATTTTTTCAGTCCGGTTACGATGCAAAGCGCGAAATTGAACTCCAATGTTGTGCTGGTCAAGCTGAATGGGAAAGATCTCTACCTTGATCCAGGAGTGATTTTCACGCCATTCGGTCTGTTGACCTGGTCGCAGACCGGGGTGCAGGGGTTGCGGCTGGACAAGGACGGCGGCACATGGATTCAGACCACCCTGCCGCAAGCTTCGGAATCTCGGATCGAGCGTGCGGGAAAGCTGAAGCTTTCCGACACGGGCGATCTGGAAGGGAAGCTGAGTGTCACCTACACCGGTCTGGAAGCCATGCATTACCGGTTGGAAGAGAGGCATGCCGACGAAGTGGCGCGCAAGAAGTTTCTGGAAGAGCGGGCGACGTCACAAATCGGAATAGGCGCGGAGGCGGAATTGACCAACACGCCGGACTGGACCAGTTCGGAAACGCCGCTTGTCGCGGAGTTTAACCTGAAGATTCCGGGTTGGGCCTCAAATGCGGGCAGGCGGGTGGTGATTCCTGCCGCGATCTTCACCGCCGCTGAGAAAGGCATCTTTGAGCACGCCAACCGAGTGCATCCTATCTATTTTGACTATCCGTATGAAAAAGCGGATGACGTGATCGTCGATCTGCCGCCGGGGTGGCAGGTGAGCAGCGTGCCAGCGCCGCAGGATCTAAATGCGAAGGCGGCCCTTTACAGCTTGAAAGTCGACCAAAGGTCGGAGACACTGCGGCTGACGAGAAAACTAACCATTGACATGCTGCTGTTGGACCAGAAGTATTACTCGTCGTTACGGAATTTCTTTCAGGTAGTGAGAACCGGCGATGGGGAGCAGATTGTTCTGCAGCCAGGGGAAATCCATGCCAGTAACTAGGCGAGCAACGAACTGGCGGCGGCTGCTGGTTTTCCTTTGTGTTGCCGTCTGCGTCATGACCTGTGCGCCGCGGGCAACCGCCAGTGGGGATGCTCCACAATGGATGCACTCACTGGTTGGGGTCACGGTGCCTTCCTACGACGAGAAGACCGACGCGGTGCTGCTGTATTCCGAAACGAACCTGACGGTTCTGTCGGAGGACAAAATCAGGATGCACGTGCGCGAGGCTTACAAGATTCTGCGGCCCGAGGGGCGAGGGAACGGCACGGTATACGTTCATTACAACCGGGGCCGAAAGATTACAAGTCTCCATGCGTGGTGCATCCCTGCGCAGGGCAGGGACTACGAGGTGAAGGATAAGGACGCGACCGACATTTCTCCGCCGACCGAAGGAGGTGAATTGGTGTCGGACGTGAAAATCAGAATGCTGCGCATCCCGGCGCCGGATCCGGGAAATATCGTTGGCTACGAATATGAAGTGGAGGAGCAGCCCTTCTGGTTGCAAGATACTTGGAGCTTCCAGGAAACGGATCCGGTGCGGGAGAGCCATTTTTCGCTACAACTTCCTCCCGGCTGGGAGTACAAGTCATCGTGGCTCGCTTATCCGGAGGTGAAGCCGACCGAAGAGGGCGGTAATTTGTCGCAATGGGTGGTAAGCGATGTGAAGGGGATCCGGCATGAGCCAGACATGCCGCCGTGGAGAGGTGTGGCTGGCCAGATGATCGTGTCATTTTTCCCGGCAGGCGGAACGTCGCGGAAGAACGACTTCGCCAACTGGCGAAGCATGGGGAGTTGGCTGGGGAATCTGTATAGCGGACAGACGGTCGCTTCTGAACCGATCAAACAAGAGGTCAACGCTTTGGCGGCGGGGAAGACTGCACAGTTACAGAAGATGCAAGCCATCGCCGAGTTCGTGCAGCACGACATTCGCTATGTTGCGATCGAACTGGGTATTGGTGGCTGGCAACCGCATGCCGCTCCGGATGTTTTCTCTCACCGTTACGGGGATTGCAAGGACAAAGCGACACTGATGCACACCATGCTGCGCGAGATTGGCGTGGATTCCTATCCTGTTGTGATCAACATGCGGCGGGGCGCGGTTACGCGGGAGACGCCGGCTCACAATGGGTTTAACCACGCGATTCTTGCCATCAAGTTGCCGGATGACGTGAAGGATCCGTCGCTGATCGCCGTAATGCAGCATTCCCAGCTGGGAAGGATTCTGTTTTTCGACCCGACCAACGAGTTGATGCCCTTTGGCCAAATTGGCGGTTACCTGCAGGCGAATTATGGCTTGCTGGTAACTCCCGAAGGCGGAGAACTGGTGGAGTTGCCGCAACAGCCGTCGGCGATGAACAGTATTCAGCGCGTGGGCAAACTGACGCTCGACGCCAACGGAGTATTGAAGGGCGATGTCCAGGAAGTGCGACTGGGAGATCGCGCTTTTTCAGAAAGATTGCGATTGCGTAAGGTGACGCAAAACGCCGATCGGATCAAACCGATTGAGAGCCTGCTGGCGGCATCGCTTCCCAACTTTCAAATTGCTCGCGCGAGCATAGTCAACCTGGAACGCACGGACCAGCCTTTCGGTTTCAACTACTCCTTCGAGGCCGACAATTACGCAAAGAATGCGGGGAATCTGCTGCTGGTGCGGCCGCGAGTGCTGGGAAGCAAGTCGTCGGGGATACTGGAGACGAAAGAGCCGCGCAAGTTTCCGCTTGAATTCGACGGGCCGTTGCGTGATACGGACAGCTTCGAAATTGCGCTGCCGGCGGGCTATGAAGTGGACGAGTTACCGCCTCCGATGGATGCGGAGTTCAGCTTTGGCAGCTATCACAGTAAGACGGAGGCCGACGGGAACGTCTTGCACTACACCCGCAGCATGGAAATCAAGGAGTTGAGCGTCCCGGTCAACAAAATGGACGAACTGAAAAAGTTCTACCGCATGATCGCATCGGATGAGCGCAATACGGCGGTCCTGAAACCGGCGGGGGCCGGCAAGTAGAGAGAATCGAGAGTGAAATTGGTCGGGGCGCGCGGATTTGAACCGCGGACCCCCTGCGCCCAAGGCAGTGAACGAATATCTATCTTGTTGACCCGTCTAGCTTTTCTCTATGTCGTAGTGCACGGTTTTGGACCTAGTTTGGCAGCATTTGGACCCAAGTTGGACCCAAGTTTTCGACTCGGAGGTTATGAAATATTCTTTAGCAATGGTTGTTTTTTCGTGATTTTCGTTGCCATGTCCAGCTAACCGATGCGATATTGACCACCGTCTACGACAATGGCCTGCCCGGTAATAAATGCAGCATCATCGCTTGTTAGAAACAAAATCGCACCTGTAATGTCCTCTGGTTCTCCCAGGCGCTTGATCGCTTGCTGTTCCCAAGTGGCGCGTTTTTGCTCTTCCGATTGGGGCGCGGTTGCCAGAGTATTCGTCAAACCGGGTAACACCGTGTTTGCGGTAATGCCGTCGTTTGCAACGTCATTCGCCAAACCTCGCATGAACCCAATGATTCCCATCTTTGTGGCGATATAGTGGCTCATGCCCGGTATAGCCAGGCCAACCATGTTTGACGATATTCCTACGAAGCGACCCCACTGTTTCCTTCTCATCGTGGGCAAAAAATATTTTGTGCTCAACAACTGTGAGTCCAAATTCGTTGCGATTGTCTTTCGCCACGTCGCCAACAGCAGTCAGCAAAAGGCCCAGTTGGATAGTTTCACCGCCGGCGGGGGCGTCATCATCAGGGCGGGAAAGGCGGAGCCGGGCGTTGCCGCGCGCGCCGAAGACGCAGCACGAGGGCCTCGCCTCAGTCTGGAGCCGCGCGGTTACGTGCTGGGCCAGTTGACTTGGAAACCCGACGGTCGGACTTTGATTCTCCACTTGCTCAACTACGATCACGAGGTACCGGCGGAGAACGTGAAAGTCCGGCTGCAGCTGAACGGGCTGGTCGATCTGCGAGAAGCCAAGGACCTGAGCCAATGGGAGATGAAAGTCCTTTCGCCGGACACGCCACAGCCTCGGTTCACTGGCCTCTCTCTGCACGGGCGCGTCGCCGAGTTCGTCCTCGACCGGATCGAGCACTATACCGTGGTGACTTTCTCGCCCAATCCGGGGCTGTAGTTTTATCGAACGCCTGGGCATCCTTTGTCACTGCCTGTGCCACAAATCAGCTGACATCCTCATTCGACCACGACGTGAGTGTTGAAGGCCTATACGATCCATCTGCCAACTAATCACCGCCAATAACCTAGTTAAGTCTGGGGAGTTCGATCCCAGCGGAAGCGTGTTTTGAACGTCCGTTAGGGTGCGGTAGCAGAGATCAGATCATCAATCGTCGCTTGCGGAGATCGGTATGCACTTGCCACACGCACCACGGCTTCCGCCCTGCGTCGCTCCTCCTCGGCCTGTGACAGCTTCGGACCGACCCGGCGCATGCCAAACCGTCCGAGGTTTTCGGAAAAAAATTATATGGGGGTCTGGACTGGGGAGTTCGAGCCCCAATTGATAGTGCCAGCCGGCCCCCTCCTGATCTCTTTTCTCGTGCCTTGACAGCGGGAGGGCCGCAACTGGCAGTAGCTCTTTGAAAGCACGGGGGGTGGAGAGAAAAAGTGGAACAGGAAGGATGTGCGGTAAGGACATTTATATGCACAAAACAGCCTTTTTAAGGGGGTTTTATAAGACTGTTGATTTGGTCACGCACTCATGCTATTTTTTTCATCAAAACCCCCTGTTTCGGGGGGTTTCGTGATGGAGAATGACATGGAGCCTGCAACCCGGTCTTTATCGCAGCAGGAAAGCCGGATCGTCCTTGGTCTCAACGAAAGAGGTCGGAGGGAGGCAACGCGGGAGGAAATCATCAAACTTCTCGGCGGTGGTCCGAAGGCCGCTGACCATGTGATTGAGTCGCTGCGCCGCAAAGGCTGGCTCGAACGGGCGAGCTGGGGGAAATATCTGCTTATCCCCCCGGAACAGGGGCCAGACGTTTTGGGCGATAGCAATCTTCTGGCTCTTGCCAGCTACATCGCCACTCCTTATTACATCGGCTACGGCACCGCCGCCGCCCATTACGGCCTGACGACGCAGCACCGCAACGTGATTATTCTTGTGACGCCGGTGCATCTGCGGGAGCGCCAAGTTGGGGGGGCACGGGTCCGGATCGTGAATCCTGCGCCGAAGAAATTCTTCGGTTTCGAGTCCGTGGATGTGCTCGGCTATAACGTCATGATCTCCGACCGCGAAAAAACTGCTATCGATTGCGTCGACCGTCCGGCGCTTGCCGGTGGGGCGGGCGAGGCCGCTACCATCCTGGCGACGGCCAGCCGCCGGTTTGACTGGAACAAAGCGGCCGAATATCTCGAACGGATCGGGTCAGGCGCCCTCGTGCGACGGTTTGGTTGGCTCGCCGATCACGTCAAGGCGGAACTACCTCAGGAGGTGCGCGAGCGCTTGCTGCGGCTCGCTGCCCGCAGCCGGAACGCATGGCTCGGTCCCGCTCCCATGCGGAAAGTGCCCGGTGCGATCGGCTATGACAAGGCGTGGCATGTGTTCGTTAATGTTCCGCGAGAAGAATTGCACGGCAGCGCCGGGCTCGGCCAGCGCAAAGCGATCAGGAAGGAAAAGTAAGAATGCTAACGCAGCCACAGGTGCAGCGCTACTCCAATGAATCCGGCCTTCGCGACATCATGATCGCGGAGAAGGAAGTGGTGCTGACATTCCTGCTTCAGCTTCTATCCGAGCGCGGCATTCTGGACAGGCTGGCTTTCAAAGGTGGTACGTGCCTGCGGAAAATGTTCGTCGGAAGTCATGGACGATTTTCGACCGACCTCGATTTCACCGGAATTGAGGACCACGATCACGAGGACATCATCCTCGACATGATGGAGGCGTTTGGCCAGCCCTTTCACGGAATCCAGTTCGCCATTCCTGACGATGGTTACTACGCAACGCAGAACGAAATGTCCTGGAGCGTCAATCCGACCTACTCTCATGGCTGGAACGCGAGCGGTGTAAGTGAGGTGAAGATCCAGATCCGCCGACGCGAAACCGCAACGTTGCCAACGGAACGGCGGCCACAGATCGAGCAGAGCTATTTCAAATTATTGCCCTTCGCGCCTGCCGACATCATCTGCCTCGCGCTGCCCGAAATCATTGCTGAAAAAGTCCGCGCCTGTTATCAGCGGAACAAGGCCCGCGACATCTACGATCTCGGCATGTTTGTCGGAAGGCTCGACAGACTACTGATCCGTCGCCTGGTGGTACTGAAGCTCTGGCAGGCACGCGATAGTTTCGATCCGGCGCGCCTGATGCAAAAATTCGAGGATGGCAGGGACTTCGATTGGGATGACCTCCGCGAGCTTGTCAACCGCGCAGCAGTCATTGATCGTGACAAAATCACCGCGGATTGCCGGAGTGGGTTCGGATTTCTCACGGATCTGACCGACGATGAGCGGGTGCTCGCCAACGACAAGTATCAGCGCGAACAGGCTGTGGCAGAAAGACTGAGGGGGGAGGTGAGGGACTGATGTCCTTCAAGATCGTCAGCAAAACTTAGGTTTAGAACTCGTCGGCATAGTTCTCCAAATCACGCGCGAGATTTATCTGCACGCGATACCGGAAGAGCAGCGCCGCGCGGTGGAGAGTGTAGAGCGGTTGGTATTTGGACCCAATTGGACCCAAGTTGCAGAGTTGAACCAATCCACGTCGGGCAGCGTGAATTGAAAACAAAGAAGTAATTGGTCGGGGCGCGCGGATTTGAACCGCGGACCCCCTGCGCCCAAGGCAGGTGCGCTACCAGGCTGCGCTACGCCCCGACTGTTGTTCGATTCGTGTTGATCGATTCTTGCCGTTCAACTCTTAATCGATTCGATTATAAATGATGCGATGCCAGTGACCTCGGTGACACTCCCGAAAGCTGGACTGCCCTTGCCTGCCGCGCTCAGGCTATAATTTTGGCTTCGAAAGTCATGTCCAGTTCACGCTACGCATTGGTCAGCTACGTACGCAATCCGATTGGCGAGTTTGTGGAACAGTTGCGCCAGGAACTCCACCCGACTCTGCCGCATATGCCCGCCCATCTCACGATTCTTCCGCCGCGGGAACTGACGATTAGCGAAGCGGCGGCGGTGGAATTTCTGGAAGAGGCTTGTGGCCGCGTGCTACCGTTCGACGTCGTACTGGGAGATGTGGAAACATTTCTGCCTACCACTCCGACATTGTTCATCCAGGTGAAGCGCGGGGCTTATCGGATGCGGGAACTGCATGATCAGCTCAATGGGCGGCTACGCTGCGAAGAGAGTTGGCCCTATATTCCGCATCTCACAATTTTGAAAACGGAGCGGGATGACCAGGCGCGTGCGGCATATATTGTTGCGCGGGAGCGCTGGGCGAAGTTTGCGGGCACGCGCCAGGTTTATGTGGGCAAGTTGATGTTCGTCCGCGAAAATGGCGGTTTGTGGCAGGACGTGGCGCCGCTGCCCCTGGGACACGGCCAATTATCCTCCAAGTCATAACTCAAGACAGGTCCGTAAACAAGGTCCGCAAAAACCCCCTGTCCGCAAAAACCCCCGAAAACCCGGAACTAGCGGGCAGTTTCGCGGTCCGGCGGGACATGTACTTTCCACCCGTTGCCAAGTCCATTGGCGCGATTACTATAGATTCAACGGGCTCGAAACCAAGCGCCGGATCCCAGGCTGCGGGTTTGTTTTGGAAGAGAGAATATGCAAATTGGGGTTTATGGATCCGGCTACCTCGCTACAGTGATCTCCGCCTGTCTCGCCGACTTCGGCACGCCGGTTTGCTGCTGCTACGCTGACAACACGCGCATCCTCGACGTTGCCAAGGGCAACATACCTTTTTTCGAGAAGAATCTTCAGGAAGTGATTCGGCGCAACGTGCGTTCGGGGCGCCTGGTTTATTCCACCGACCCGGAAGAGTTGGCGCGCCGGGCGCAGGTAATTTTTCTGGCGGAAGATTCCGCGCAGGGACTGGAAGAAGTCGTACTTCGGCTGGCGGGCGCGGCTGGCCGCTTCCAGGTGCTGTCGATCGTGACGCCGGTGCGGGTGGGTTCGACCACGAAGATTGAAAAAAGGCTGAAGGACAAAGGGCTGAAGAGCCTGCTGGTGTGCCAACCGATGTTCTTCACCAACGGATGTGCGGTAGAAGACTTCAACTGGCCCGACCGGATTATTCTGGGAACGCCTTCGAGCGAAGCGGTTTCTTCATTGAAGCAGATTTTTCATCCGCTGGTGATGCGCGGAGTTCCGGTGCTGGTCACGAACTACGAGACGGCGGAATTGACGCGCGAGGCGACCACGGCGTTTGTGGCGACCAAGATTTCGTTCATCAACGAAATCGCGAGCTTGTGCGAACACGTGAACGCCGATGCGGTCGGTCTGGCACTGGCCCTGGGGCTGGACAAGAAGATTGCTCCGCGGTGCCTGCAGCCGGGCGCGGGCATGGGTGGAATTTTCGCCGAGAGTGACATGGAATCGCTGACCGGGCTGGCGCGAGAAAACCGCGTCGACCTGAAAGTGCTGAATGCCGCTCGCGAGGTGAATCTGAATCTGGCGGAGCGGCTGTTGCAGAAAGTGTCGGCCGCGATCGATACCGTGCAGAACAAGGACGTCGGCATTCTGGGACTGTCGTTCAAGCCGAACACCAACTCGGTGGCGGGATCAGCCTCGGTACAGCTGGCACAGAGCTTGCTGGCTGGGGGAGCGCGGGTGCGGACTTACGATCCGGTGGCGATGCCCGATGCGCGGCTGCAACTGAATGGGATGGTGAAGTACTGCGAGTCAGCCTACGGAGTGGCCGAGGGCGTGGATGCCCTGGTGGTCGCTACCGGCTGGCCTGAGTTCCGGACGCTGGATTTCGCTAGGATCCGGCACCTGGTGAAACGGCCGATCATCATCGACACCAAGAATCTGCTTGATTCGTCGCGGCTGCGGGCTATGGGATTCCAGTACATGGGCGTGGGACGACAGTAGCTGCCGGACTATATTCTTGATCTCGATGTCATCCATGCGTCCTCGATCGCGAGCTGCCTTTGTAGCCCGACAGCCGTTGATTCTCGTGCCGCCTTGCCAATAGGGTGGCCTAAGTCAGGTCAGGTGGCCAGAATGAGTCTCGCTGATCGCCATCTTCGCTATCATGGGCTTTAGTCTTTGGCGAGCGATGGTGAACCTTCCAAACCCAGCTCCATTTGATAGCAACGGGAATCGTCCGGTTCCGCGGCACGGAATCCGGATCGCATTACATCTGTCACTGCTGGCCGCTTGCGCTTGTTGGCTGGTCACACTTATTTCGGACAAGCAGTGGCATGAACATCACCCAGGGGCCGGGGCTAGCGGCGGTCCAGTTCCTCTGTGGAGTTCATTCCTGTGGGTCGCGCTCCCATTCGTGCTCTGTGTGCTTTCCGTGTTACTCCTCTCAACTCGCAGCGAAAGTCTCATCGCCGCGGGGGCCGGTATTGCGGCGGGGATCTCACCTTTCTCGCTGCTGTTTTCGGTCTCCGCTTTACTGGGGGCTCCGTTTTTCTCGTTCTTCCCAGTGCCTTACTTCATTGGAATGGCGATCTCGCTCCTGACGCTTTTTGGCAGCAGCGTTTGGATCATGGTTTCGGCCTCCCGGATTGCGAAAGTGAATTGGGGCGTGTTCCTCCTTGCAGCGGGCGTAACATTTACCTGCCTGGGTATCTGCGGCTAAGGGGAATGTGTCCCTGAAGGGAAGCCAGACTGGATCGAATGCCGAGCTCTGCGAAAGCCTCATCCGTAATGGATTGTTGGCGTACGATCGCCATTTTACCAACGACCCAGAACACGGACCCAGATCTGCCTTCCGTTGCGGTGCTCCGGGGGATTCCAGCACATGGGCGTGGGACGACAGTAGGGATTGTTGCGACCGCATCGCTGGACGGGCGAGGCGCCCGTATCTCCACTGTTTTGGTAGTAGTGGGAGGCTTAGCGATTGCCTGGGCGTAGCAGGGCACGGCCGGGGAAGACATCGGGCACGAGCTTGCCTTCGTTGACGACCACGGTTCCTCCTACGACTAAGTAATGCACCCCTACACTTGGCTCCATCGGCTTTTCGAAGGTAGAGCGGTCGGTGATGGTCGCGGCGTCGAACACCACGATGTCGGCGTCGGCGCCCTCCTGCAATCTGCCTTTTCGACGAGCGTCGGGTGTCGAACGCTCCAGCATCTGGGCCGGCATGAGACTCATCTTTCGCAGCGCATCCATCAGCGTGATCGTTCCTTTTTCGCGGACGTATTGGGCCAGGATGCGCGAATAGGTTCCGGCGTTGCGGGGATGGCCTTGTTCGCCGTCACTGGCGATCATCACCAGGGGATGCGGAATTACCTTGTCCACCATTTCCTGCTTATTGTTGAAAACTATTACCCCGTGTGGCGTGCTGGAGTTATGTAACTCCTCGAAACGCTCCTTGGTGAGGTGCTCGCCGGTTTCGGGAAGCACGAGCTGTGGGTAGCTGATGCCCAGCTTTTCCTGCCAGCCGGGGTTGAACAGCGCTGAGTTGATGTTGGTCATGCCGGCGATGTAGGGGTAGGCCTCAGTGGTGACATCGAGGCCATGGGCGCGGGCGCCTTCGACCAACGAGAGGCATTCCAAAACGTCGCGCAGGCAGGTGCTGTTGATGTGCACGATGTGCAGCGAAGCGCCGGTGACGGCGGCCGCTCCAATTACTTCGCTGATCTGCTGAACGGTGGGGCCGGGCTCGAAGCGACCCGAGCTGCGGGCGTGGGTGTAGACGGGTACTCTGCGCTCGGCGGCGAGACGGAACATGTCAATTACCTCGAGCCGGGTTGCTCCGGGCGTGTACTCGATGCCCATGCCGACGGCCAGGCCGCCGGCGTCGAGCTCCGCGCGCAGGCGTTGCCGGATAGCTTCGATCTGGTCGGGTGAGGCGGGCTGATCGGTCGCTGGGCCGCTCTTGGGCAGGATTTCGCCGGCGGGTAGCGGCGCTCCGAATACCAGAGCCCGCGCGGCGGAGTGGCTGGCGGAAGTGCCGTAGTGAATCAGCGAATGGCCTTCTTTGGCTTTCAAAAACTGGGCGACGTCGGGCACGCCGATTTCCAGTTCGAGCGCGGAAGTGACGCCGTCTAGCGCCTTGACGCGCTGGCTGGCGAGGTCCTGGCCGTGCTGGTGCAGATCGATGAAGCCGGGGGCGACCACCAGGCCGCTGGCATGAATGACACGACGTCCGGGGAGCACCTCGGAGGAGACGCGGACAATCTTGCCGTCGCGGATGCCGACGTTGCGTATCGCATCGAGGCCGGTTTCGGGATCCATGACGCGTCCGCCTTCGAGTGCGAGATCGTACTGCTGGGCGGCGACGAGGTTGGTTGTGAACACCAGAAAACAGAGAGAGAAAATCAGCTTGCGCATGAGTTGCTCCGTTGAGCCCAGCGATCGAGGCAGCGATGATATCAGGATTCCGTAGTGGCTTAGTTTGGAAGACGCATTCCCCCGGGCGGCTAAAGCCGCTACTGATTATGCGGCATTTTACGGCACGACTGAGTCGTGCCCTTTCAAAACAAATTGAAAACGGAGCCAGTACCCAGGATTCGCAGCCGGCGCTGGACGCGGCCGGAGTTGCTATAATCGTTATCGGCACAGCCGAAGTGTGCGGTGGGAGTAGCTCAACTGGTAGAGCATCGGACTGTGGCTCCGACGGTTGCGGGTTCAATTCCCGTCTCCCACCCCAATTCTAAAGAGCTTAACTCACTGCCGCAAGACTAACGGATCACCAACGGATCACACGATTGCCTAACTGATTGAAAGACTGGAGTGGGGACGGGATTGAACCTTTCTTCCCATTCGAAATGCCACAGCGTCCGGGGGGTTTGGCGATCTTACCTCGCATCTTGGCAAGACTTGGATCGGGGAGAGCGTGGGCGGGGCGGGCCAATACACGCAGTGCATTCTGATCGAAACGAAATTGACGCAGGAGGTGGTGGCGACGGCGGCGGTGCTTTCGAGCGCCCTGGCCGCCAGCGGTCATATCGTGGTCAATGGCATTCTGTTCGATACGGGGAAGGCTGAGGTGAAGCCGGAGTCCGGTGCCGCACTGCAGGAGATCGTCAAACTGCTGAAGCAGGATGCCAAATTGAAGCTCAATGTCGTGGGCCATAGCGACAATGTTGGGGTGCTGGCCGCGAATGTCGAACTCTCCGGGCGGCGAGCGGCCCCGGTTGTGCAGGTGCTCACCTCGCAGTACGGCGTGGATGCGGGAAGGCTGCTAGCTTATGGCGACGGCCCTTATGCGCCGCCGGCATCGAATGACTCGGAGGACGGGCGCACGCTCAATCGCCGGGTCGAACTGGTAAAGCAGTAAATCATTCAAGCCTGCCGCCTCAGAGAGAATGCCACAGGCGTTTCCGCTCATCGGCGCTGTGGCTTGGGTTTTGAGTGTAATCGGGGATATAACGTCAACTACTGCGTGGTTTTCTTTCTGGCATCATCCGGCCTAGAATCGACAACACAAATGGCGGTCAATAGAATCGCGGGTTTGTTCCGCACGGAGGTATTTCCTTATGAAGAACCAGCACGCACTGACTGTCCTCACTCTGGTCAATCTCGGATTCGTGATTTTCCTGTTGCTGCACCATGTCGGGCCTGTTGAGGCCAGTAGCCCTGCATCGTTGCTTCGAGGCAGCGGTCTCGAAATCGTTGATGCTCAGGGAAACGTTCGGGCGTCCATCCAAATAGTCCCGGCAGGCCCCGCACGCATGGCAGACGGCTCCGTTGCGAAGGACGGCAAGAAATACCCGGAAACCGTGCTTTTTCGGTTGATTCGTCCGGACGGGCGGCCATCCGTGAAGATTTCGACCTCGGAGCAAGGTTCAGGACTTACTCTCGGCGGAGGGATTGATCCCACCTACATTGTGTTAAACGCTGACGGCGGGGCACCCTCGTTGTCGCTGACCAACAAGGATGGCCGACAGCAATTCATCAAGCCATAGGCCCGCGCAATTCGGACATAACTGGAGAACGGGTGTTAGCACTCAAAACCCCTCAATGCATTGTGGGGATTTGACGACAATTGAGATGATTGCCCACCAGTTGGCTCCGCTCGGATTTATTCCTGTTTGCCGACGACACATCCGGAACCTGCCGAAACTCGTGCCGTGTGAGATGTAACTTGAAGTGAAGAATCGGATGGGGTACCTTCGACTGCCAAAAGAAGAAGCGGAGCCGTAGCCATCAACGGCCACTTGAATGGAGGCACAGTGCGAAAGATCACCTGCCTGGGCTTGCTGCTTGCCCTAACGGCTCTCTGTCAGTCACAAGGACCGCGCAGTGCAGCTTTGGATTCTCTTGACGCTCTGGTCGCTAAGGAAGTATCCAGCAACGGGGTTGGGGGAGTCACGGTTGGCGTGGTGGTTGGCGCCGACTTGGTATGGACAAAGAGCTACGGAGAGGCCGACATGAAGAATCATGTCCCCGCGCGCCAGGAAACGGTCTACCGCATCGGATCGATTACCAAACAGTTCACCGCCATTATGTTGCTTCAGTTGGTCCAAGCCGGCAAGGTGCATCTGTCGGACCCAGTCGAAAAATATTTTCCAGAGATCAACACAGTCAAGGGGCGTTCGGCGAGCGCTCCTCCCGTAACTTTGTTTCAGCTCGCGACGCACACCGGAGGGCTGGCCCGAGAGCAGCAGCTGTTGAGTAGGGGCGATTACACTCAGAACCTATATTGCGGGTGTAATCGGGATTATCGGCAATTGAGACAATTGCTTCGGCACCGATTATCGCCTACAGTGTTTACTGTATTTCGCATCTCTGGGCAGAATGGCTAGCATGAAAGCGTTCTGTCCGAGGCACTCGCCCAGTATTCCACAACAAACCTGAGGTATTTAGGTCGTCGCCAGAGGATATGCGCGAGCCAAAACAAGCAGAAGAAGTAACAGGTCTGTTGGCTGCCATTGTAGCCTCTTCCGATGATGCCATTATCAGCAAGAGCCTTGATGGCATCATTACGAGTTGGAATAAAAGCGCGGAACGGATATTTGGGTACGCCCCCGAAGAAGCCATCGGGCAACATATCACCCTGATCATTCCACGAGAACGCCACACTGAAGAATCGGACATTCTCGCCCGTCTCCGACGAGGCGAGCGGGTTGACCATTTTCACACCGTCCGCAGGCGGAAGGATGGCAGCCTCCTCGATGTTTCACTGACCATCTCTCCGGTGAGAGATTCATCGGGACGTGTAATTGGAGCATCGAAAGTGGCGCGCGACATTACAGAGCAAAAGCAGGCTGAGCGAGCATTGCGGGAAAGCGAACAACGCTTTCGCGTGATTACGGACGCCTCGCCCATCCTGGTATGGATGTCGGGGACGGACAAGCTTTGCTATTACTTCAATAAGGGATGGCTGGATTTCGTCGGGCGCACTCTCGAACAAGAGTCAGGCAATGGCTGGGCGGAGAACGTGCATCCAGAGGACTTCGACCGCTGCCTGCAAATCTACGTTAGCAACTTCGATGCTCGTCGTCCATTTGAGATGGAGTACCGGATGCGGCATCACACGGGGCAGTACCGCTGGATACTGGATCGGGGGGTGCCGCGCTACGCGCCGGATGGAACGTTTGAAGGGTATGTTGGCGGTTGTCTCGATATCCATGACCAGAGAGAGGCAGCAGAGAAGGTTCGGATTGCTGATGACATGACGCGCCTGATGAAGGCGCAAGATGAAGAACGACGGCGTATTGCCCGCGATTTGCATGACAGTGCTGGTCAAATGCTAACAGTACTTGGATTGAGTCTTGCGCAGTTGGTTGAACGGGCACAGGTCAATGCTCCAGAGTTGGCTAAGGAAGGAAAAGAGATCGAAAGCGTAGTTCAACAACTACACCGCGAAATTCGAACAACCTCTTACCTTTTGCATCCGCCGTTACTGGACGAATGCGGTCTCGCGTCCGCGCTTAAGTGCTACGTGGAGGGGCTGGCAGAACGCAGTCACGTGGCCATCGCGCTCGATGTTGCCGCCAATGTTGGAAGACTGCCGAGTGATATGGAGCTTGCAATCTTCCGACTGGTGCAGGAATGCTTAACAAATATCCACCGACACTCCGGCAGCAAGACGGCTCTTATCCAAGTAGCTCGCGAAGGAGAGAGTGTCCGAACAGAGGTGCAAGATAACGGAAACGGCATATCGCCAGAGCGCTTGTCGGAACTTGAGGTCCACGGCTCCGGCGTTGGGATCAGGGGAATTCGAGAGCGTATCCGTCAATTCCACGGAGAAATGAAAATCGAATCGAATGGTTCCGGTACCTCTGTGATTGTAAGAATACCGATGCCCGAGGGAGCCCGTTCAGCAGATAGTGAACCGCTGCAGGCTGCAGTGTAGCGATCACTGATGTTCTTTCACGGGAAACGGGAAGCAATCCCGTAACGGCGTCAGATCGCGTGGCTATAAGTTCATTCCTCGATGAACGCGGCTCTCGAATTTTGCAGGCAAGCACCGGTTAATTGGCGGCAGCTTTTATTTTTTGTGCGCCGGCACTGCCGACGCAGTGTCGTGTTCTCCGTTATAGGCCTTCCACGCGCCGTCGATCACGAAAGCATGAATTGAATCTGACTGTTTGGTCGTCATGCGCAGATGCGGGAAAGCAAACTTGGGCGGATCGGAAAACCCCGGCATACCGTTCTCCCAATGCGTGCCCCCCAGCACAATGCTGTACCACTGCGCGTGCACTTCGGGGGGAGCGTAACGCAGGTCGGGGATCGCGCCGTTCAGCACCCAGGCGCCGCTGCCGTCGAGCCCGGGGGAATGGCATCCGTCGCAATAAAATGTTTTGTAGAGTTTCGCGCCCTCCTGAATCATTGCTGAATCCCATCGCTGAGCGGGCGGCTTGGGCACGGGCGGCACAACATCCGGCGGAGTCGGGAAGGGAACATTGTTGCCCAGCTTGAATGCCAAAATGCGTGAAGGTCCGCGCTTCGATCGCGGCGTGGCCATCGTCCAGGCCGGAGCGAATAGTCGCGACCCTGATCCCCATCCCACCGGCAACATCACATACTGCTCGCCGTTCACGCTGTAGGTGACCGGAGTCGATTCGATCGCCGAGCCAGTATCGATTGACCAAACTTTCTTTCCCGAATCCGCCGCGTAGGCCGCGAACTCGCCCGAGCCCTGACCTTGAAATACGAGATTTCCCGCGGTCGACAACACACCGCCGTTGGTCGCAATTTCCTCCTCGACCGACCAGCGTTCCGCCTGATTGACGGGATCCCATGCGATTAACCGGCCTTCGGTTTGCTGCATCCACTCGCCAGTTTCGACATCGGCATGCGAATCTGGCTTACGGTCCGTCGCTGGAATATAGACCAGGCCGCTAATCGGGTTGTAGCTCATCGGCCACCAGTTGTGGACGGTCCACTGCTTGCCGCCGCCCTCCGAAACCGGCACTTCGACAGCTCTGCCGGTGTTCATATTAATCGAGGTCGCCCAGTTCACCTTCACGATGGGCTTGGCCGAAATCAGCTTTCCGGTCTGCACATCGAGGATGTAATAGAAACCGTTTTTCGGAACGGTCATGGCCACGTGCCGCTTCTCGCCTTGGATCACGAGATCGGTGATCACGATGTGATTGTTTTCCGTCTGCATTCCGGGCGCGCTGGTCTGGTAATGCCACACGTACTCGCCGGTATCGGCCTTGAGCGCGACGATGCAGCCGGCAAAAAGCTTGCCTCCTTCGGCGCGGATTGCAGACAACTCGCCATAATCTGCGCCCGCTCCTGCCGTTCCGAAAATTACGTAATCGGTGGCCGGATCGTAGGTGATTGCAGTCCAGACATCGCCACCGCCCATGCGCCAGGCATCCCCGGCGGGCCAGGTTTTTGCGGCAATGT
>Ga0070761_10000537_pt1 | contig 24583 bp, 19 predicted proteins | sample HubBroMetageREF1_FD_66724 | JGI IMG/M metagenome (GOLD analysis project Ga0070761, IMG submission 66724) | Reference soil microbial communities from the Hubbard Brook experimental Forest, New Hampshire, USA - Hubbard Brook CCASE Soil... | ecosystem: Environmental > Terrestrial > Soil >... | reverse complement strand
GCGAAAAAGCCGCCAAAGACAAAGACCCGCTGCCCCGCGTTATTTGCGACTACATCGCCGGCATGACCGACCCGTTTATTTATCAGCAGTATGAGAAGTATTGCGGGGAGTAGGTCCCATGACGCCTAAGCCCAGGGTGCTAAAATCGCGGGCGATGCTTGCTCAGCGGACGGGAGGCTTATGGCAAATACCTTTGGCGCAGATATTCTGATTCAAGCGAAAGACCCGCTCAAGGCCGCTAACTTCTATGTCAAGGCGCTCGGTTTTGAGATTACCGATCAGAATCCAAAAATGGTCAGTCTGCACGGAAGCAATATCAATTTTTTCATCGAGAAGGGCCCTGCGCTGGGGCCGGTACTGGAAGTTACTGTCAAGAGTGTTAAGACGGCCAAAGCCAGTCTCCAGAAAAAGGGCTGCCGCATCATTAAGGACGAGCCGGATTTTCCGAGATGTTACTTCAAGGATCCCAACGGCCTGATTTACAACTTAACCGAGTGACCAACGCCCGCCGAATACAAGCACCCTCTGCTTTGTGGTAGCCTGCAAAATTGCTCCGGTTCGAACTAAATCCCATGGAGGCCATTCTTGAAGCTGTTTAACTCCGCACTTTTTATTTTGGTTATCACGCTCACCGCCGCCACCCCGGCGCTATGCCAGCAAGACAAGGCCGACAAAGTCGTCGTCGAGCGCGTGGGCGACACGGCATTTGTTCAGGTGCGCGCCCCGAGCTTCCAGACGCTGACGCCCCGGCAGCAGGCTCTGGCCTACTGGCTGACGCAGGCTTCGATCGCCATTGATCCGATTATTTACGATCAACTGTCCGCCTATGGTTTGCGAGAGAAGCGTCTGCTCGAAGAAATCATGGCGCATTCGAACGGAATCGATCCGGTGGCGCTCGCCAAGATCGCCGAATTCGCCAAGCTTTTCTGGGCCAACCGCGGCAATCACAACGAGCTGACGTCGCAGAAATTTTTGCCCGCTTTTACTTTTAAACAGCTGCAAGAAGCGGCTCGATCCGCCCAGAAGAACGGAGGGTTTCAGACGGCCTATGCCGATCTTCCGCCGCTACTGACCGCGCTGGATTTGATGCACGAGCTGGACGCATTGCGCGTCTCGCTTTTTGACCTTGCGTTTGAGCCGATGACGACCGCCAAAAGTCCGGTGGGCGGAAAAGACACGATCCAGGCCAGTTCGAACACCTTTTATCCGGGCTTGAGTCTGGACGACCTGAAGGGATTTCAGGAAAAATATCCGCTGAACTCTCGCGTGGCGAAAGGCGCCGACGGCAAGCTCACCGAACTCGTGTACCGCGCCGGCACGTCCGATGGCCGAGTTCATGACAAAGTTCCGCCCGGTCTTTATGCGACATTCTTGAAGCGGGCTAACGACTGCTTCGAAAAAGCGCGCGGCTATGCCGAGCCTGCGCAGGCCGCGGCGATCGACCATCTCATTCGCTATTACCAGACCGGCGATTACGCGGAGTGGGTGGGCTTCGGGACCGCCTGGGTGCAGAACGACGCCACCGTGGATTTTGACAACGGCTTCATAGAGGTTTATCGCGATGCCCGCGGCGCCAAAGGAAGCTCGCAGAGTTTTGTCACCATCACCGACAAGCCCATCACCACCGCCATGAAGAAGCTGGCGGAAAATGCGGCCTATTTCGAACAAAAGGCTCCCTGGGACGTCAAGTACAAGCTTACCTCGTTCAAGCTTCCGGTGGTGAAAGCGGTCGAAACCCTGATCGAAACCGGCGATTTCAGCGTTACGACTATCGGCGACAATCTGCCGAACGAAAACGAAATCCACGAGAAATACGGTTCGAAGAATTTTCTCTTCACCGGAAGCGACCGCGCCCTCGACGAAGCGACAGGCAAAACCTTCACCGCCGAGTTCGCCGCCGGTCCGGCCGAGATCGAACGCGATGACAAATACGGCATGGAGGCGCACAGTCTGATGACCGCCTTGCACGAAGTTATCGGCCACGGCTCGGGCAAGCTGAGCGCGCGCGTCAGCGGCGGCGCCCAACCCTTTCTGAAAGAATATTTTTCCACGCTTGAGGAAGCGCGCGCCGACTTGATGGCGCTGTGGAACGTGTGGGATCCAAAATTGAAAGAACTTGGACTGATCTCAAACCAGGAAGAAGTGGCCAAGGCTATGTATGACACGGCAGCTTCGGTCGCTTTGACCCAACTGCGGCGCATTCCCAAAGGCGACACGATCGAAGAAGATCACGAGCGCGACCGGCAGTTGATCGCCCACTATATCGCCGACAAGGTTCCCGGCTCCATCGAACAGTTCACGCGCGACGGCAAAACTTATGTTCGTGTCGTCGACTATCAAAAGATGCGCCAGGGAGTTGGGATGCTTCTGGCCGAACTCATGCGCATCAAAGCCGAAGGCGACTACGACGCGATCAAGGCGCTGGTCGATAAATACGGCGTCCACTTCGATCCCGCGCTGCGCAACCAGGTGGTCGAGCGTTATCGGAAGCTTAATCTGCCGACATATTTTGCCGGCGTGAACGCTCACTTGACCGCCAGCTTGAGCAAGAATGGGGAAGTGGAGAAGGTCAAGATCGATTATTGGGACGACCCCGCCGCGCAGTACTTGGACTACGGCGCCATGTTCGACTCGGGTCTCCTCCACGAACCGAAGAAGTGAGGCCCACTAGCGGAGATGTTCTTGTCCGGCGACGACAGGGCTAAGCCTCCTCAAAGCGCTTCGCCCGATCGCCAGATGGGCTATCCGATGTTGGGGTGGGGGGCAGTCAGCTGGCAATCTGCTTCGCATAGCAACCCCTGTGGACCGGCTTGCTTTTGTCATCGGAGCAGGTGTCGTCGGCTAGCAGTGTGAGCGGCTGGTTGCAGATCGCGCACATTACCTGGGGTGTGGGAAGGTCCATAACAATGCCCTCCGAAATGCTGGCCCACGTCGGCGTGCATCGCAAAGGGATTGGTTCTGTGTACGGTATCGTACACACTACAGGATTGTCGCGTTCTCCGAGGCGCTTCTTACCCCCAATCTCCGCAGACGCCGGGGTGCTGCCTTCAGCCACGTGTAGTCCCAATTCCGAGGAAAAATGCTTCCGGCGCTCGACCGCGGCCGGGTAATCCGCGAGCTTGGCGCGGAGTTGTTGGACGTATTGATGCAATGCCTTCCGAAGTTCGACGATCAGCCGAGTGAGTTCCTCGTCGTCGCTTCCAGCAAGGATCTGCTCGCACAGACTACGGATTTTGTCTTCCATACGACGCAATGGCGGCCTGCATCCAGACGAAGCAGTGGCGCTTGGCTAGAATTATGGAATAGCCATATCAAGGAAATACCGTAAATCCGGTATATTCCGAATGAATTTTGCCTAGAATTTTACGGGAAATCCAGTATCCACTGGCATTGCCATGGAAGGGCTGCCTGCCGAAACCAAAGCCGAAAATCTGACTTTAGTAATCTGCCCTGTTATCGCCGCCTGATGCAAAATTGATTGAGAATGCCCGGAACAGACATTGCGGCGAAAAGACGACGAGCCTCGCGCGTCAAGCTCGGCGGCTCCATCGCGGTCCTGATGCTGCTCGAAAACGGGCGTCAGATCCGCGGCCGCATGAATCAGCTCTCCCTCAACGGCGGGCTGGTCTCAATCGAACAACCGGTCGACGAGGGCATCCCGGTGACCGTGCTGTTTCACCTGGGCTGCACCAGTGTCCGCTGCCGCGCGCAGATGATGTTTCCCATGTGGGCTACCAAAGGATGCTTCCAGCCTTTTCGCTTTCTGGACCTGCCCGAGGCCAGCCGCGCCAGTCTGAACCGGGAATTGAAAGACCTGGTGCGAAGCGGCGCGACTCAGCGAGACGAAGAAGCCGGGTAGGCGTTCACAAGATCGGATGTCGATTCCCAGTGAGAACTCAGCCGTCCCTCCGGGACTTGAATCATTCTTCGCACTTTTCCCAGCGCTGAAGCGCTGGGCTACATTCGTTTGCCCCTACGGGGCTGGAGAATTCGGGCATTTCGTTCCACCGGATTGCCCGAAAACGCGATGCCGACCAGGCGTTCACTTTCCCGCGGCTGCCAAGATCTGTTCCAGCGAATATTTCTGCAACTCCCCAATCCGTTCCAACGTGACATCCGGCTTGGGATACTTGGCGACCTGCGACGCATCCCGCGCGTAGTGCCCCTGGCGCGGAAACACGGTGGTCACCCGCGTTCCCCAATGCTGCTTGATGGCCGCCAGAATACGCACCTTGTCGTCCACCAGCACATAGTGCGTCGCTGGATACCTGGCTTCAACGTCATCCAGTTCCAGTTCTTTATGGATGTAGATCAGGACGTGCCCTTCAAAGATTTCATACAGGCCAGAGCGGTCCACCTTGCGCGGCTGAAAAACCGCATCGCCGTCGCTCAGGATCACCGCCCGTCCCAGGCGCTGCGCATACTCCACTGCATCCAGCGATTCGGGAAACAGGCGGTTGGCAAAGGGATAATCGATCATGAAATGCGACACTGCCAGCAGCTTCGATTCGCGCGGCCGCTCGCTGCGATAACGCTGCAAGGCGCCCAGATAGTCGGCGTATCCGAGTTCGGTGCGCAACTGCTCGAAGATTTCCCAATAGCGCCCGGCGCTGTCGCCGCCCACTCTTTTGATCAGGTAGCGCTTCAGATCCGCCGAAACACGATCGTTGTCGAGCAGGGTATTGTCCACGTCGAAAAAGAACACGGTGCTCAGGTTGGTGTCGTCGCTATGCACACGGTCTCCTGAATCAGTAATCTCCGGAATCGAAGAGTGCCTTATCATGCCAGAAATCGCAACTCCACGTCGCCTCGATTCCGTCCCTTCCTGTACAATTGAGGCATCGCGAAAGCAGGAAAAAGCAGGAAATTTGCGCTCGCTACAAGGGGCTTGTACAGGTCCCATCCCTTGTAGTACAAAGGCGTCGTCCAGACAACCGAAGTAGCAGTCGAGGCAAAAAACTGTGACTCTGCCTCACAAACCGGGTGAATCCGTTTTCGCCTTTGCCAGGAGCCGCATTTCGTGGAACACATCGACCCAGCCGTCGTGAATCGCTTCGATACACGCTCCAGCCGGCCTTGTGAGTTCTGCCGGGAGCTCGACCCGCAATTTCCCCAACGCCGCCCGCTCGACCAGATGGTGGCCAGCAGCCGCAAGGCCATTGCTTCGGCCCATTTGACCGAGGACGGCTATGTTCGTCACCGCATGCTTGAATTGCGCCGGATGACTTCGCGCGCGCCGCTTACCGCCGCATGAGATGGTGATTTCTGCCCCAGAAATATTTTTCACGCAACTTTCGTGGCAGCGGGAAGTTCTAACGGGAAGTTCTAAATAGTTGGCCCCCAATTGGTGTACCCTAGGCGGGGGGAGGCTTTCCATGCTGGCCGGTATGCGATCCCGTTTCCTGGTTCTTTTCGTGGTGTTGTTCTTGGTGGCTGCGTTTTCGCCGCTTCAGGCTCAGGTCAACGGCGTACCGGCGTCGGTCACTTCGATCGGCTTCGGCGGGCACCTCGTTAACGGTGTGCCGCCTTCGGTCACTTCAATCGGATTCGGCGGGAACTTCGGCCCCAACGGTTACGGCAGCAACTGGTCCGTTTTTGGAAGCTTTTTATTGCCGGCGGACCCGAAGCGAGCGCTCAACTCCGAGCACCACCACCACCGGGATCACGACTTTCCCGTCGGCGTCCTCGAGCCGGCCTACATTCCATACGCTGCGGAAACCGACGATGACTCAGCCGCCGACGACTCGGTTGCCGCTTCTGGGCCGGGGAATGCGGATCCTTCCGGCAAACGCGCCGGGAACCGCGATTCAGCTCCGGCGACTGACACCCAGGCGGAAGAGCCCGTGGTCGCCCAGCCCTCGACCGTTCTTGTTTTCAAAGATGGCCACCAGTTCGACGTGCTCAACTATGCCATCGTGGGCGATACGCTTTTTGACTTCGCAGCCGGCCGCACCAAGAAAATCCTCCTCGCCGATCTCGATCTCCCCGCCACCCGCAAAGCCAACGACGACCGTGGCGTAGACTTCGAGATTCCCGTCACCACGCGGCCATAAGACCTTAACCACAGGAACATGCTTCTACTGCGTTCCGGGCAGGCTCCGGAACGCAGGGAAACCCTGATCCCCCGAACCCGCGGTAGTAATCGCTCTGCGTTCTTCGATTTCCTGCTTGACACGGCCGTCCCGCCAGATGGATACTTATGCATTGACTTGAATGTTTATTCATGTCCAAAACAGCGCGCCATAAAGCGATTCTCGACCTGCTCGGCGACGGACCTATCGGAAGCCAGGATTCCCTGCAGCGCCGGCTCGAGAGCAAGGGCTTCGACGTGGGCCAGGCGACGCTTTCCCGCGACATCCACGAACTGAAGCTGGTCAAAGGTCCGGAGGGCTATCGGCGAGCCGGCGAAAGCCTGGGCGCGGAAAGCGTTTTGCCTTCGATGATTCATCTCGCCCGCCAGTTCGTGGTCGAAATCCGCCAGGCGCAGAACTTGCTGGTGGTGAAGACGACGGTGGGCAGCGCGCAACCTGTCGCCGCCGCGCTCGACGCCTCGCACTGGCCAGAGGTCGTCGGCACGCTCGCCGGCGACGATACCGTGCTGGTCATCGCGGCTGACAAAAAGAAAGCGCAGGCGCTGGCTCGACATATTCGCGGGCTGGCATAGAAAAATCAGGTGTCAGGTCTTAGGTCTCAGGTGTCAGGAAAACCAAGACCCAAGACCTGACACCTAAGACCTGATTTACGGAGTGTTACGAAATGCACACTAGAACCGATCCCATGGCACTGATGAACCTGCCAACCATGAAGACGAACCCGTCTGCTCTGCTACCGGAGCCCGTCGCGCCGCGCGACCTGGTCTCGATTCACGACCTGGCTCCCGCAGAAATCCTCCAGCTCTTTAACCTCACCTCCGTGCTCAAGCAGCGTCCCGCGGACTTCCGCGGTGTTCTTGCCGGCAAGCAGATGGTGATGTTCTTCGAGAAGCCCTCGCTGCGCACTCGCCTTACATTCGAAGCCGGCATGGACAGCCTCGGAGGCAGCACCTTCTTCGTCGACCAGACGGCCAGCCGCCTCAATGCGCGCGAGTCGCTGTACGACATCGCGCACAACCTCGAACGCTGGATCGACCTGATCGTGCTGCGGACTTTCAGCCATTCCGTGGTGGAAGAGATGGCCACCTACGCCGGCGTTCCGGTGATCAACGCGCTCAGCGAACTCGAACATCCCTGCCAGGCGCTCGCCGACTTTTTCACTCTACAAGAGCATTTCGGCGATCTCAAGAAAATTCATTTCGCCTACGTTGGCGATGGCAATAACATGGCGCACTCGCTGCTGCTGGCGGGCGCCTCGGTGGGTGCGAAAGTTTCCGTTGCGACTCCGGAACGCTATGGGCTCAATCCCGTCATCGTCACCATGGCGCAGGCTATTGCGGAACAGACCAAGGCATCGCTGCGCATCGGCAACGACCCGCGCAAAGCCGTTGCCGGGGCCGATGCCGTCTACACCGATACGTGGGCCAGCATGGGACACGAAGAGGAATCTGAAGAGCGCGCCGCCATCTTCGCCCCTTTCCAGGTGAATGCCTCGCTGATGCAACTCGCAAAATCAAACGCCCGGTTCATGCACTGTCTGCCCGCGCATCGCGGCCAGGAGGTCACCGACCAGGTCATCGACTCGCTGAACTCGGTCGTCTTCGATCAAGCGGAAAATCGTCTGCACATTCAGAAAGCTATACTGGTATGGCTGTTGGGCGGCGCTACCGGCCGCTTCCCGGCTGGTCTCCAAGGGAGGAGCGCGCATGCATGAAAAGCCTGAAAGGATCGTTCTCGCCTACTCCGGCGGGCTCGACACCTCCATCATCATTCCCTGGCTCAAGGAAAATTATGCCTACGAAGTGATCGCCATGGTTGCTGACGTTGGCCAGGGAGATGACGTCGAGGCGGTCGTCAACAAGGCCTACAAGACCGGAGCCAGCAAGGTGGTCGTCGAAGATCTGCGCGAAGAGTTCCTGACCGGCTATGTTTGGCCCGCGCTGAAAGCGGGCGCAGTATACGAGAACAAATATCTGCTGGGCACCTCGCTGGCGCGTCCGGTGATCGCGAAACACCAGGTTGAAGTCGCGTTGCGCGAAGGAGCGGCGGCCGTCAGCCACGGATGCACGGGCAAGGGCAACGACCAGGTGCGCTTCGAGATGGCTTACCAGGCGCTTGCTCCGGAGCTGAAAGTCGTGGCGCCGTGGCGCGAGTGGGATCTGAAGTCGCGCGAAGACTGTCTCGACTACGCCGAGAAGCGCGGCATTCCCGTCACCGCGAGCCGCGAGAAGATTCACAGCCGCGATCGCAATCTGTGGCACCTGAGCCACGAAGGTGGAGAACTCGAAGACGCTGCCAACGCGCCGTTCGCGAGCACGTGGCAGATGACGAAGTCTCCGCAAGAGGCTCCCGACAAAGAGGAGCAGGTTGAAATCGGATTCGAAAAAGGCGTGCCCGTTTCAGTGGGCGGCCAGGCTCTCGATCCCGTATCGCTCGTCGAACTTTTGAACGAAATCGGCGGACGCAACGCCGTCGGACGCATCGATCTGGTCGAGAACCGCTTCGTCGGCATCAAGTCGCGCGGCTGCTACGAAACTCCCGGGGGCACGCTGCTGCTCGCTGCCCACGGCGAACTCGAAGCTCTGTGTCTCGATCGCGACCTGCTGCACTTCAAGCAGCACGTCGCGCTCAAGTATGCCGAACTGGTTTACTTCGGCCTGTGGTTCACGCCGCTGCGCGAGGCGCTCGACGCCTTCGTCGAAACCACGCAGCAGAATCTGACCGGCTCGGTCACGCTGTCGCTTTACAAAGGCAATGTCAGCATCGTCAGCCGTAAATCGGATTACTCGCTCTACCGCACCGATCTCTCCTCCTTCACCATGGGCGCAAGCTATGATCAGAAAGACGCGGAAGGCTTTATCCGCATTCTGGGACTGCCCTCGCGTTGCCGCGCGCAGACGCAGCACGGTCAGGGTGCGGGCACTTTGCATGAGTTGTCGAAGTAAGGGTCGTATCAGGCCACGCCTTCAGGCGTGGCGCACCCCGATTGGAATGACTCCGCCTTTAGGCGCTGGCCTTCGATGCGAACTGGCGAAACCCGGCCCCAAAGGGGCTTTATTTGAAGAATTGCCGGCAGCGCTAAAGCGATGCCCTTATACGAACCGAAGCAAAGCCTGAGGGTGTCGCAAGTTGCCTGAAGTTGCGCCAATAGAGGTCGCACAATGAAGATGTGGTCCGGCCGCTTCCGGCAGCCGCTTGACTCCGAATTTGAAAAATGGCAGCGGTCGTTTCCCTACGATCAACGGCTGCTGCCCTTCGAACTCGCCGCCAGCCGCGCCCACGCCAACGCTTTGGAACATGCGGGCGTGCTTTCCTCCGAAGAGCTTTCCGAAATCGTGCAAGCGCTCGGAGAAATCGGCCGCCGCGCCGAATCGTCTCCGGAATTTCTCAATGACCCCGAAGCGGAAGACGTTCATCACTTCGTCGAAAAGCAACTGGCCGTGCTGATCGGCGACACTGGCTACAAGTTGCACACCGGACGCAGCCGCAACGAACAGATCGCGACCGACCTCCGACTCTTCGTGCGCCACAGCATCGACTCGCTGCAAAATCTGATCGCCGACTGGGTCGAGGCGATGCTTGCGCGTGCCGACGCCGCGGGCAATTCGTCTTCAACCTTAGCTATGCCTGCGTACACGCACTTGCAGCCGGCCGAGCCTGTGCTGGTCGCGCATTGGCTGCTGGCGTATGTCGAAATGTTTCTGCGCGACGCCTCGCGCCTGGCCGACTGCCGCAAGCGCACGAACTTATGTCCGCTGGGATCGGGCGCTGTGGCCGGAGCCACGCTTACTCTCAATCGTCAAGCCATGGCCGCGGAGCTGGGGTTCGATGGCCCGACGGCGAACAGCATCGACGCCACCAGCGATCGCGACTTCGCCATCGAATTCGTCGACGTGCTCTCGTTGCTTGCGCTCCACCTCAGCCGCTGGGCGGAAGAGATGATCCTGTTCTCCACTCCCGCTTACGGGTTTGTCGAGTTGCCCGAGGCTTACTCCACCGGCAGCAGCGCCATGCCGCAGAAAAAAAATCCCGACTTGCTGGAACTGGTGCGCGGCAAGGCGGCTCGCGTCATGGGCTGCGCCACCACGCTGCAAACTCTGGTGAAGGGCTTGCCGCTCGCCTACAACAAAGACTTGCAGGAAACGCAGGAGCCTCTGTTCGACGCCTCCGACACGGTCATAGGCATGTTGCCGCTCGTGACCGGATTTATGAACACCGTCGAATTCAACGACGCGAAAATGAATCAGGCGGCAAGTTCGGGCTTTATAAACGCGTGGGCCGCGGCCGCCTATCTCGTCGAGCGCGGAGTGCCCTCGCGCCTCGCCCACGAAGCCGTCGGCAAGGCCGTTGCTTTGGCTGTGGAGCGCGGATGCGATTTGCAAAAACTGCCGCTTGCCGACTTGCAGGCGATCCACACGAGCTTCGACGCCGGATTCCACTCCTGCCTTGGGCTTACTGAGGTGCTGGCGTTGCACGACGTTCCCGGAGGCACTGCGCCTCGTCATGTCAAGCGCGCGCTGCAGAATGCTCGGGAGCGGGTTGCTGGGCTGCGTTCCCAAGAACCGCTTGCAACGCGCTAGATCTGGCATAAACTTACCAGCATGACCTTAAGGTCCGGGAGGCCTCCCAATGCGAATCTTCCTGCCGATTTGGACTATCCTGTTGATCTCAACGTCAGCCTTGTGTGCCCCCAAACAATTGGCCGAGCTGACCGCCTCCGACGGAACCGAAAATGACAATTTTGGATACGCCGTGGCCATGAGCGGAAACACGGTCGTCGTTGGGGCACCGAATGCGACGGTGGACGGGAATGTAGAACAGGGTAAGGCTTACGTCTTTGTCAAACCAGAGAGTGGCTGGGGCAATATGACGCAGGTCGCCGAGCTCGCGCCCTCCAACGGCTCGGAATATATGTCTTTCGGCGTGTCCGTAGCCATCAGCGGAGACACGATCATCGTTGGGACTGAAGAGATTAACGAGAACTCAATAGTCTACGTCTTCGTCAAGCCGGCGGGCGGGTGGAAGGACATGACCGAAACCTTCCAACTCGTTGGAGGTAAGTTGGAAACTTTCGTGGCAATTGACGGTAACACCATCGTCGTCGCTTCGGGAGGAATCGTTCAGGTCTATGTCGCGGCGAAGGGTGGCTGGGCGCATGGCGCGCAGTCCTCATACACCCTGACTGCATCGGATGGCACGAGCGGGGATGACTTCGGATCGTCCGTCGCAGTCTCGGGCGAAACGGTAGTAGTAGGTGCCGATTCCTTTAACAACGGCCTGGGTGCCGCGTATGTTTTCGTTAAACCAGCGGGCGGATGGACCAACATGACACAGACTGCCACTCTCACCCCGTCCAATGGTGGTGACGGCGATAACTTCGGAATATCTGTGTCCATCGATTCGAGCACGATCGTCGTCGGAGCCCCTGTAGATTCTCCTGATTCCCCGCCCCAGACGGCTTACGTGTTTGTCCAGCCTGCGGGAGGCTGGACCAATATGACCGAAACCGCTCAACTGCAAGGGACTGGCTCAGACGAAGAGGATTTCGGAAGATCCGTGGCTGTTCTCGGAAACCGGATCGTGGTTGGAAACCCATTTGCAATTCAGGGCCAGACCTTTCAAGGTGAATCTTACATTTTCACGAAACCCAAGACCGGCTGGCAGACAACGTCCCAATTTAGCGCCGCGCTGAGTGCCTCTGATGACAAAGGGGTCAATGACCAATTCGGCATTTCCGTGGCGATGAGCGGCGCCAGGATTGTCATTGGGACCGATAAGGATCCAATAAGCCCGGCGCTGCCTACGTCTTCTGAAGACGCGGAGCGTTTGAGCAAACGCGCGGCAGCCCTCCAAATCCCTTGCGCCCCGCGAGTCTTGTCCCTGCATTAGCGCATCTAAACCGGCAGTAGGATTTGGAGCATTTGCCCTGATTCTTAGCCGAGTTCTTTTCTTCGCGCTGTTTCTCCTAGCCATCTACGCCGTCCAGCGATTCTGGTTCCTGCGGGCATGGTCTTGGATTGGATCGTTCTCGAACGCCAACTGGCGCTTCGGTCTTCACGCCGGACTGATCGCGCTGGCCGCTGCGCTGCTGGCTACGCTGCTTGATCCGCTGCTTGGGCATGGCATTTCGCGGCTCAGTTTGGGCAGCTTCAACCCGGGCAAAGCGTTCACTACGTTTACCCGCTTGTGGATGGTTGCTTCCTTCTTTGGATTCCTGGCGATCGAATCGGTGGGAGCGATCGAGTGGGTGACGAACGTCGCGGCCCGGCTTCTACCTCATTCTGGTGGGGTGGCGGGTGGGTTCAGTCCTTCGCGGCGGACTTTCTTTCAATACGCGGCCGCTCTGGCTGGAGGCTTCCCATTTCTTGCCGCCACCTATGGATTTGCCACCGGGCGCTTGCGCTATACCATCGAGCGCGTCGATGTGCCGGTCGCCAATCTTCCTCCCGAGCTCGATGGGTTACGCATCGCTCAGCTTAGCGACATACACATTGGCGACTACATGCCGCCACGCGAAATTGCTCGCGCTGTCGACATGGCGAACTCTTTGCAGCCTGACATCTCTTTTGTTACGGGAGACTTCATCTCGGGCGAAGGCGATCCGCTAGCCGTTTGCATTACGGAGTTGAGCCGGCTGCGTGCTCCGCTGGGCGTTTGGGGATGCAATGGCAATCACGAAATTTATGCGGGCATGGAAGACGACGCGGAACGGCTGTTTCGCGCGAAGGGAATGCGGCTGCTGCGGGCGTCATCCGCTGTGGTTGAGCATAACGGCGGGCGCTTTAATTTGCTGGGCGTCGATTACCAACGCGACCACATGGTCAGCGGAGAGCGTACTGGACCGATGCTCGCGGAGATCGAGCATCTGATCCGGCGCGATATGCCGAATGTTTTGCTGTCGCACAATCCCAATTCGTTTCGCCGCGCGGCCGAGTTGGGCATCGAACTTAGCCTGGCCGGACACACGCACGGCGGGCAGGTGAAGTTTGAGATTGTGGATCACAGCGTCACTCCGGCCCGGCTGATCTCGCCGTTCGTCGCGGGACTTTATCGGCTGCCGATGTCGAACGGGCACTCGCCCGCAAGCAACGGTTTACAGAAGGCTGCGCTCTATGTGAACCGCGGGCTGGGAACGTTTGGCTTCCCGGTGCGGATCGGCGTTCCGCCCGAGATCACGCTGTTGACTCTGCGCAGAGCGTAGCATTAGCGATTTGAAGCCCACCAGATCAGCCCGATAAACAGGACTTGCATCGGGATCCGCAGCCAGAGCGCGGTCGCCGGCTTGCCGCGCAACGTCACTCCCTTCACTGCGGCATTTATGTTGGCGCTGAACATTCCGATGAGCAGCAGGATGAGGCAGATTCCGGCGAGTGCGCGGTATTGGGGAATGAGCAAACCGGCCGCGCCTAGAAATTCGCAAACTCCAGTAATGTAGACGAGGAGCATCGGCTGCGGAATGAAGGATGGGATCATCTCCGCAAGGTCGTGCCGCATCTTGTTGAAGTGCGCGACGCCGGTGAAAACGAACATCAGGGCGAGTGCGTAGCGAACCGAGTCATGCCACGTGGCGAGGGCGGTGACGCCGAGCGCGCCGATGCCCCGCAGAATCAGCCACGAAGTGAACAGGACGATCACCACTACCATAATGAGTGCCTGTACAGATGCGCTTGCGTCGAACGAAGATGCCCACTTCCGGGCCGCGACGCAGAGCCAGATTCGTCACTGTTCGGCCGCGCAGCTAGGGACCCGAACGTGGTATAATTGGTGAATAAATCCGAGCAGATAATACCTGTAGATACAGGCACTTAGAGGGATTTATGCGGGCACATAACCCGCGAAACTTTGCGTCGTTTGGACGGACAAGATGCCCGCCCCCACACAAGGTCATTCGAGCGTTTACTGAGAGCTGACGACTGAGAGCTGAGAGCTAACTTCATGGCTGACGATCCCCAAAATCCCGAACTCCCTTTAACTCCTCCGAACGGCGGCGACGGTCAACCTCCCACCGGTCCGGGCGCGCTCAACATGCAGCCCGTCAACATTGAAGAGGAGATGAAGCGGTCGTATCTCGACTATTCCCTGTCGGTGATTATCGGCCGCGCTCTGCCCGACGTCCGTGACGGACTGAAGCCGGTGCATCGCCGGATTCTTTACACCATGCAGCAGATGGGCCTTCGCCCTGGCGGCGCTACGCGCAAGTGCGCTCGCATCGTCGGTGAAGTGATGGGCAAATACCATCCGCACGGGAACCTGGCTGTGTATGACGCGTTGGTGCGGTTGGCGCAGCCGTTCGCCATGCGCGCGCCCCTGGTCGATGGGCAGGGCAATTTTGGATCGGTCGATGGCGATCCTCCGGCGGCCGATCGATATACCGAAGCTCGTTTGACGCGTGTCTCGACTGCGCTGCTTGAGGATCTCGACAAGGAAGCGGTCGACTTTTATCCGAACTACGATGGCACCGAGACGCAGCCCGCGGTTCTTCCTGCTCGTTATCCCAACTTGCTGGTGAACGGATCGGACGGCATCGCTGTCGGCATGGCTACCAAGATTCCGCCACACAATCTTGCCGAGATTGTCGATGCCACGATTACGCTGGTGAATAACCCTGGCGCGCAGTTGCCGGAGATTCTGAAATTCGTGCAGGGACCCGATTTTCCCACCGCGGCCATCATTCACGGGCGCGCCGGAATTTTTGAGGCTTACCGAACTGGCCGCGGGCGTTTCATGATGCGGGCGCGCGCCGCCATCGAGAACATCAACAAAGACAAGCAGGCGATCGTTGTCACCGAGATTCCTTACCAGGTGAATAAGGCGCGGTTGATCGAGCGCATCGCCGATCTCGTCAACGACAAAACGATCGACGACATCTCCGACATTCGCGACGAAAGCGACCGCGACGGCATGCGCATCGTGATCGAACTCAAGCGCGGAGCCGAACCGCAGATCGTGCTCAACCAGCTCTTCAAACACACTTCGATGCAGGAAGGCTTCAGCATGATTCTGCTGGCCGTGGTCAACGGACAGCCGAAGGAACTGGGGCTGATCCAGGCGATCAAACACTTCATCGACCATCGGGTCGATGTGGTGCGGCGGCGGACTTCCTATTTGCTGAACAAAGCAAAAGACCGCGAGCACATTCTCGAAGGCTACCTTACCGCGCTCGATCACCTGGATAACGTGATCGTGATCATTCGCGGCAGCGCCAACCGCGGCGATGCTCGAGAGAACCTGGTCGCCTACTTTGGCGGCAAGAAGATCGACGTCAATACCAGTGGGCGCGCTCCGAAGCTTGACGCTGATAAGCCGTTTACGGCGAAGCAGGCGGATGCGATTCTCGAACTGCAATTGCACCGGTTGACGAAACTCTCGATCGACGAAATTTCCAACGAGTTGAAGCAGGTGCGCGAGGCGATTGCCGAGTACGAGTCGATTCTTGCTTCCGAAGCGAAGCTCCGCAAAGTCATTATCAAGGAACTGGAAGAGGTCAAGAAACTTTACGGCGATGCCCGGCGCACTGTGATCGAAGACGAAGCGGCGGAGATCATGCTGGAAGACCTAATCGCCGATGAGCAGGTTGCGGTTACGGTCAGCCATTCCGGCTACATGAAGCGGACTCCGATTTCGACTTATCGTATGCAGCGGCGCGGCGGCACCGGGCGCACGGGCATGAAGACGCGCGACGAGGATTTTGTCGAGCATCTCTTTATCGATTCAACCCACGCTTACATGCTCATCCTCACCAACACAGGGCGCGTGTACTGGCTGAAGGTGTATGAAATTCCCGATATCGCGGCTGCCGGGAAGGGGAAACATGTTGGCAACCTCGTCGGTTTACAGCCAGGAGAAACCGTGCGCACCATGCTCGCGGTGCGCGATCTGGAAGAAGAAAATCGATACGTCTTTTTTGCGACGCACAACGGCACAGTGAAGAAGACCGAAGTAAAAGATTTCTCGCACGTGATGTCGCGCGGCATTATCGCCATCAATATCGAGCCGGGAGACGAACTGGTCGCGGCTTCGCTGACCGACGGCAACCAGATTGTCTTTCTCGCCTCGCATGATGGGCAGGCGATTCGCTTCGACGAGAACGACGTCCGCCCCATGGGACGCAACGCCACCGGCGTGCGCGGCATGAACCTCCACGAGAAGGATTACATCGTAGGCATGGCTACTACGATCAAGCCGGAAGCAAAAGCGGTCGCCAAAGAAGGCAAAGACGATGTCGCTCCCGAAGTCGCCGACCTGGTCCCGGAAAAAGGCTCGCTCATTCTTTCCGTAACCGAGAATGGATACGGCAAGCGCACTCCAGCGGACGAGTATCGGCTGACCAATCGCGGCGGCAAGGGCGTGATCAACGTCAAGACCACGGCCCGCAACGGCAAAGTCGTCGGCATTTCGCAGGTGACAGAGAAATCCGAGGTGATGCTGATCTCGCAGTACGGCAAGATCATCCGCATCGAGTCGAAGTTCATTCGCGAATCGGGACGCTCGGCGCAGGGTGTGCGGCTGCTGAACGTTGAGCCGGGAGACCGGGTCGCGGCGGCGGTGGTGATTCCTCCGGAAGAGCCGAACGGGAATGGGACGCTAATTCAGTAACGCGCCGATAGTATGCGGTGTGCTTTTGCATTATGCTGAAGTTGGTGGAGGCGGCGAATGAAAACAGCAGACGTGATGGAAGTTCCAGTTTACGGACTCACCGAAGCTGCCCAATATCTCAGGGTGCCGCTCAACACGCTTCGCTATTGGGTGCAAGGAGGCGGGTCTGTTTCTCCAGTCATCCGCCTTGCAGGTAGCGACCCATCCCGCCTGTCGTTTGCGAACCTCCTGGAATGCTATATGCTCAGCAGCCTGCGAGGGATCTACGACGTCCGGCTACCTAAAGTCCGCAGAGCTCTCACGACGTTGGGGAAGTATGTGAAGCATCGTCATCCACTCATCGACCAGGTTTTTCAAACGGATCGCCGCGACCTGTTCATTGAGCACCTTGGAGACATCGTCAACTTATCCCGCGGAGGTCAGCTTGAAATACGCGGGATGATGGACCTGTACTGGGAACGCGTGGAGCGCGACCCGAGCGGCTTGCGTAAGCTTTATCCTTTCGTCATGGGGCGGACATCGAACGAACCCCGTTTGATCCTGATCAATCCGGCGGTTGGCTTTGGCAAGCCGGTAATTGCTGGGACCGGTATTTCGACCGCAGTTGTCTCCTCCAGGTTCAACGCTCGGGAGTCCGTGCCCGACCTGGCGTCCGAATATGGTGTCGCGCCAAAACAGATCGAAGAAGCGATCCGGTGGGAGCAGCGGACAGGAGCCGTCGCTGCCTGAAGAGTTCGTTCTTTACCTCGACGAAAATCTTCACAACTGCCGCCCCATTCTCGACGCTCTCGCCCAGCACGGAGTCAGATACGAACGCCACGGCAATCATTTTCCACCGGGAACAGAAGACACCCTTTGGCTGCCCTCGGTCGGAAAAAATGGCTGGCTGCTTCTCACAAAAGACAAGAGAATCCGTTTTCAATGAGCTGGAAAAATCAGCGGTACAGCGATACCGCGTGCGAGAATTCTATTTTGCATCCGGGAACTACAGCGGGTCCGAGATGGCTGCCATGCTGGTGAACGCGCTGCGAGAGATGGCACGATTCTGCCGCCGATACGATCCACCATTCATTGCGAGCATCAGCAAGAGCGGGAAGGTCAGCTTAAGATTTCCCACCAATTCCTGAAATGGCTTCGGCGGTATTACGGCAGTCACTTCTAAATAACCCCGCTTTCGATTATTGTTAATCTTAGTGATACTGTCCCTCCCCGTGTGTGCCCGCGCGGTTGCAGACTGTTGGTGAGCGTGCGTTTGTGCATGACCTTGTGCTGAACTCTGTAAACGCAAAACCGGAACCCGCGGACCAAGCACCGTACGGCGAACTTCTGAGCCGGCCGATTCGCGAGCTGGGGCTTACGCTTGCCGGGTCTCCGGTGGAGCGGTTTGTCGAACAGCTTTATCGCGAACTGGATGCCAAGGGGCTCACTAAATTTCGCCCGGCTTGCTATTTGACCGATGAGTGGGGATGTCCGTCGGGCGAGCCGATTATAGGGATTCCGTTTTATTTGGCGCATGCGGCGCTCGCACAATTGGAAAAAGAAACGCATGACCTCGAAGACGCGAGAGAAATCATGATGTATCTGCGGCATGAAGCGGGACACGCGTTTACCTATGCGTACAAGCTGCACAACTCGGCGGAATGGAAAAAGACTTTTGGGCCGTTTCGGAGGCCTTATCGCGACAACTACAGGCCCGCGCCGTTTTCGCGCGACTATGTGCGGCATTTGCCGGGGTGGTATGCGCAGAAGCATCCGGATGAGGATTTTGCCGAGACGTTTGCGGTGTGGCTGACTCCGCGCTCGAATTGGCGGAAGCGCTATCGGGGCTGGGGTGCGATGGAGAAACTGCGTTACCTGGACCGGCTGGCGCGGAAGTTGGGGAAGAGCGATCCTCCGCGGCGGCGCGGCGTGACCGACATAACCGTCGACGACATGGAGACTACGGTGGCGGAGTTCTACCACCTGCAACAAGCGGCACGCGGAGAAGTTGAGGCCACAGAGCTGGGCGTCAGTGAACTGACACCAGATACGGATTTGCGCGACATTTTCCCGGTATCGAAGCGGCGCAAAACGGCGCAGCCGGCGCGCGATTTTCTGCATCAGCATCGCAAGGCGGTGATCGACAAAGTGGCGCAGTGGACGGGAGCGCAGCGTCCGCTGATCCGGACTTTGATGGACTCGATTGAAAAGCGTGCCGGTGAACTCGACTTGCGCGCCGACAAGACGCGCAGCGCCGAACATCTGGCCGAAGTTACGGCTTATGCCACGGCGCTGGTAATGACTTATGTGACGAAAGGAAAATTTATTCAGCCGTAGAAGAACAGGTCTTAGGTCTTAGGTCTCAGGAAAAGCGGGCACGGTCAATGTCCTGGATTTTCCTGAGACCTGAGAGCTGACACCTGACACCTGCACCTGGGAGAACCGATGATCGGAGCCAAACTTAAGATCGCACTGCTGTACGACTTGTGGAATGAAGATCCGGTCGCGGCGGCGGCGAAGGAAGAGACAGCGGTAGCCGCTGTGCGCAAGCCTCGCAAAAAAGTGAAGAAGGCAAAAAAAGAGAAGACGGATCGCGAGGAAATTTCCGAAGCCATTCAGAAGCTGGGGCACGAGCCCTCCTACTTCGAACTCGACGGGCGGCCGCAGTCGCTGCACGCGCTCTCGCGTTGCGATGCCGACCTCATTTTCAACCTGACCGAGTCGTTCGATGGCGATGACACCAAGGAAATGAATGTGGTCGCGTATGTCGACCTGCTGGGATTGCGCTACACGGGCGCCGGTCCGCACGCGATTTTCATGTCGCAGGACAAAGCGATTGCCAAAAAAATCTTCGCGTTTCACGGCATCAAGACTCCGTTTTTTGCGACGGCCTATCGCGGGCGCATTGATCATGCTCATGACATTTCCTTTCCGCTCATCGTCAAACCGTCGTGGGAGGATGGGTCGATCGGCATCGATGCCGGCTCGGTGGTGACGAACATCAAAGAGATGATGGAGCGCATCCAGTACATCCAGGATGAATTCGATTCGCCGGCTTTGATCGAGGAATACATCGAGGGGCGCGAGATTTATGCCGGCATTATGGGCAGTTACGAACAGACGCAGGTTTTGCCGCTGGTCGAACTCGATCTGTCGCGCTTGCCCGAAGGCACGCCAAGAATCGCCAGCTATGATGTGAAGTTCGAAAAGAATACTGAAGCCTACAAGCTGACCAAATCAGCGATCGCGGAAAATCTGGACGAAGATACGGTGAAGCGGTTATCCGATACGGCTTTGGCCGCCTACCGTGCGCTCAAGCTGCGCGACTATGGACGCATCGATATGCGCCTGGCTCCTAATGGCGACGTCTACGTTATCGAAGCGAATCCGAATCCGTGGCTGGCTAGCCGGCAGGAATTTGCCATGGCGGCTAAGGCCTCGGGACTGTCTTACACGGAGATGATTGGCACCATTATCGATTTGGCGATGAGCCGCTACCTGAATGCCAACCTGGTGAACGCGGCGGCTATGCGCTAGTTTCACGAAGAATCTGTCGTCCCGAACGGCCCTTATGCCTGGCCCATGTTCTTGTGATAGTAGGAGTCGGTAGTGGGTCAGTTTGGACTACAAATTCCCCGAGCGGCAAAAGCCAGCATTGAAACAAGCTGGTTATCGCAGCCGTAAACCGCTGCGCCACCCAAAATCAAGTACAGCTCCGTGTTTTTCCGCAGGCTGTAAAGCCGTGTCCTTTCATAGCAAATTCGAAATGACCCACGACCTGGGCGTCCTCGGCCTTGACGAACGCCTGCCGGTGAAGCATAATGGCGTTCCTCGACGAGTTGTGTCTTCCTCCCCCTGGAATTGAACGAGCTGTAATCGAGCCGAGCTAGGACCGTCTTAGCTTGTCTAGCTCCTCTCGCAGAATTGCATGGATTGCTGGAGGCGTTATGAAATCTCTCCGCTTCGTCTGCTGCTTCTCCGTTTTTGTGTTCACCGCTTTCCTGATCGTGTTGGCGGCGGCGCAATCGAATCCTGTTGCCGCACCGGCGCAACGAATGGATGCAGAACTGTCCAGAGTGCGAGGAGTCGTTGGCTCGGAGCGCTTTCCTGCGAGCCGATCTCAACCCAGCACATCCCCGGTTGACGCGGCGGAGATGGACAATTCTCTTTTCTTTCCAGTGGTGCCCTACAATGGCGGCGGAAAACTAGGCTGGTCGCTGGCGGTCGCTGATTTGAATGGAGATGGCAAGCTGGACGTCGTGTTCGCCAATGCGACGGGCGAACCCAATGGAGACGGTGTAATCGGTGTTCTGCTCGGCAATGGCGACGGAACCTTTCAGTCAGCCATCGGCTATGACGCTGGTTGCAGTGCACAGTCAATCGCAGTTGGGGACTTGAACGGAGATGGCATACCAGATGTGGTGGTGGCATCCGCGGGCTGCGTATCGGTGTTGCTGGGTAAAGGCGGTGGTGTTCTCCAGCCAGCGGTGACCTACAGTTCCGGAGGGGGTGCCGATTACGGCGGCGAGGGCATATTTAATCCAGTGCAGATCGTCGACGTCAATGGCGACGGCAAACCAGATGTGCTGGTTATAAATCAAACCAATACACAAGATGGGGACGGGTCCGTCGGAGTTCTGCTCGGCAACGGCGACGGGACCCTGCAGGCCGTAAAGACCTATGACTCGGGGGGCTTTATTGCCAGTTCGTTCGCAGTAGCGGACCTGAACCATGATGGTCACGTCGATCTTGTGGTAGCCAATTGTGGTCCAACCGGCACTACAGCTTGTCCCTCGAACAACGGGACAGTTGCTGTGTTACTGGGCAATGGCAACGGAACATTTCAAGCCGCTCGCACCTTCGCCAGAGGGGGCACTGGCAACTCTGACTCCCCCGTGACGGTCGCGGATGTAAACGGCGATGGAATACCGGATATTGTGGTCGGCAACTCCTGCGTGCTTGGGAAAAACGGACACTGCAGCGCGAGCGACGGCACCGTAGGAATTTTAATCGGCAAGGGCGATGGCACTTTCAAACCGGCAGCACACTACGACTCGGGTGGTTATGGGGTCTCGTCATTGACAGTAGTGGACGTCAACGGCGATGGCATACCCGATGTGGTTGTTGCCAGCGGAGGCGTTGGGGTGTTGCGCGGCAAGGGCGACGGAACCTTCTGGTTAGTCGATCGGTATTTCACTGACGGCGGCGCAGCCCAGGTGTTGGTCGCTGACTTGAATGGCGACGGCAAACCCGATCTGATCGCCCCCAACCTCACTTCGAGCGACATCGCGGTACTTCTAGGAAACGGCAGCGGATTTTCCGGCCCCAACCTCTTCCCGTCCGGCGGCTTCATTGTTTCTTATTTGGCCGTCGCCGACACCAGTGGCGATGGACGGCCCGACCTCCTTTCGGCAAATTGGTGTTCGGTAACAACCACGTGCCAGGCCGGAGAAGCGGAGATTGGCACACTTGGAGTTCTAATCAACAACCCGGCCTTCGTTTATAACGGCACGACAACGACGCTGGTATCGAGCGCCAATCCGACGCCTCCGAATCAGGCAGTCACCTACACGGCGACGGTGACAAACCCCGGCGGCGGCTCCGTAACCGGAACAGTTTCATTCTCCCAGGACAACAAAACGCTCGGGCAAGTAACGGTGGCCGGCAACCAGGCCGCTTTAACTGTCCCATACCAAAAGCAAGGGAGTTATGGCGTCCAAGCCGCGTATTCGGGGGATGCGAACAATGTTGGCAGCACATCGCTCACTCTCGATGAGTACATTAAAGTGCTGCCGGTAACGTCAAAAACAGTCCTAACAACATCGGGATCTCCCTCTGACGTCGGACAGCCGGTAACCTTCACTGCCACAGTCACCTCGCAATTCGGAACCATCCCAAACGGCGAGACTGTCACGTTCTACGAAAACAACACGCTGCTCGGAACGGGCACAACCACAAATAGCGTGGCCAGCTTGACCACAACTTTTACCAAAGCCAAGACTTACTCCATCAAAGCCACTTACTTCGGCGACGATACTTACGAACCCAGCTCGGGAACGGTGAAGCAGGTGGTAGATAGAGATAGCGACGCCGTGTTCAGCAACACTGCGGCTCTGGAGTCTGCCGCGGCTGCCTCGAACGCTGCGGCCGCCTCGAACGCTGCGGCCGCCAGACCTGACCAGCGGCAAGCGCCCTGCCCTTCGAAGACCAAGATATACGAGGTCAGCGGTGGTCCGTATGTCACCGAGCCGTTTACGCTGGGCGCCACCGCCAATATGAATCAATACTGCCACAGCGTCTATCACGTGATTTGCAGCGGGGAGATGTTGTTCTACGTTTGGGACGATGGCGGGTGGAACTCACTCGGCGCGGGTACCTACCAAAACGAATGTGCGTGGCAGTTGCAGACGACCTCTCTCCCTACCGGGACGCACCGCATCAAGGCAATTTACACCGCCGATCAGGACGGCTTCGGCCCGAGTTCCGCACTGAGCTCAGCGGACGTCGAGAAGTGGCCGACAACCACGACTCTCACTTCGACGCCGAATCCTTCCACCCATAAACAAGACGTGACCTTCACTGCGACAGCCGTGCCCAACGAAAATGCGCCTACCACGCCAACTGGCAAAATCAAATTCGTGAATGGAACGGAAACACTGGGAACGGCTGTCGTGAACTCCAACGGCGTGGCGACGTTCGTCACGCAGCACCTTCCCGTCGGCACCGACTCGATTACCGCCGAATATCTCGGAGACGGTGATAACGCTTCCAGCACGTCCGCGGCGCTAAGTCAGGTCGTGAATCCTTAATTCGCTGTCAGTCGCGTCGACGGGCCGACTTCCGCCAACCTAATCGTCTGGAAGGAAAAGGCTGCCGAAAACAATGGCAGCCTTGTGCGGACAAGGTGTCCGCGCCACGCTATCTGACACCACACATTCCAGTTCGCGCCGCCGACGCCTTCGCCAAGTTTTCTGCCAGAGTGAGCAATTTTGAACAGACACGCGCTGCCCTGGAGGTATTTATTTGTGAGACGCGCTTCGAGAACCGAAACTCAAGCATCGTGTGGGGCTCCTGGAAGTCAAAAGAAGTCAAACCGGAAATTCCGGTTTCGCGCTTTTGCAACTCGGACCGATCCTTGCATCGTCGTGAACCTGGACATACTTCACCTCGAAGTTTTCCCATCAACCGTTCAACCGAGGAGACCTGCCAATGAATCCGATCAAGATGTCCGAAGATATCAACCATCTGCGCCGCAGCTTCCTCAGCACCGCGGCAATGGCGATTACCGCCGCCCAATTCGGAATGCTAAGTCTCGCGAAGGCCGAAACCCCGAGTGAAACAGCTACAGAAATCCCCCCGGTAAAGCCGGGGACAAACACGTCATTCAGCTCAATGAAGCAGATCGACGCCGGTCTGCTTAATGTTGGATACGCCGAAGCCGGCCCCGCCGATGGCCCGGCAGCCATTCTTCTCCATGGCTGGCCCTACGACATCTACAGCTTTGTCGACGTCACACCGGTGCTGGCAGCGGCGGGCTACCACGTCATCGTCCCCTATCTGCGCGGCTATGGCACCACCAGCTTTCTCTCCAGCGCAACCATGCGCAACGCCCAGCAGTCGGCCGTTGGCCTCGACATCATCGCTCTCATGGATGCACTCAAAATTCAGAAAGCCACCATCGCCGGCTTTGACTGGGGCGCGCGCACAGCCGACGTCATGGCAGTACTATGGCCGGAACGCTGCAAGGCAATCGTTTCCGTCAGCGGCTATCTGATTAGCAGCCCTGCGGGCAACCAGACACCGTGGCCGCCCCAGGCTGCATTCGCATTTTGGTACCAGTACTATTTCGCCACTGAAGTCGGCAAGGCCGGCTATGCGAAATACCTCGACGAGTTCAATAAGTTCATCTGGCACCA
>Ga0070761_10000535_pt1 | contig 24597 bp, 21 predicted proteins | sample HubBroMetageREF1_FD_66724 | JGI IMG/M metagenome (GOLD analysis project Ga0070761, IMG submission 66724) | Reference soil microbial communities from the Hubbard Brook experimental Forest, New Hampshire, USA - Hubbard Brook CCASE Soil... | ecosystem: Environmental > Terrestrial > Soil >... | reverse complement strand
CCTTACCCATCTCTTCCCACTTCCCGAGGTACTGGCCGAGGCCGATCTCACAAGTATAGGAATCGAACCGGAACAGGCTGAGAGGATTCGCGTTCTTGCAGCTGGCTATCGCCATGGCAAAAGTCCAGTGAGATCCACCTTGCCTCGTCTCGATGAGGCGGGTTCGCAATACATCGCGATGCGTGCGCTGGGCGAGCCTGATCCCTTTCGAGCTCCAGCACGGTGGCGGCCTTGGGGCGCCTACGCGGCGATGTTTCTTTGGATTGCCGATGCGGAATCCGCCGAACGCGGAACGAAGAGCTCTTAGGCTTCCCGCAATTCGGCCTGGATAATAATTCCGAGATCCAGGACGTAAAGCGCGATCACCAGATCACCCAGATCTGTTGCAATGACGCTCGGCGGCATCAGTTGAACGATGCCCCACAACAAGAAGGCGGATCCGAGCAGTAACCGCTTCACCAATTCGATCGGCGGCGGCCGAAGCAGGCCTTGCAGAGCGATGTAGGAACCACCCGCCAGCAACAGCGGCATCGCGGAAAGTGGAGCGTGACCGAGCAAGGCCCACGCTCGCGGCGCCATCGCTACTACAAACTTGACGAGCGCGCTAAGTTCCGGAGCAGCGTCGCTCAATAGCAGCACGCCACAGGCCAGGAGCGCCGCCACCGTCAATGCTCCGGCCGCAACTCGCAATACGGTCTCGACTGTTGAGCGCCGTTCCGGTGGCTCGCTCGGACTGAGAGTCGGCGTTCGACCTACATCCCGCAGCGCGGGTTTCGTTGCTTCATTCACGACTATCGAGTCTGCCGACTTACGAACGCGATGGGAACCGAACAAGGCTTCCGACGGGCGCATTACGTCCGAAAATTGCCAGCCTGTCTCTCGCGTTGAACCGAAGGATCGGATTACGTCGGAGAGGAAAGTATTGGACGATTCTCAACGATGGTTATCCACGATCGATTCTGGCGGTTGGTTCTTCTCTTCTGGTGGTGTTCAGCCGCGGCGCTGGTGCTCGGCATGGCGAGCAAACGATTGCTTCAACCCGTAATTGAAAATGACGCGGCGCCGCGGATGACGATTGTCGCGCCCGCCGAATCTTCAGCCACTCGACCCGTGATCATTCCGCCGGCGACGGTGGTCCGACGCTCCGCTGAACACGTTGCCCATTCAGTCTCAAGAGCGCACCACATTCGCCACTCAATACTGCGATCCGCAGAGAGCGCGCTCGCTGAATCGGCAAAGGCGCCTTCCATAAGTCATCCAGCTTCGCCGAGAACGGCAGCGGTTATGGCGGACGCTGCGAGCCCATCAATCGATCGCCCTGTCGAGGCAGCCAAGCCGATCCCGACAGCGACAGTTGGAACTGTGCCGACAATCGAGGCGGCTGCGAGCAAGCTTAGCGATCAAGTGGCGTCGACACAGAAGTGGCTGGCGGACAAGACAGGCATCACCGTTCACGGTCTCCTGGATTTCGGAACCAATTACAACTTCAACCAGCCGGCGACCGGAAACAATCTTTACCGGGTATTCGATTACTTCGGCGCCAGCAGCTTCGAACCCAATCAGGCCGAGCTTTACCTTAGTCGTGCAATTCCCAATCAGCCCGGCTTCGTCATCGATCTTAACTTCCTCAACACCGCTGAAGTTATGCATGGGCTTACGTCCTACTACGGCGATCAACAGGGGGCACACAATCCTACTGGCTGGATGGATCCAACCCAGGTCTATCTCACCTATACGATACCGGTCGGAAGCGGCATCAACTTGTCGGCGGGCCGCCAGGTGAGCCTTATCGGCTTCGAATACATTCCGTCGTGGAACAACATCAACTTCAATCAATCGATCGATCTCTTGTACAGTCTGGGCGAGCCATTCACGGTGACAGGGCTGCGTGCCGCCTATTCCTTCAACAAGTACCTCGCGGGCACGATAGGCATAAACAATGGATGGGACACGATCGCTACCAAGAACATGTTTCAGACCGTAGAAGCGCAGCTTTCGTTGACTCCTAACGAAAATCTTACCTGGAACCTTCAAGGCATGTATGGCCCCTCGACTGGGGCTCAGTCGGGCAGCAAGCGAGCACTGGCTAACACTACCGTCGCATGGAAGACGCCCTACAAGCCGCTGCAACTAGGCTTCGAATATCTATTCGCCGATCAGTCCGCGCCAGTTTTCTTTTCGCCACTGGCCGAGAGCCCTGCTTACACAAATCCGTTGCTATCACCGCACGCGCAGCCATTTCAGCATAGCGTATGGTGGTCGGGCGTCGGTGTGTGGGCCGCATACAATCCGACCGACGCGCTCCAGCTCGCCACTCGCGGCGAATGGTTTGACGATGCTTCGGGCGCGCGCAGCGGTATTGCACAGAACCTTGGAGAGATCACAGAGACGCTGAGTTACACCGTCCCCTTCTTCAGTAACCTCACGGCGAGATTGGAGTATCGGCACGATTTCTCGAGCGAGCATCCGTTCCCCAACTCCGGACCTGTTGTCACTTTCGTATGCCCCGCGGGACGATGCGTCTCGACGGCGCATACGTACTCCGGCCAGGACACGTTTGAGACCGCACTGATACTGAAATTCTGAAAGCCAGATGAGACGCCGCCACTCGCCCGCACCAAATGGGTAAGACAAGGCGCTACCGGTCTTTTAGCTGAGGATCGTCAGCGGCAACGCATCGCGCCTGCGGACGCAGCTTCAGCTGCGCAACCACTTTATTCATATCCGGATTATGCGTGTGCCGGTCGAGGTCCTCGAGTACCTTTGCTTTCTGCGTCTCGCAGTCCGAGAGTGAGTCGAAAGTCCCTACTTCGTACCAGCGAGCAAGTGGCAGTTTCGGATCGATTGCATTCTTATTCGCACTCCAGGGCGGATAGAGCAGATACCACCCGGCCAACGCGAGCCCCGCTGTGCGGCAAAGCTTCATGCAAGACTCATAGCGCGACGCACAAATTGACGGAAGGCTCGCGGGCGTCGCCGAAGGGCTATTATACGTCCTTAAAGGCTGGCAGCTGGACGATGACCCTGGTGCCGATTCCGCTGTTACTGTCGATCGAGATACGGCCGCCGTGCGCCTCTACAATATCCTTGACGATTGCGAGTCCCAGTCCGGCTGACCCCGGCTGGTATCCCGGGGTGTTGTATTGTGCGTATCGCTCGAAAACGTGATCGCGAATTTCGAGCGGGATACCCGGACCGGTATCGGCCACCTCGAGGCGAAGGAGGTTGCCTTCACCGGGACGTGCCGCAACTTCGATACTTCCGCCCTCGGGCGTATAGCGAAGCGCATTTCCAATCAGGTTTGAGATGACCCACGAGAGTTTGATCCGATCGGCACTGACCACCGGTGTTCCCTCGATGCGCGTTTCGAGGCAAACGTTCTTTTCCTGGGCTTGCATCGCGAAACGCTTCACGGTCTCTGTGATTAACGTTCCCAACTCGATCCTGACGCGCTCACTCGGGATCGAGGGAATATTCCCGCGCGCCAGGTTCATCAGGTTGTCGGCCAGCTGGTTCATGCGCATGGTTTCCTCGACTGTCATAGCGACCAGCTTCCGCTGCTCCGCGCTCAGCGAACCCTTCTGACGCGCCAGGGTCTGAGTGGCAATCATCATCGCAGTTAGCGGCGTGCGCAGCTCATGCGATAGCGTTCCAAACAGGTTGGTGCGCGCGCGGTCCTGATCGCGCAGGTAAGTCACATCCTGAAGGACTACGAGTGTTCCAATCAGTTTGTCCTCTTGAATCAATTTCACTGGCTTGAGCACATAAGAATGCGCTCGGCCACGAATATGAAGCTCGACCTCGACTCGGCGGCCGTTCTCATCTTTTTCCAGGATTCTGAGCGCATCGCGCACCCGAACATAGTGCGGATGATTGCTCTCCAGGTCGTTGAAGCTCTTGCCCAGCGCGTCATTGCGCTCGATACCTACGATTATCGACGCGACTTCGTTGATATGCGTGACGATTCCCGCCGAGTCGATCAGGATTAGTCCGTCTTCCAGGCTTCCCAGAATCGCCTCGGTCTTGCGCTTTTCGAAAACCAGGCGCTCGACGTTCATCTGGTCGTAGTACTCCAGCCGCTCCGCCATCTGATTGAATTCATGAGCGACCGTGTCCAGCTCAGCGAGCTTTTGCGGACCAAGCCGCACTGGCGTCTTGCCCTCGCCGACCCCGTGCAGGCGCTGGGCCAGTTCCGTCAAAGGGCGCGCGATCGCCCTTCCGAGGGTCGACGAAAGTACGACCCCGAGAACCGAGGCGACCAGCAAACCGGCTGCGAATGTGAGCGTCAGCCTACGGCTGAGGCTGAGTGCGCGCGCTTCGTCCCGATACATGGCGTTCTGGTTCATTTCGACAAGGTCTGTTAAATGATTCTGCAAATACTCGAACTGCCTATCATGATGAGTCCCCGGCGGAGAGCTCGCGATCTGGGCGAAGAGGCGCTTCGCATTGACCTGGAGATCGTGCGCGAGTTCGCCCTCGCCCACTTCGGTGAGTGACTGGATTTCCACATCCATCCAGTAGTTGTATTCGTTGCTGTCATCCGCCAGTGCGGGATGAGCGTCGCCTTGCAGCTCTGCTGCCTGGAGGCGATGAAGCGCCATCTGCATGTGCCGTCCCGCCAGGATACTTATGTAATTGCGTTGCAGGACGTCGCTCACCGCCCCACCTAGTTCCGAGATCCGCGGGACCTCGTAGAAACCAAGCAAAAGGACCATGCCTAGCACCAACAGGGTAGCATTGCGGACCCTGGTCCGCAGTGACGGACTGGCAGGTCGTACTCGCGGGGCCTCAGTTTCCGGCACGGCGAGGGTCGTCAGAGGAGACGCATTGTGACTCTTTGAATAGTTGAACATGTGCACGCGAGCCCGAAGGATCCGTGCTCGAAAGTTCCCGGTATCGGGTTATGCTATCCGTACGGTACCGTTGGCAGTCGGATTGCGAATCGAATTCAGCCGTCTCATACCACCTGACCAGCGGCGCCTTAGGATCGAACCTATCCACTCCGACGTAAGGTGGAACCAGCAACCACCAAGCCAGCACTCCGATTCGTGCTGCTATAGAACAACCACTTCTAGTCGGGTGACTTAATCGCACAATAGTCCGCGGTGAAGCTGACTCGCAAATACGTACTGAATAGCCTGAGCGCGATTTCTACACCTGGTCGATTATATCTTAAGACCGCGCAAGCAAACCTGATGCTAGCTAAGTATCCGGGCCTCCAGTCAAAGTCTGACGAAACTGGTATAGCGCCGTTGCAATCGCATGATCAAGTGATCGTCTTATTAAACTCGATTTGTAGCTCTCTTATCTCATTCGCAGCGTCTTTGATCGATCCTGTGCGGGGTGACTCCTTACCTACTGGACGCAGCTCGCGTCGCAATTCTGTCTTCCTCGCTCCCGCAATCGTTCAAGATGAAATGTCGTCCTGGGTCCTTGCCTTGAAAGTAAATGGCTAGGTGCTGCTTTGAGCGGCGATGGTCGGATCTCAGATACATCAAAATGAAGTGTGTATCGTTTCGTTGTGAAAAGGCCGCCTCCCGTCTCATAAGAAAAATAAGCTTAGATGCCAGTACCTGCGTCGGCACGGTTGATGCTCACAGCGTCACGGGCGCGGGGAGAAACGTCATCTTAGCTATGGACGAAATATTTCAATACTGAGCACCCCCGGAGGCCTGGCCCCGCCCTCGGGGGTCAGGCACTCCTCCCCGGCTGCGGCTGGAAAAAAAACAGATGCACCCAGCTCCTAAGTTGGCTGGCAAACAGTCAGTGTCCATCAATCTGAAATAGGATTGCATTGCAGAACGAAAGCTAGGAAGCACTGGATGCGTGACAAGGGCTGGAATACTGAGTGAAACTTGAGTCTTCGCACTTACTCTCTTGCTGGCACTTCGATTGCGTAACGAAGTTGGGACAGCAGTGATTTTACTTCAGCAAATGCCGGCTGAGCATTCGTTACTTCGACCGCGCCTCGCGGCGCGTCAGGTGGCCGCTATTGTCGTAGTATTCGACGACGCTTATCGCGCCGCGTCCTTCCGGATCGCGTTCGACGATCGCCAGGGTGCCGTCGGGGCGAAACGTCTTGACGGTTTCGGGCACGCCATTAAAGTCGTCATCGCGAATTTCGCGCACGATTTTCCCGCGCGCATATCGCTGAACAAGGTCGACCTTCCCATCGAAGTTACGGTCGCTCTGTATCTCCACTATCTCGTTATCTCTGACAGTTTTGATGACGTCGGGTTTGCCGTCGCCATTGGTATCGATCGAGATCTGGTATTCGTCCTTGTTTATCCGCGTCACCCACTGGTCGGGACGGCCGTCGCGCGCTCGATGAGTCACGACACCGTATGAGCCGCTGTCGCAGGAGAGAAGCGTGAGAGCTAGCGCTACCAATATAGCCACGCTGCACATGCTTGCTGGCATATGGCGCCGGGCGGCCGCGCAGCTTGGTTGTCTGGTTCTGGCGTTGGCGATCATTTCGATTCCGCTAAAGGGAATGCCTGCACCCCGGCCCTCGAGTCTTATTCCTCTAAGAACAACTTTCGTGCCGTTCGATACGAGCATTCAAGCGCCAGAACTGACATCAGTCCAGTTCAGTATGGGAGTCCCTTCAGGCAAGCGAACGATGCTGGCCTCGAATGCGATCTCATTGCCCACCCCGCACCAAGATCACTTGGTTTTATGCCGTGAGCCCGATCGCGCTGGTACTTCAGGCGTTGTAGCTCTCGTGACCGGCCGATCGCCTCCTGGAGCTTGAACAAAGACTGCCGCCGCGCAACTCGGTCGATGCTTCGAAGCGACCGATGTGTAATGCAGCCAAATTACCACCTCTCCTCGCGTTTGACAGAAAACATTAGCGACGAGGACGAGGAGGGAGAACTATAACCCGGTCAGAAGTGGTAACTCAAAGGCCGGTAACTGGCCCCGAGGCCGTGATGCAGTCTGGAGAGAAATTGCGAGTAGCTTTCATAATCGCCTTGTGGATTGGCGCGCTGCTGATTATGGCCGCGTGGCCGGCCCGCGCCGAGACTGGGCTTAACGCCAGCGACCTCGTGGAAATCGCAATCGAATCAAATCCGCAGATCCATTCGATGCATGCGCAGTGGCTGGCCGCACAGCATCAGATCCTGCAAAACTATGCTCCCGCGGACCCGGTCTTCACATACTCTAATGTGGATAGCAGCAAGGACTTCAACGCGGCGACCCACGCCCATGCGGTCAGCGAGAATTTCCAGTTCCCGGGCGAAGCGTTCCTACAGGCGGATCAATCAAGGCGAACTGCGGCGATTGCGCGTTTGACCTATGAGGCGGCCATACGAGACCTGCGAGCGGGGGTTGAGACCGCATACTACCAGGTGTTGCTCGATGAGGGTCTGATTACAGTCAACTACGAGAATATCGTCAACCTGAAACAGGTCGTCAACGTAACCCAGGCGCAATACATGGGGGGCCAGGCGCAACAATCCGATCTTATAGGTGCCGAGTTAGCTCTTGAGCAGGCTCAGTTGCAGCAACGCCAATACCAGACCAACCGCTTGAACGACCGCGCCGGACTGAATCAGCTGCTCTATCGGAAACCCGGAACGCCGTTGGACCTTGACCAGAAGATCGAGCTGAAACCACTGGAGATCAATCTGGATAAGGCAATCGACATCGCAACGCACGCGCGCCAGGAGATACTCGAAGCCGCACTGACTCAGAAAAATTCTGACACGGCGGTGACCCTCGCAGAGATGGAATATATGCCGAACTACACTCTCGGTTACGAGTTCGACTATTTCCTGCAGCCTGGGACTCAGCCTCTGCCAAACGTAACCCAGGCGCACACCTGGACCATCGGATTCAATTTGCCGATATTTTTCTGGATTCATCAGCGCGAGGACGTGTTCTCGGCGAAACATTCCCTGGATGCAGCTCGTTACAGCATGAATTCGGTCCTGAGCCAGACCGAGACGACCGTCACGCAACTGTACCAGTCTGCGCAATTCGCCTACGAATCGGCGCAAGTCTATAGCGGCCAGCTGATCCCCCTGGCCGACAAGGACTTCAAAGTAGCATTGGTCGCCTATCAGTCGGGAAAAGTTGACTTCCTTACATTGTCATCGGCGCTGCAGAGCGACTACGCGTCGCGCCTCACTTACCTTCAGAACGCCAATTCTTTCTTTGCCGGAGAAGTGGCGGTGGAGCAGGCGATGGGGGTCTCGTTACAAAAATGAAGCACACTAACACAGCTGCAATGTCTGCGACCGCGAGGGTACATCTCAAGGGCGCGTCCGCTCTGCTCACGGCTTTGCTGGCGCTGAGCGTGCTTAGTGGATGCGATAGCACGGCGCCTACTGAGGCCGAAACCAACCCCGCACCATCTGAAGTGGCAACCTTGATTCATCAGGGCGACGGCCCCGAGTTATTGGTGGTCGCCAATGTTCAGGCCGAGGAAGGGGCGATCGACACCGTAACCCAGGCGCCGCTCCCAAGCGCTCTGGAAGCGACAGGCCAGGTGACGTTCGACGATAAATTGGTCTCGACCATCATCTCGCGGCTCACCGGGCGGATTGAGGAAATGGAGAGCTCGCAATGGGAGATGGTTCATCGCGGCCAACTGGTGATGAAGATCTACAGCCCCGACTACATGTCTGCCGAGGCAGAATACCTTGCGGCGGCCTCCAGCAGTACCCAAGGCGGGAGCACTCAGACCGAGGCCTATGGAATGCCGGCCGGCCTCAGCATGGGAGCGAGCCTGAAGGCAGCCGCGGAGCGCAAGCTCGACCTACTGGGCTTTTCCCCCGCGGAAATTGCGGCGATCCACTCGGCTAGCCCGTCGGTCTGGGTGCGAGCGCCGATCAGCGGAATCATCGTGAGCAAGAATGTGGTGCGCGGCCAGGGAGTCAATCCCGGCGATCAGCTCTTGGCTTTAGCCACGTTGCAGCGAGTTTGGATCACCGCGGACATTTATCAAGAGGACCTATCCCGCGTGCGGGTAGGGCAGAGTTTGGAGGCGGTTACTGCCTCCTATCCAGGCGTGATTTTCAAAGGCACGGTTCAAAAAATCAGCCCTGCGCTGGATCCCAACATCCATACCCTGCAACTGCGCTGTCAGGTTGACAACCCCGGATCCATGCTCAAGCCGCAAATGCTGGCGCAGGTACGTCTTGTGACCCCTCCACGGCAGGCGCTCGTGATCCGTCAGTCAGCGTTGGTCTTCGATGATAACGCGTACTTTGTCTTCATCGTCACCGGTGCGGACAGCGTTGAGCGCCGAAAAGTAGAAATCGGCGATTGGAGCGAGCCCGGATACGCCCGCGTGGTAAGCGGCCTCCAGCCCGGCGACAGATTCCTTACCACCGAATCACTCAAATTTAACGCCCTGTGGCATGCGGCGCACAGCAAGGCCTCATGAGGTCCGTTGTGGAAACTAAAGAGCTAGTGAGAGCACTAAGGCTTAGCCTGATAGCGCCAGCGCTCCTTATGAGCCTGCTCTTTGGATGTGACAGTTCGGCGTTGAGCCGGGCCGACACAGAAACTCCAGCATCAGCTCCATCACCGGCGCTTCCGCCCGGCACGCCACAATTGATTACCCAAGGCAGCCAGGAGTGGATGACGATCGATCTCTCCCAGATCACCGGCCTGTCCATTGGTAGCGTCCAGGTTGTCGCCTTGCCGGGAATGCTCGATGCGATTGGTCAGGTGAATTTTGATGATCGTCTGGTCTCAACCATTATCTCGCGGGTCACTGGTCGGCTCGAAGACATCAAAGTTTCGCAATGGGATATGGTGCGCGCCGGCGAGAACATCCTATCTCTCTACAGCCCTGATTTCATGACCGCTGAAGCCGAATATCTCGAAGCGTCGGCCGGACCCACACCAATAACAGGACCGGGAATACCGGCCGGCACCTATAACATGACCGCCGACCTTAAGACTGCAGCGATTAAAAAACTCGAGTTGCTCGGCTTGGAGCCCGCTGATATTGCGGCCATCAAGCAAGCCACGCCGTCGCGTTGGATGCGGGCGCCTATCAGCGGAGTCGTTGTGACCAAACTTGCCTTGCGTGGCGCACAGGTTAACCCGGGCGACCAGCTCTTTTCGCTCGCCACCCTCCAGCGGGTATGGATCACCGTTGACATTTATGAAGACGACCTTGCACGGGTTCATACCGGCCAGAGTTTGGAAGCGACCACACTCTCTTACCCGGACGAGGTCTTCAAGGGCGTGGTCAACCGAATCAGCCCTAACCTTGATCCCAACGTCCATACACTTCAGCTTCTCTGTCAGATCGATAACCCCGGCGAGAAACTCAAACCGCAGATGTTGGCGCGGGTCCGGATCGTGACCCATCCCGGTGCGGCTCTGGTCGTGCCGCAGACCGCCCTGGTTTTTGACGGCAATGTTTATTACGCCTTCGTGCTAACGGGCCGGAACAAGGTTGAGCGACGCAGTGTCCATATTGCCACCTGGAACGATCAGGGCTACGCCCGCGTAGTGTCAGGGCTCAAGTCTGGCGAGCGCGTTATAACTCGTAAATCGCTTCAGATGAACGCACTTTGGCATGAGGCGCACGGAGAGAGCTCTTAGGAGTGCCGGAAAATGATCAGGATTTTAATGGACTGGGCGCTTGGTGAGCGCGCGATTGTTGTGGGGCTGGCAGCACTCCTTATTGTCGCCGGGATCTATTCATTTCACGAAATGGATATCGAGGCTTATCCCGATCCTATACAACCAAGGATAGAGCTAACTACCCAGCCTTTCGGGTATAGCGCCGAAGAAGTCGAAAAGCTGGCCACCATCCCGCTTGAGTGGGGTCTGGCTGGAATGCGCAACCTCGAATCGATACGAACCATTTCCCTCTACGGTTTGTCCGACGTCAAGTTATACTTCAGCTGGGACAGCGACTACTACTGGGATCGGGTCGAGACTCTTAACCGGATCTCACTTATCAACCTTCCCTTGCCATCGAGTGTTGCCCCTGGCCTCAATCCCGACAATCCGATCGGCGAGGTCTATCGCTACACTGTCCAAAGTCCAGATCACAATGTGATGGAGGAAAAAGAGATCCAGGACTGGATACTGGAAAAGCAGTTCAAGACCGTTCCGGGGGTCGAGGACGTGGAAGGTTTCGGCGGCTTGACGAAGGAATACCACGTCGACATCGATCCCGACAAGCTGACTCATTACCAGATGTCTTTACCCACGCTGATCGGCGCGATATCGAATGCCAACATCAACGTCGGTGGCAACTACCTTGACGTGGGTGAGCAAGCTCTTGATGTGCGCGGCATCGGATTCATCCACAGCCTGGACGACATCAACAACATCACGCTCAATACCAGCAATGCGACCCCGGTTCGGGTTAAAGAGTTAGCGGATGTGTCGATCGGCTACTCCCCACGTCTTGGAATTGTCGGAAAGGACGACAAGGACGAAGTGGTCGAGGGAATCGTGCTGATGCGCAAGTACGGCGATACCCTCAAAACCCTCGACGGGGTCGAAGCCAAGACCGAGCAGCTCAACAACTCAAACATGCTTCCCAAGGGGTATAAGGTCGTTCCGTATTATGACCGCAGGGGTCTGGTTTACACCACGCTTCGCACTGTGTTCGAAAATCTCTCATTGGGAATGTTGCTGGTCTTCCTGATACTTATATTCTTTCTTGGCAATCTGCGTACCGCCATCATAGCTGCCATCAACATCCCGCTCGCAATGTGCGGAGCTTTCGTACTGTTGTACCTGACTGGTACTCCGGCAAATCTGCTTTCTCTAGGTGCGGTGGACTTCGGCATCATCATCGATTCCACCATCATCGTGGTCGAGAATATATTTCGCCACCTGACCACCGACGTTGCGGCAAGCGAGGACGAAATGCATTGCATCCGCCGCGCTTCCGTCGAGGTCGGCGGTCCGATGCTCTATTCGACGTTGATTTTCGTAATCGCCTTCCTGCCGTTGTTCACGATGAAGGGCGTCGAGGGTGTCATCTTCTCCCCGATGTCGCACACTTATGCCTTCGCGCTGACAACCGCGATCATACTGGCCGCAACCGTGTCCCCAGTGCTTTGTTCGTACATGCTGAAAAAGGGGATAAAGGAGACACACAATCCGATCTGGACATCCTTTCATAGGGGCTATCATAAGCTGTTCGTCAGAGTCTTACGTTGGCCGCGGCTCACGTTTGCGATCATAGTGGTGATGCTGTTAGGCGGGTTGTCATTGTTTCCGTACCTGGGCGGCGAGTTCCTGCCCAAGCTCGAAGAAGGAAACATCTGGGCGCGCGCGACGCTCCCGTTGACCACCTCGCTATCCAATGCCGATGAGGTTGCGGGAGGCGTGCGCCGAGTCTTCCAATCCTTTCCGGAAGTAGTCGACGTAATCTCTCAGACCGGCCGGCCCGATGACGGCGCGGATACGACCGGGTTTTTCAACATCGAGTTCTTTGTCGATCTGAAACCCCAGGATCAATGGCCGCGCGGTCTGAGCAAGGACGAACTCATCTCGCAGATCGACAAAAAGCTGAGCTCCCAATATGCCGGGATACAGATGGGCTACTCGCAGAATATCGAAGACAACGTCGAGGAAGCCATGTCAGGCGTCAAAGGAGTTAACGCGATTAAGGTCTATGGTCCTGACCTAAGCGTCGATGAAAGAGTTGCGAACGAGGTCAAAGAAGTGCTCACCGCGGTGCCGGGGATGGCCGATATGGCGGTATATCGCTCGACCGGGCAGCCCAACCTGATGATCACCCCCGACCGCGCCGCCTGCTCCCGATATGGATTGAATGTCGGCGACGTCAACGGCGTAGTCCAGGCGGCGATCGGTGGACAGGCGGTCACCCAGGTGCTGCAGGGTGAGCGGACCTTCAACCTCGTGGTCCGCTGGGAGCCGAAGTACCGCAGTAGCTTAAACGCGATTAAGCAGATCAAAATCGCGCAACCCGGAGGCGGCTATGTCCAACTCGACCAGGTAGCCGATATCAAGACTATGGAAGGTGCCTCGTTTATCTATCGCGAGGCCCTGCAGCGCTACGTGCCGATGCGCTTTAGCGTGCGCGGTCGCGACATGGAAACCACCATCGAAGATGCGAAGCGTACGGTAGACAAACAAATCAAGTTGCCTGACGGCGTTCATCTCGACTGGGCAGGCGAGTACAACGAGCTGCAGGAAGCCAACCGGCGCCTCGAAATAGTTATACCGTTGGCGCTGCTCTTGATCGTGGGGGTTCTGTATGCAGCGACCTTGTCTTTCGTCAATACCGCGATACTGATGGCACAGATACCGGTGGCGTGCTTGGGCGGCATCCTGGCCTTGGTTATAACCGGTACGCCATTCAGCATATCAGCGGCGGTGGGCTTCATTTCGATTTTCGCCATCGCGATCATGGACGGTATCCTGCTGAACTTCTACATTTTCCAACTCTGGGAGCAAGGCTACACCGTGCTCGATTCAATTGTCATGGGCGCGGACCGGCGATTCCGGGCGCTTATGATGACTGCCCTGGTTGACGGTCTTGGTCTCCTGCCCGCCGCTCTCTCGACACGAATCGGTGCGCAGACTCAGCGGCCGCTGGCGATCGTGGTTATCGGAGGCGCGATATCGATCGCGCTTCTAACCCGAGTATTTCAACCAACGCTGGTCTGGTTGTTCCACAAACAGCTCGGCCTGAGCGATGAAGGCGTACGGCTGGAAGCGCCGCCATTCGAGAGCCACTGAGCATTTGAAGTTCGATACTTAGCATCGTTGCCGTTAGTGGAGAGAAAGGCCGCAATGTCGCGGTTGCCAGTCAAGGGCGCCCGCGCTGCCTCCAATTCATCGATCAACCTGACCGTAATCTTCGGACGTCCACAGATGATCCGTCACTCCAGCCTGCATCGCAGGTGTCATGCGCAGGGTTTTGTGAATCCGCACAAAGTTATACCAGAACGGATACACGATCTCGCGTCTCGTCGAGGGCAGTCTGGCAGGGACTTTTTCAACTTAAAAAAGGCGCGGTCGCCAGGCAGGTCAAGTTGCCAGAAGGAGTGCATCTGGACTGGCTGGCGAATACAACGAGCTGCAGGAAGCGAATCGACGCCTCGCGATCGTCATACCTCTGACTCTTCCGCTCGTGATGGGTATCCTCTACGCCGCCACCATGTCAGTCGTGAACACGTTGATCCTGATGGCGCAGATCGCGCTCGCTTGCCTGGGTGGAGTGCTGGCGCTGGTGGTAACCGGCACGCCATTCAGCGTGTCGGCGGCGGTAGGATTCATCTCGATATTCGCAATCGCGATCATGGACGGCATCATCCTCAACTTCTACATTCGCCAGCTATGGAACGAGGGCTATGCGGTGGTGGATTCGATCATCATGGGATCCGATCGGCGCCTTCGCGCCACGATGATGACCGACCTGGTGGACGCGCTAGGGCTGGTGCCGGCGGCACTATCAACTCGAATCGGTGCGCAGACGCAGCGGCCGCTCGCGATCGTCGTAATCGGTGGTGCACTTTCGATCATGATTCTAACTCGTGTGCTCCAGCCGACGCTGATCTATTTGTGCCGCAAACAGCTCGGCCTGAGCGATGAAGGTGAACGACTGGAAGCGCCCTCATTCGATGAAGAACAGCCTCGGGACTGGCACGAGAGCTCGATTCAATCGGCTGACTGTCGATTGTTCTTCGATGCGGCCATATGAAAAAGGTCGAAGCGATTATCAGGCCGTTCAAGCTTGATGAGGTCAATGGAGCGGTTGTGAGCATCGGCAAGGCCTGACGGTGAGCGAGCGGCACCGGCGAACGGGGCGAGAAGGCGATTTAGTGCGATCAATGACGACAGGCATCGGCGCGTGGCGCGCTAACCCAAGTATTGGTTGCCGGCCAAGCGTCGGCCAGCGGACGAAATGAGCCAGGTTGCTGAACAGGTGGTCGAGGTCACTAACGCGCAAGGCTTGCACATCAGGCCGGCCGGAGACGTCGTCAAAACCGCTATCAGCTTCGTCTCCGATATCACGATTTCTCGTGGAAAAGATGTGGTCAATGCTCGAAGTATCGTTGCGCTGACGACGATGGGGGTGGGAATGGGGACCCGGCTGACAATCCGCGCCGAGGGTCCCGACGCCGAGGCCGCCGTCAAAGCTCTCGCGGCTTTGTTCAATGCCAAATTCGGCGAGGAATAGCTGGAGATTCCCCGAAGCCCGCTAAGTAGCTTTCAACGCCCTATCAAATTGATGTATCGGAGGCCTTCAATTCAATCGATTTTCTGGCGCTGCAAAAGGAGAAATTTCAATAATATCAATGCTTTAGGCGACGGCACGACTCCTGCTTTTCTAGGTAACTGTCAGGCGAACGGATTGAAACGAAAGAAGAAGGCAAGGAGGCCTAAGGCCATGAAAAAACTCTCAACGATTATGACTCTGACTGCGGCTGCCACTTTCGCACTTGCGACTTCGTCTTTCTCGGGTGCGGTTCCGCACACTACCGAAGCTACCGCGCCGACGGTCGACCAGCAGACGATTGCACAGCTCGAAGACGCCGCGAACAAGGCGTTGGCGGACGGACGAGCCGGCAACAAGAACAACATCGAGTTTCGGCGGAAGAACTACGAAATCAATCTGCTCATCGACCGGCTCCAGAGCGGCCAACAGGTTGATCCGTCGGAAATCGACAAGGCTATGGAACCCGTGCACGTTTGGTAACGGCTCTGCCTCTCTAGCTCTAGCCGCAAGTCATCGTGATTGCGGCTAGCTGCTAGTAGGTGTTAAGGGCGACCGCGTGTGGAGCGTTTGCATTCTGCTCCTGGAGCTCCTGGCAGTGCTGCAGTTGATCTCGAGCCTGAAGAAGCGAGTGGATCGCAGATACACGGTCGTTGCTGGCGAGTGACTGCTTGGCCCTGAGAACGAGTGCATTGTACTGGTCGCCGCAGGTTCGTGGATCGTAGACCCCGACAGAAGCCTGCGTGACAGAGCGGCGCAGCAGGGCGAGCGAACCGACGACAATCAGTGCGGCTAGGGACAGCGTGATTGTTTTTGTCATGAGGGGTAAGAGAGCAAAGGCCGTACCCGAAAAAGCTTATCGTTTTTGAGCCGAAATTGCCAAGATCGTGAAAGCTTATCGAGCAGTTGATTCCTCGCGTGGCAGAACGTTCGGTCTAGGACCTCAAAACATATCAATTTGAAATGCGCACTCGGCGCATTTCATATTCAACTTTGAAGTTTTCAAAGTGAGCGGCGGGAGTCTCGAGGAGCAACAGAACCCTAGCATTTTCAAGGTAATCGCGTCGGGCAAGCTTGGGCATGGTTGATGCTCAGCCTGCGGTGCAGGCAAATCTAGATGGCTAAGCTCCTGATCGTCGACGACGAGAAAAACATTCGCGAGAGCCTCACCAATTTCTTGACCGGATGCGGACATCAGGTCACTGACGCGGAGAGCAGCCGCGAAGCGCTCGAAATCCTGGCCAACACTCAAGGAGAGGTCGACCTCGTTCTGACCGATTTCCGGATGGCCGAGATGAACGGCTTGGAACTGCTCAAAGCCATCAAGGAACAATATCCGGACATCACCGTAATACTGATGACCGCGTATGGCACGATCGACGATGCCGTAGCTGTGATGAAGGCCGGCGCGTACGACTACCTGACCAAGCCGTTCTCCGTCGATCAGATTCAACACGTCGTGGAGCGTGTCCTGGAGGTGCGGGAGCTGCGCACGCAGAACCGGGCGCTGCTCAGGGTGATCGAAGGAGTTCCGCTGGTTGAATCTCGCAACCGCGCGTTCAGTGCGCTGATTGAAACCGCCTACCAGGCCGCTTCCAGTGACGCGACAATACTGCTGACGGGAGAGAGCGGAACCGGCAAGAACGTACTCGCGCGGCAGATCCATGAATGGAGCCCGCGGCGCAAGTTTCCGTTCGTCACGGTGAATTGCACGACGCTTTCCGAGAGTCTGCTCGAGAGCGAGCTGTTCGGGCACATGAAGGGGTCGTTTACCGGGGCTATCAAAGACAAGCCCGGACGGCTGGAAGCAGCTAACGGTGGGACCGTGTTTCTCGACGAAATCGCGGAGCTTCCGCTGAGTCTGCAGACCAAGTTCCTGCGCTTTCTACAGGACGAATTGTTCGAACGAGTCGGCGGCGACCGCACGATCAAAGTGGACACCCGTATTATCGCGGCTACCAACCGGGATCTTCGCCAGGAAATAGCGTCGGGCCAGTTCCGCGTCGATCTTTACTACCGTTTGAACGTCATCAGCTTGCGCGTTCCCGCGCTTCGCGAACACATGGAAGACTTGCTGCCGCTCGCGGAGAAGTTCCTGGCGGAAGCTGCGGTACGCAACCGACGATCGGGACTGCAATTCTCGGAAGAAGCAAGGAAAGCGATCTTCGCGCATTCGTGGCCGGGGAATATCCGGGAACTGCGCAACGTGATCGAACGCGCAGTGGTGCTCAGCCGGGGCAGCCAGATCACCAAGGAAGACCTGCCCGACGCCATCTTCGAGCCGGCGCCGGGACGGCAGAGCGACCTGCCCGCAGGCGCCACCCTGGAGCAGATCGAAGAGGAACACATCAGGCGGGTACTAGCTCGGGCGCCAACGTTGGAAGATGCGGCCGACGCACTCGGCATCGGTATCGCTACCCTCTGGCGTAAAAGAAAACGCTATCACATCGAATGAGCTCAGGTCGTCAGATCGGATGAAGGTCAGCTATGCCGCTACTTTCGCACTCACCGCGTGGTACCTGTTGTCGCCTCCTGTGATGCGCGTCCCGCGCAGGGGAAATATAGTTAACCCTACGGCGAGTTTGAGCTATTGGAAGGTCAGGGGAAGTTACGAATCCGCCGCCGATTGCGAGAACGCCAAAGGCGCGACGATCACGCTGGCGGCGGACAACCCGACAAAGATTCCGGCGGACTTCAAGGATCTGGAGCCTGATGTTATGAGCGAGGTGACCGAAAGATCGGTCTGCGTCGCCGCTGACGATCCTCGCCTAAGGTAGCAAATCATCTCTCGACCATTGGCGACAGAGCCTGAAAGGAGCTAGTTTAATCCTAGGTTCATCGAAGCGCGGCCGATCTTATGACGCCGTGACAATCGAACGGGCAGGAAAAGGATGGCAGAGGCGATAAGCAGGACCGAAAAGATTGGCGCGCCCAGCCACATGACGCCGTCGAAACGGCTCATCATCATCTTAGCTTTGAGTCTCGCGATTCCCTTGCTGTGGTTCAGCGTGTTCCGTTCGACGGTATCGCCCGCCGCTGCCTGCGATTCTCAATACGATGCCCTGGTACAGCAGGCGAAGGCGGAGCTGACCGACGGCAATAGGACAGCCGCGATAAATTCTCTCATAGCAGCGAGGAACAAGCTGCGCGATTGTCAGACTCCAAGCGCGAAAGACGTCGCTCCCATGTGGGGAAACTAAGGCGCGATAGCTAGCAGAGATCGTAACGCTTTCGCTTGCGACAAAGAGTCGACGAGCTGATCCCCAGAATCTCAGCCGCCTCTTCGGCCGAAACACCAGAAGCCAGAATCCTCGCGATGTGATTTCGCTCGACCTCGCAAAGTTTCTGCGAAGGCGCGCCGGCATTCGCTAGAGCAGCGGGCGAATACCAGTTGCTCACTTCTGGGATGTCTTCAGCCTTGATCAGATCATCCGCGCTCAGAACCGCGGCACTCTCGATCGCACTGGCTAACTCCGGAGCGTTGGCCAGCCATGGGCGATGTTGAATCGCGAATTGCGCTCCTGTTGAAAACTGCAGCTCGCGACGGCCATATCGAGTCGCTTGCTCGCGCAGCACGGATTCCGCCAATGGCAGGATGTCCTCCGGACGTTCGCGCAGAGCAGGGATTCTCAGCGATACGACATTGATCCGGTAAAACAAATCGGCGCGAAATTTCCTGATCAGCACTGCTGAGGCGAGATCGCTGTTCGACGCCGCGATTATCCTGGTCCAGCCTTTGTCAGATTTCTTCGACAGACGATTCAGACGCTGGGCGTCGGCAAAGTCCAGCACCTTGGCCTGCGCTGCAAGCTCGAGCTCTGCGATATTTTCCAAAAAAATCGTACCCGGCCGCTCGTAGTGACCATTCGTTCTATCGCCGGCGTCGTGTCCGGTCAGGACTTTGGTCACGACCTCGAGCGTTTCTGCTTCTCCCAAGCGCCCGGAAATCCTGGCGCAATCGACCCCTACAAAACGCCGAGTGTGGCACGGACTCCATTTGTGTATCTGGCGGGCCAATAGCCGCTTGCCGGCGCCATTCTCGCCTATCAGCAGGACCGTCGCCGGGACCAGCGCGGCCCGCTTGGCGGACTGCATAGCCGCGGTCATCCTTGCGTTGCGCGTCCGCAGCAACGGAGGGACGTCCGCCAGCAGCGGAGTCTCTTCTTGTAAGACTTCGTCCGCAACTGCGAAATCGGGTAACGGTTCGACAGCAGATCCGGAGAACTGATGATCGAGGCTATCGCTCGTGCTTGCCGTGTCCATCAAACAAGACCCTTGAATTCTATTTTCTGCGCACCCTCAGAAGCACGACGCATGCCCGAGAAAAATCCGAGAGATTCCAAGAACTTGCGAGTTGAAGCCGGTTCGAATCGACAGTTTTGATATACCACTGCTTTTCATTGTGAGTTGGTGGACGCCCTCAAACCGTCGTCACGAGTCGCGCCGCTCCAAATTCCGACGCACTGCAGAATGTAGTGGCAGACTTTTCAAACCTAAAAGTTTGGAAAGTGAATAGGCCAAAACAGCCCGATTCGCCTTGAGCTTCCCGGGGGCATGGTTCCTGCTCCCTATCTGGGTGGAGGCTGCCAAAGCCCGTATGAAAAGAATCGAAGCAGTAGTAAAGCGCTCAGCGTTGGATGACTTTCATCGATGCGCCGGCCAGCTTGGAATCTTCGGATTTGACTTATCTGAAGACCCGACCAAGCGTCGGGGACACCAACCGCCCGCTACAAGCGAGTACGTTCCCGACGCCACCTCCACGGTCAAAGTCGATTTCGCGGTCCTCGATGAAGAGACCAAGCCCACCGTTCACGCCGTTCTCGAATCAGTTCATCCCGAAAGCATCTCAATTTTCAGATTTGATCAAGACACACAGCCGCAACCTTCAACGCGGCGCAATTCACCGCGAAAAGGCTAAGGGTGCCTTAGCCTAAAACGGTCCGTTAGCTCACTCGAAGTGAACCGGCGATGATCGGTCTGCACGAAATTATTATCGTCTCGTTGCTCGGACTTCTGACGACGTCCTCGTCAATGGTCGGTGCCGCACTCGGTTTGTATGTTCCACTCTCCAAGCGTGTGCTCGCTTGCGTTCTGGCTTTTGCAGCGGGCGCTCTCATCAGTGCGTTGGCGATAGATTTGGCCTTCGAAGGCGCGCAGGAACTGCATCGGCAGGGATTCGACGCCAATGCGTCAACCGCGTTCATCGGCTGCGGCTTCGCTCTGGGCTCCGTCATCTACTACTTTACTTCCTTGTTCCTCGACCAGAAGGGTGCGGCGATACGCTACCCGTCACGATTTCGCGAATACGCCCTCGGACAGAAGCAGAAGGATGCGAAAGAGAAGATTCAGCTGCTGTCGAAATGCGATCTACTGCGTCATCTGCCGCCCGAAGAGGTCGAACGAATTCTGCCCTTCGTCCGCAACCGTCACCTCGACGGTGGTGAGATTCTCTTCCGCGCCGGCGATGCCGGAGACGCACTCTACATCGTGGCGCGAGGCAAGGTTGATGTATTGTCGGGAGCGGCCGCCGAGAATCGCAACGGACACGCCACCGGGGAAAAGCTCGCGGAGCTGGGCGAAGGACAGGCATTCGGCGAGATGGCCCTCCTTAGCGGAGAACCGCGTACTGCGACGATTCAATCGGCCGCAGAAACGGATCTGTTGGAAATCGGCAGGCAGGATTTTGATCGTCTCCTTGTGAACGATCACCAGTTGGCGACCGCTGTGGAACGACTGAGCCACGAACGGGCGATCAGGAATCTGAGTTCCGGCGCCGGTAATTCTTCGCGATGGGCCAAGGTGGCGACCAGCAATCTCGATCATCTGAGCCGGAGTGAGGCCGAGAAGATGCTGGTCGAGGCTGGCAATGGTGCGGGGATGGCAATCGTGCTCGGAAACATTCTGGATACGATTCCCGGATGTCTCGTCATCGGAGCGAAGTTCGCCGGCTTGGCGACTATGTCTATCACCCTCATGATAGGAATGTTCATCGGTGGAATCCCCGAGGCGGCGGCCAGTGCTTCTATGCTCAAGCGGGCAGGCTATAGCCCGTTCAAGGTTTTTGCTTTGTGGTCGGCCGTTCTTGTGGCGGGGGTCATCGCGGCCGCCGCCGGCAAGATATTCGTCGGTTCGGGATCTCACGTGGCGATTTTCTCGCAAGCCGTAGCCGGAGGAGCAGTGCTCGCGGTCGTCGCGCACGCGATGATTCCGGAATCGATCCACGAGGCAGGATCTTTGGTTGTGCTGCCGACTGTCGCGGGTTTTCTGTTTTCGTTGTGGCTGGCGCTGGCTCAATCGTTCGTCTGATTCTCTATTTGGACTAGCCCGACCCCAGCCATCGCGTCACGCACCCTGAACTTGGTGTTATCTGTTATTTCGCATAAGGGCAGCCGTACCTCCGCCGTCGACAAACCCAGAAGGCTAGCCGCGTATTTGACGGGGGACGGACTCGTTTCCAGGAAAAGCGCCCGATTAAGCGGCGCGAGGATTTCATTGATGCGTTGCGCCTCCCTGACCTCACCTGACCGCCAGGCGGCCTCCATCGCGGCACAGATTTTCGGCGCGATATTTGACGTTACCGAGATGAAACCATGACCGCCTTGCGCCAGAAACGCGAGTGCCGTTACGTCTTCTCCTGAAAGGAGCGAAAAATCCGGACCGACGGCGAGCCGGGTATAGAGCGGGCGCGACAGATCGCCGGTCGCGTCTTTGACGCCGACGATCCTCGGCAGTTTTGCAAGTCTCACCATCGTTTCTACGGACATATCGACGACCGAACGGCCCGGAATATTGTAGATGATGATCGGCAGACCGCTCTGATCGTGTACCGCCTTGAAGTGCTGATACAGACCTTCCTGCGTGGGTTTGTTGTAGTACGGCGTGACGACAAGTTGAGCGTCGGCGCCCGCCTTCTCCGCGTGTCTCGCAAAATCGATCGTCTCTTGTGTGGAGTTAGAGCCGGTGCCAGCGATTACTGGGACTCGGCGCGCCGCGACTTCGACGCATAGTTCGGTCACCCGCATGTGCTCCTTGTGGCTCAGGGTCGGCGACTCGCCCGTTGTCCCGCAGGGCACTAAGCCGGCTATCCCCTCCCTCACTTGCCAATCGACCAGGGCTTGAAAAGCCTTCTCATCGACCTTTCCGCCACGCAGCGGAGTGATCAGCGCTGTGAAGCATCCGCTGAAGATCGGGCGCTTGATGAGAACCTTGTCGACTCCAGATCCAGCGACTCTTTTTACTGAACGCGAAACTTTTCGACGAATTAAATGGTTCTCTACCACGGTATAAAGATTTCGGCCGGAAGCGCGCGGGCCCAATGAAGAGATTAATCGAAATGATACCGTTTGCGCTTGCGCCACAACGTTGCGACGCATATGCCGAGGTTCGCCGCCGCATCCTCAAGAGTCGGCGCCAGCGCGAGCACGCGCCGGATGTGCTCCTGCTCAATCTGCTCGAGCGTCATTTCCTCTGGCAGATTTCCGTTCCGTGGAGCGTTCGAATGAAAAAGGATGTCCGGCAGATCCTCTCTGCGCAGTGCGGCGCCGCGGCTCAACACGACTGCGCGCTCGACGGCGTTGCGCAATTCGCGGATGTTCCCCGGCCATGAATAGGCGACCAGAGCTTTGCGAGCTTCGTCCGAAAACTGCAATCCGGTGCGCCGATTACGTGCCGCCGCCTGGGCGAGGAACATTTCGGCGAGCGGCACAATATCTTCGGACCGTTCGCGCAACGCGGGCATTGGGAGGTTGATAACGTTTAATCTGTAATACAGGTCGCTGCGAAACCGCCCGGCGTCAATCTCCTCCCGAAGATTGCGGTTGGTTGCTGCGATAATACGGGCATTGACCTTGATGGTCTCCTCGCCGCCCACGCGCTCGAAACGCGCATCCTGCAGGAAGCGAAGGAACTTGGATTGCAACGCGGGCGGAAGCTCCGCGATCTCGTCGAGGAATACTGTGCCGCCATTCGCTGCTTCCAACCGCCCGGGCTTGTCCTTGATCGCACCGGTAAAACTGCCCTTCATGTGCCCAAACAGCTCGCTTTCCAGCAGATGCTCCGAAAGCGTCGTACAATTGACGATCACGAAAGGCCGATCGTGGCGAGAACTCCATTTGTGGATCTGCTGCGCGAGAACGTTCTTGCCGGTGCCACTCTCGCCGGTGAGCAGGATTGTTGCGTCGCTCGCCGCGGCGGCATGAGAAATCTCTATCAGGGAGCGGAATCCAGGATTCCCGGTTGTCAGTAGCGGGACGCCATCGATCGAATTGCGCAGGACTCGATTCTCAGTACGCAGTTCCTTTATTTCGAGCGCGCGGTCGACTGCGTGCTGAATCTGATCGAGCGAGAATGGCTTGGTGACGTAGTCGTAGGCGCCACCTTTCATCGCCGCCACGGCATTCTGGATTGTGCCGTACGCGGTCATGAGTATCACGATCGTGGCTGGAAATTTTGCTTTTATCTCGTTGAGCAGCTCGAGGCCGTTCATCTCGGCCATTTGCCAATCGCTAAGAACCAGATCGAACGCGCCATCGCGCTCGACCAGCTCGAGCGCCTCGCGACCGCTTTTGGCCATCCCGATCTCATGCTCTCGGGAACCCAGGAAGCGACCGAGGGCTTCGCGGATATTTTTTTCGTCGTCGACGACCAGGAGCTTTGCCATCTAGAAGCTCCGGAAGCCACATAGTCGGCTGACAAACATCCTCCGTTCGGTGGAGGACTCGAGAAATATCCTGCCGCCGTGCGCGGCGGCTATCTCTTTCACTTGTGCCAACAACTCGATTGAATTTCGGCGCGCTGTAATTTATCAGGTGCGATGAGTTGGCGGAGTACCGATATGCTTCACGCTATCCTCCTCACCTACGCCCCGGTCCAGGAACAAGGCAAGTGCGACCAACGCAACGAGCAGAAACAGTCCAACTGGCATAAACTTCACCTACCACTTGCACGGCGAGACCAATGTCTGAGCCGGCACTCTGTAGGAAGTGCATTGGTTATGCCGACAAAAAAACCGTTTCCTCAAGGGCCTTTTTGGTGCGTCCGGTACACGCAACGATTAATTTTTAATTGCCCCGAACTTTGCAATTTTAAATGCACGAATTCGAAGGACGGGATCAGGCGACAAGAACGGTACAAACAGCGGGGTTGATCCCAAGGGAGAACCGCTGGCAAGGCGACGAACAGCAATCTTCGGAATTCAGGACAGTTCTTTCAAGTGACGTTCGTGGAAGATGACGACGTGGTCGAGGCCACAGCGGTCATGGCGCCGTCATGACGCCCGATATGCCGTAAAATACATTAGCGGGTTGCGTCGCTTCCTTGCTTTTCCTCCGGAAACACCCACATTCGCGCCTCGCCGGGCGCGTTTTCGCGGGTAGATCTCGCGTAAGGGCCGTCATTATCCTCGTACAGCGACTGCCATT
>Ga0070761_10000534_pt1 | contig 24599 bp, 22 predicted proteins | sample HubBroMetageREF1_FD_66724 | JGI IMG/M metagenome (GOLD analysis project Ga0070761, IMG submission 66724) | Reference soil microbial communities from the Hubbard Brook experimental Forest, New Hampshire, USA - Hubbard Brook CCASE Soil... | ecosystem: Environmental > Terrestrial > Soil >... | reverse complement strand
TGTCCTTCCGTAAATTGCTGATCTCCCTGAGTTTACTGTCGTTGATGGCTGTGCCGGCACTGGCGCAGAATCAAGCTTCCCAGCCTCCAGCTTCGCAGACTCCAAGCACGCAACCCCAGGCCACGCAGCCGCAGACCCAGAGCACGCCGCCGGCTAGCGGACCATCCACTGCACCCACACCGGCTCCTCCGTCAAGCACCACTCCGCCTCCGTCCGCGGACTCTTCTTCCAGCACCGGCACCGACGCGGCGCCCAGTGGGCCGCCTCCCATCCAGGAACCCGACGAGAGCAAGGTCAAGCACACTGGTGGTGAGGACGATGTGGACGCCATCGGCAACCGCAAGGTTGGCGGACGCGGCTTGGGTGACTGGTATTCGCTCGAGAGCGAAATCCGGATGGGCAAGCAGTACTCGATGATGGTCGAGAATAGCGTGAAGATGGTTCAGGATCCGGTGGTGAACGAGTACGTGAACCGTATCGGCCAGAACTTGGTGCGCAATTCCGACGCGCAGGTGCCGTTCACCATCAAGGTTATTGACTCCGACGAGGTCAACGCGTTCGCGCTCCCCGGTGGATTCTTCTACGTGAACTCGGGCTTGATTCTGGCGGCGGACGAAGAGGCGGAACTAGCCGGCGTGATGGCGCATGAGATTTCGCACGTGGCCGCGCGCCACGGGATGCGCCAGCTGACGCGCGCCAACATTGCGCAGATCGCTACCATCCCTCTGATCTTCGTTGGAGGTGGCATCGGTTACGGAATCTACGAAGCAAGCGGACTGGCCTTGCCGCTCACGTTCATGAAGTTCCAGCGCAATTTCGAGGCGGAAGCGGACTACCTCGGGCTGCAATACATGTATAAGACGGGGTACGATCCGCAGGCGTTCATCAGCTTTTTCGAGAAAATTCAGGCGAAAGAGAAGAAGAAGCCGGGCACCATCGCTAAGGCCTTCGCATCGCATCCGCAGACGCCCGACCGCATCGAGGCTTCGCAAAAGGAGATCGCGACCATTCTTCCGGCGCGCCCGCAATACATCGTTTCCACGTCGGAGTTTGACGACGTGAAAGCGCGGCTGGCCACCATCGAGAACCGGCACAAGGTGATCGAAGAGAAAGACGGGAGCAAGCCCAGCTTGCGCCGCGCCTCAACCACGGACAAGACCAGCGGAACGGGCAGCGGCGGCAGCAGCAGCGATGACGATCGCCCGACCCTGAAGCGCCGGGACGATAGTCCGGACCAGACCCAACAACAGCAACAGTAACTGGAATTGCCGAGAGAAGAAAAACCGGCGGGCAGCCCGCCGGTTTTTTATTGGTGCCGGTTCTTGCAAATGGAGAGCCGGGCGTCCCCGTCCGGCCGCCATGCCTCTGCAAGCTGGACGGGCGAGACGCCCGTCACTTCACGAATCCCGTTACGCTCCCGCCGCCACCGACTTGACCGTGATGGTGGTGCCGTCCACTTCTCCGGTCACCTTTGCTTTCGCTCCGGCCAGATCGTTCAGCTTATCGAGAGCAGCCTGATCCGAGGTCTCCAGCGTGTAGACCTTGTCTCCGACCACGAGCGCATACTTTGACCCATGCTTCATGCATCCGCGCGTGCAATCCGAGGCCTTGCCGGCCATTTCATGTTTTGCCCCGCACATGGCGTCGCTTACCTCACCGGTCAAAGTCTGGTTCTTGCCGGCAGCCAGCGCCGGAACTGCCGCCAGCCCAACCAACATCTGCATCCCAAGAATCGCAGCCGCAATTCGATGTACCTTCATTGTAATTTTCGTCTCCTGTGGAACGGGGTGTGGTGCAAAGTTCAAGAAGTGGATACTCAGAATCTACCATGATGTCAATATAGGGACTCTTGCGCAAGCTCTGGGTTGTAAAATGTTTGTCTTCGACCGACCAACGTCTTTGGCGTTACTGCTGCCTGAAATGGATCTCCACGTCCACGGTCTTGTCCTTCGCGTCCGGCGTTTCATGAACGCTCACGGCCCAGTGCACCCCGTGGGGAAGGAGTTGTTCGGTATCAGCCAGAAACTTCTTCAGATAGTCGGCGTTGTAAGTCTGACCTTCGTGCAGAGTCCACGCCGCCCGCATGCGGGCTGTCGCCTGCGTGTCCAGTCCTGCGATCTCCAACTCTCCCATTTTGTAGAGGTCACCTTCGACGACGTTCAAGCCGTAGTGGACGGTGCTTTTCTCGTCGTCGAATTGGGCGTCGGGCTTGATCTGAACCGCCATGTAGCCGCGGCTGCGGTAAAGTTTGGTCACGTTCTCAAGGTCACGGAAAAGACGTACGGCGTCGGCAGGCTGGCCGGTCGGCAAGTGGACGAGCGCCGCGAGTTCGCCGGCGGTGATTGCGGAGTTGCCCTTCCATTCAACATTGGAAGTTGCATACACCTTGCCCGGCGTCACCGGTACGATCGCATCGACCAGGACATCGGCGACACCTTGGGCATCCTCTGTGGGGGTGGGCTGAGGCAGCACGCGCGCATCTGACGGCCCAAACGCGGCCTTCAAATATCCCCTCTGCAAGTACACCGGCAAGAGGTCAAACTTGGCGACCGCGGCAAGAGCAGAGCGTCCGTACTCTGTGCCCGTGAGGCCATGCGCTGCGGTTGCGAGCAGAGCTGTCTGTTCCGGCGAAGCTCCGGGGAACTCGGCATCGCGAACTCGAATGCTGACTTCCTCGACGCGATAGTCGATCCCGGTTAGGGCGCCGCTGGACGAGTCTCCCGTGCGCAGATAATCCACCCGCCCGGGAAAGCGTTTTTCGGTGAGGATCGATTGCAGCGCCTCGGAGACGCGGTCCGGAAGATTACCAGCAAGCGGCAGCAACCGCTTGAACAGCGGAACGCGGCTTTGCAAGACAGTGCGAAGTTCGTCGTCCGTGAACCAGACGAAGTTTTCAAAGCGCGCCGGAACCAGCTTGCTCTGGTCGGCATCAACCAGCTGCAGTTCGAGTTTTGTTCCCGCACTGGAAGCGGAATAAGAATAGACAACGTTGCTGAACAGGCCGGATTCGCCGAGGCGCTGCACCGCTTCCTTGAAATCGCCGTCGGCGGCATTCTGGCCGAGCTGCAAGCCGCTCGCCGCAAGAATTTCTTTGTCGGTGTAGCGCGTCGTTCCCGTCGCTTTCAGGGCGATGAGCTTGTAGGCAGAAACTGACGATGCTTTGCTGGCAGACTGTTTCTGGGCGGTGGCAACCGAAGCAAACAACGCCAAGAAGAGCACGACCCCCATCACCCGGCTCATTTGGATCGCTTCCCAGCCCCGGCCACCGAAGTCGAGAAATTCTTTTGCTTTACCGCAATTTCCATAAAAGCCTTGGCGGCGCGGCTGAGCGACTTATCCTTGCGGAAGACGATCGCGAGGTCGCGCCGGATTTGAGCGTCGGCGAAGGTGATCGCAATCAGCGCCTTGGCCCGGATATCCTCTTCGATATTCGAGCGAGCGATGAAGCCCACGCCGACATCGGCGGCTACAAAACGCTTCAGCAGTTCGCTCGAATCAAGTTCCATGGCCAGATTCGGCTTCAGGTGATGGTCATAGAACAGGGCATCGAGCGCGTCGCGCGTGTGACCTAGTTTCGGCACGACCAGCGGATAGGTCGAAACCTCGGCCACGGTGACGCTCTTTTTCGCTGCCAGCGGATGACACGGGGCCGTAATCACGACGAGTTCATCGCGGTGAATCATCTGCGCTTCCAGCCGGTTGTCGTTCACCGGGAGCGAGACCACGCCAAAGTCCACCACGTTTTCGATGATGGAATCGAGGATCCGGGCGTAATCGGAGCGCTTGATGCTCACGGAGACGTTCGGATAGTCACGCTTAAATTGCGCGAACACCTCAGGCAGAATGTGCAGGCAGGTGCCCTCATTTGCTCCGACGACAATTTCGCCGCGCGGAACGCGCTCGGTTTCGGCGATTTCGGTGAGGATCGTCTTGCGCCGCTCCAGCGTCTCCTCGGCATATTTGAAAAACAATTTTCCCGATGCAGTAAGCGAGACGCGGCCTCCGGAGCGGTCAAGCAGCCGAGCGCCGACTTCTTCTTCGAGCGCCCGAATCTGGGACGAGATGGCGGGCTGGGTACGAAAACGCTTTTCCGCCGCGCGCGAAAAGCTGGAGAGGCGCGCCACTTCCAGGAAGATTTCGAGCTGATCGAAGTCCATGCTTACTGGCTTCAGACTGCTGGCCTCAGACACTATAGCGAGCCCGAGGCGATCACGGAAGGAAAATCAGGGAACGCCTGGATGGAATCGTTATCCGTTCTTTCGTCATCCGGTCTAAGGGTGAAGCGCGGGGCCAGGCTCGCTGGCCGTTTCACGATCCGCCCAATAATTCCGTCTGGCGGTCACAACAAGGTCTGGATACTCACGCAATCGCAGAACGATAGAGTGAAGGCCCGGATGCGGAGACCGTGGCTGAAAGCTCAAAACATATCGATTCGGTACATGATTGGAGATCGTGAATAAGCTGCTCTCCAAGTTATGGGGATTACTGAATCGAAAATATTCTCCGCCGGTAAGATGCGCCACGGTTTCAGGAGCATTGTGACGCATACCCTCGATGGCGGCGATGACCGCCATTCTTACAACTGCCAGCGGAGGCGCAAGTTGACCCAGGCAGTCATATGCCTGCGAGAGCTTATTCTGAGATGTGTCGGGATCGGCGTTGGGATCCTTCGTCATGCAACCGCCGGGATGCTGAGGATTCGGATTCGAGAAGTTGCCGCCACCGTCCCAAACAGTCGGAACCTCTTCTGAGGCGTAGTGCCGCACGTCAGACTTAGGCGAGGAAAAAGCCAAGCTGTAAATGGCCGTGTTCGTGTCGCTGATCGCACGCAGCGCCTCATCCATTTTCACGCGACTTCCACGGTCGATCGTCTCGCTGATCAACAGAATCGCGCGTCGATATTCGGGCGGCTGCTTGCGCAGCAAGTCAAGCGAAAACGCGAGACCGTCGAGGATAGCTGCCCCGCCATTTCCCTTACTCAGTCCATAAATCGCGTTTCCCACCATGTCCAGGTCGGAAGTGAAATCCTGAAGCAGTCTCGGCTTCCTGTCGAACGCTACCACTGCGACCTTGTGCGGGACGTTGCCCACCACCGACTCCATCGCGGTCGCAAGATGGCGATACTTGTCGAGATGCTCAGCGCCAGCGCCGCCCGTTTCAACGGCAATGACCAGTGCCAGCGGTTCGCTGTCGGTGTCCTCCTCAAGCGTAACCTTCTGCTCGATGCCATCATCGGTAATCGAGAAGTCCTTGGCAGTAAGTGTGAAGACAAGCTCTCCGGTCTTGGTTCGTACCAGGGCTGGAACCAGAACGACGGTCGAGCGCGCAGTGAAGACGGGGTTGGGCGGCGTGTGAGGAGGCGAGGTCTGCGCCAGTGCGGCTGGCATCCACGCGAGCGCGATGACGGCGCTGAACCTCATGGTCGAACACCCCAGGTCATTGCAAACTTAATTTATGCCGCCTGAGACGGGCGAACCCTGTCTCTACAGATGAGTCGCCTAGAAGACGAGTTGCCTAGACGTTGATCACGCCGATCAGTTCCTTCACCGCGGCGGCGCTCTTGTCGAGAGCCGTTTTTTCTTCCGGAGTGAGTTTGATCTCGATGATCTGCTCGATCCCCTTGGCGCCGAGTTTCACCGGCACGCCAACAAATAGGCCATGGATTCCATATTCTCCGTTGAGGTAGGCGGCGCAGGGGAGAATCTTTTTCTTGTCTTTGAGGATGGCCTCGACCATCTCGGTGGCGGCGGCCGACGGAGCGTAATAAGCGGATCCGGTCTTGAGATATTTGACGATTTCGGCGCCGCCGTCGCGGGTGCGCTGGACGATGCGATCCAGAGTGGCTTGATCCATCAATTCAGTGATAGGAATGCCGGCGACGGTGGAATAGCGGGGCAGCGGGACCATGGTGTCGCCGTGTCCGCCGAGAACGAAGGCGGTTACGTTCTCGACGCTGACGGTGAGTTCCTGAGCGATAAACGTGCGGAAGCGGGCGGAGTCGAGGACACCAGCCATGCCGATGACCCGCTCACGCGGAAATCCGCTGAGCTTGTAGGCGGCCTGTGCCATGGCGTCGAGCGGGTTGGAGACGACAATGAGGATGCAGTTCGGCGAGTGGTGCACGACCTTGTTCACCACGTCGCTCATGATCTTGTAGTTGGTATTCAGAAGATCGTCGCGGCTCATGCCGGGCTTGCGCGGAATTCCAGCGGTGATGACCACAATGTTGGAGTTGGCGGTGTCGGCGTAATCGTTCGTACCGAGCACGGCGGAATCGCGCTTCTCGATCGGCATCGCTTCGAGCAGATCGAGACCTTTGCCCTGGGGAACGCCTTCGATGATGTCAATCAGGATGACGTCGGCAAGCTCTTTGGATGCGATCCAATGAGCGGCCGTGGCGCCCACGTTTCCGGAACCAACGATGGTTACTTTATTGCGCATGAAATTTCCTTTCTCAACGAATCTCGGGTAGAGACGCGGCTTGCCGCGCCTCCTGCGGCGTCCGAGGGAGACGGGGCAAGCCCCGTCTCTACGCTAAAGCTGTGGTGCTTCAATCAGCCGCTACTGCGACGCTCATGTTTTCGATCATGCACGTCGCAAACTCGCTGGTCTTCACTTTGGTGGCGCCTTCCATCAGGCGTTCGAAATCGTAGGTCACCTTTTTCTGTTCAATGGTGCGCTCGAGGCTTTGCTCGATCAGGTCGGCGGCTTCGCTCCATCCGAGGTGGCGGAACATCATGACGCCCGAAAGAATAACCGAGCCGGGATTGATGACGTCCTTATCGGCGTACTTGGGAGCGGTGCCATGGGTGGCTTCGAAGATGGCATAGCCGTCGCCGACGTTCGCTCCGGGAGCGATGCCGAGGCCGCCGACCTGCGCGGCGCAGGCGTCCGAAATGTAATCGCCGTTCAGATTGGGCGTGGCCAGAACGCTGTATTCGTCGGCACGCGTCACAACCTGCTGGAAGATGGAGTCGGCAATGCGGTCGTTGATCATCAGCTTTTTTTTCCACGCGCCTTTGCCGTGCGTGGCGTAGATGGAATCGAGACAGTCTTTTACTTCTTTGTAGACCGCCTGGCGGAAGTCCTCTTGGGCGAACTCAAGACCGGGTTCGACGAGGTTCGCGTTCTCTTCGATGGAGAGATTGGGATTCCTATCCTTGTTGTCGACGATCCAGCTCTCGCGCTCGGTCACAACTTTGTCGCGGAATTCTTCGGTGGCGAGTTCGTATCCCCACTTTCGGAACGCGCCTTCGGTGAACTTTTGAATGTTGCCTTTGTGGACGAGCGTGACGGCCTTCCTCTTGTTATCGAGCGCGTGCTGGATGGCCATGCGCACCAGGCGCTTGGTGCCGGTCACAGAAATCGGTTTGATGCCGACACCGGAGTCGAGGCGAATTTGCTTCTTGCCTCCCTTCAACATGTCTTTGTTGAGAAATTCGATGAGCCGGGCGCAATCGGGCGTGCCTTCTTCCCATTCGATGCCGATGTAGACGTCCTCCGTATTTTCGCGAAAGATGACAATGTTCATGCGCTCGGGGTGCTTCACCGGCGACGGCACACCGGCGTAGTACTTCACGGGCCGCACGCAGCCGTAGAGATCGAGGATCTGGCGCAGCGCGACGTTGAGCGAGCGGATGCCGCCTCCGACGGGCGTGGTCAGGGGGCCTTTGATGGCGACGCGAAATTCGCGGATGGCGCTGACCGTGTCGTCGGGCAGCCAGTTCTGAAAGCGAGCTTTGGCCTTCTCGCCGGCGAACACCTCGTACCACGCTACCGAACGCTTACCCTGGTACGCCTTCTCGACTGCGGCGTCGAAGACGCGAACCGAAGCCCTCCAGATATCGCGACCGGTCCCGTCGCCTTCAATAAAAGGGATGATGGGGCGATCGGGAACGCGGTACTTCCCGTTGCTGTATTCGATCTTCTGTCCATTGGATGGGACGGCGACTCCATTGAACGACGTCATGACCATAGCCTCCAGAGGCTGGAAGGAACCTTCTCAATTATAAAGAATATTGCGGATGGAGCGCCGGGCGTCCCCGCCCGGCTTGGTTCTTCTGGACGGGCGAGGACGCCCGTCGCTCCGCCGAATCGCATTATCGTTCGATCTTCACTGACTTCACGACGACGTCTTTGTTCGGACGATCCTGCCGGTTCTTCGCGACCTTCGAGATCGTTTCCACGACTTCGTAGCCTTCCACCACTTCGCCGAAAATTGTGTGTTTACCGGTGAGCCAGTCGGTGTTGGCGACGGTGATGAAAAACTGCGATCCGTTGGTGTTGGGGCCGGCGTTGGCCATGGCCAGCTTTCCTGCCTTGTCGAACCGATGCGGCGAACCTTTGGTTTCGTCCTCGAACTGGTAGCCCGGACCGCCGAAACCAGTGCCCATCGGGTCACCGCCCTGGATCATGAAGCCAGGAATCACCCGATGAAAAACAGTCCCGTGGTAGAGCGGATCTTTGGTTTTTTTGCGCGTGGTGGGATGCGTCCACTCGCGTTTGCCTTCGCTGAGCTCGACAAAATTGGCGACAGTCTTGGGTGCATCCTTCTCAAACAGGCGGCAAACGATGGCGCCCTCGCTGGTTTCGAACACGGCGTAGGTTCCGGGTGTGCGGGTCATAGTCTCCTCGAACGTCAAAATTTGATCTTCTCACTTCTACTGTAGAGACGACGCTTGCCTCGTCTTTACTACATCGACTTCTTCACGCCCGCAGATGGCTTGGGCTCGGCCTGGGCGGTCGATGCGCCGGCGGCACGGATTTCGATATGGGTGATCTTGACCGGATGAAGCGGGCGTTCTCCGTCCGTGCCCATGCGAGCGATTTTCTTAACCAGTTCGACCGCGGCCTCATCACACTGTCCGAAGATGGTATATCCGCCATTGAGGCTGGGATATGGAACCTCGGTGATGAAGAATTGCGATCCGTTGGTGCCGGGTCCGGCGTTGGCGTAGGCGAGACGCCCGGGGCGATCGAACTTGACCGCTGACGAAGTCTCATTCTTGAATGCGTAGCCCGGATCGCCCGTGCCGTTTCCCGCCGGATCTCCACCCTGAATCATGAATTCTGCAATCACACGGTGAAAGATGGTGCCGTCGTAAAGCGGAACGCCGTGCTTCTTGGCGTGAGTGACGGGGCTCGTCCAGTCTTTGGTGCCGGTGGCCAAGCCAATGAAATTCTGAACTCCGATCGGGGCTACCTTCGGAAACAGGGTACAGTGCAGGTCGCCAACGGTGGTGTGGATGATGGCGCTGGGCTCCGAGGAAGCAGCGTTGGCGGGCGGCGCTGGCGCTGCTTGCGGAGTCGAGGCTGCTTGCGCAGCAGCGAGCAGGGACGTGGAGAGGATCAGGACAAGCGTATGCAGTAGGGTTCGCATGGGTGCTCCTGTAGGGTATTTTGGCAAACGTTAATTGTACGACAGTCGATCCCCGGTTGCTGGTCGAGAACCGGGCGCACGCGGGACGGGCGAGGGCGCCCGTCGCTCCATTGAATCATTCATCCTGAAGTCACGGCGGCGAGAGCTTGATGGAGGCATTCCTCGGGCGGTTCGTCGGTCGAAATTGTTGTTTTCGGATAGGTGATGGATTCGAAGTGGGCTTTCACTTCGAGGTAGAGCGCAAACGTGCGGTTGTGCGCCGGGTGCGAAGAGTCGGGTTCGAGGTCGAGACGACGCCGAGCGGATTCATCGGAACAAAGGCACTCGATGATCATCCACGGTTGAGCGGTATCGCGGGCGAACTTGAGAACACGGTCGATCTGGTAACGACGGGAGAAGGTGCGACCGTCAAGAAAGATTTTACGAGCCGGAGTTTCTTGCAGCCTATAGCGGGCAGCTTCGAGCATGACCTCCATCACGAAGTCGTCTTGCTTGACCGAGTATTCGATATCTTCCGGCGAAAACAGCGCGGCGCGGATTTCGTCCTTGCTGAGGAGAGTGCCTTGAGTGCGGCGAGCCAGTTCGCGAGCGAGCGTGGTTTTGCCGGTCCCCGGGAGGCCGGCCATCAGAACAATCATGCTGCGGAGATTGTAGCGGAGGCAGAGTTCAGTTCGAAGTTCAGCTGCGCGCTCAGTTGGCGGCAGTCAAAGCACTGACCGCGACTGGCGCGGGGGCGGCCTGTTCCAGCGGCGCGACCTGGAAAATCGTCTGCGTCTGGCGCCAATCGCTGTACTGGCCGGAGACCGCCACGTGGAAGCACCAGTGGCGACGCTCCTCTTCGGGCTCGACCAGACCGAGGGCATTCAGATAAAACAAGTAGTGCTCGACGAATCGAATCTCCTCGTTCGTCATGCCGCGGCGCTGGAGATCGACCGTGATGCCGGCCAGATGAGACGACGCAGTATCGCCATCTACCGGGGCAGCGTTGCGATTGCGTCGCCGAAGCTTCTTCTGCACCTTGACGGTCCGCACGGCGGAGTTCACCTGGATTTGCGCGTGGAACTGGCGGTAATAAACCTCAGAAAGATCCTGCACGAAGTCGCGGGTCCACGGACGGCAAAAGCGGCGCGAGGGATCAAGGCTGGGCTCAATCTTCAGAGACTCACTCGCCTCAATCGGCACCAAGTCGCCCGACGCCTTCAGCGCTTCCAGCTCAGTGTCGTCCTGAATGCGCGGTAAATCGAGGCGGTCAATTTCTTCGTTTTGCCGAAGCAGGGAATCGTGCGACGGACGGAACAACGGGTTCCAGAGCACGCCACGAAGGCGACGCAGTATCCGGTGGCGATGAGGATCGACGCGGTGCAGAGCGAATGCACTTTGTGGCGCCGCGACCGCAAGGACGAGCGCCAGCATGATCAGTCTGATCAGCAGCGTTCGCGGCGATTTGGAGCTTCGTGTCATGGCGGTTAGGTCATTCAGCTTGGAGCGCCCCGGGGTTTTGGAAACCTGCCCACTTCCCATGAGGCACTCGAATTGTAAACCAGAGATGAAGAGTTGTGTGAAGCAATTCGCGCTAAGCCCCCTTACTTAAGGGAGTTACCGATGGTTACTGGCGGGCAACCCACTGATTTCAGGTGTCCATTTTTGAAGGGTGACCGTTGGGGGAAATGTAGGAGAGCGGCTCCGATGTCCCGTAGAGACGCGGCTTGCCGCGTCTTGCTTGCAACGTGTAAGAACTCGCGGCGGGCACGCCAACCGCGCAAGCCAAGCCTCGTCACTTGCGGAACAGGTCTCCGAGCGCTTGCTTCATGACTTGGCCACCGACGTCGGCAATCGAGGTGGTCAGCGGAATATCCTTGGGGCAAACCTCAACGCAGTTTTGGGCATAGCCGCAATCTTGAATGCCGCCATCGCCCATGAGCGCGGAGAGCCTTTCGCGCTTCAGCGCCTGGCCGGTGGGATGCGTGTTGAACAGGCGCACCTGCGAGATGGCGGCCGCGCCGACGAATCCTGTATCTTCGTTGAACTGCGGGCAGGCTTCCATGCAGCAGCAGCACGAGATGCAGCGCGAAAGCGGATAGGCCACTTCCTGGTCCTCGGCGTTCACCCGCGGGCCGGGGCCCAGGTCGTAAGTTCCGTCGATCGGGACCCAGGCTTTGACCCTTTTCAGGTTCTCGAAGATCACGCTGCGATCAACCGCCAGGTCGCGTACCACAGGAAACTTCGAGAAGGGCTCGAGCTTGATGGGCTGATCGAGGTGGTCGAGCAGGGCGGAACAGGCCATCCGGGCGCGTCCGTTGATGAGCATGGCGCAGGAGCCGCAAATCTCTTCCAGGCAACTCGAGTCGTAGGTGATGGGCGTGGTTTTCTTTCCGTCACGGGTGACGGGGTTGGCCGCGATCTCCATCAACGCCGAAGTGATGTTCATGTTCGGCTTATAGGGAATCTCGAACTCTTCCCACGACGGCTTCGCGTCGGGGGTGAGTTGGCGTTTGATCTTGATGATTACGGATTTGTTGTTTGCCATTTAGCTCTTAGCCTTTAGCTCCCAGCTTAGCCCCTTGTCGTCCTTCGCTTCGTCCAGCACGGCAGGCACATAAAGCCATCAGATTTACCGCCTTAGCCTTTGGCTCCACTCGGAAACGCACGGTAGAGACTGTAGAGCCAAAAAATCATCGCGAAACCCCAGACCCCTACGGCCAGCCATCCCCGATGAAAAGGTTTATGTTCCAGGACCGCGCTGACTCCGAACGCGAGCCAGCAAGCTGAGACTAAAACCCACATTGCGGGAAGCGCCCACTTCCGAGGGGCATGGTCTAGCGAGTTAAACATCCAGCGCCTCCTCTCAGTACTTCCTCGGCCGCGGCGGAATCAGCGACGCATCCACCGACTCGAACTCGAACTTCGGCTCGTCCAAATCGGGTGCGAACGTTGCTTTCGTGGTCTTCATCCAGTTCTTGTCGTCGCGCTCGGGGAAATCGGGCTTGTAGTGCGAGCCGCGCGATTCGTCGCGCAGGGCCGCTCCCTGCGCAATGACCCGCGACAGCTGCAGCATGTTGTAAAGCTGCCGAGCAAACGCGATGGTCGTGTTCGCCCACTGTGAACGGTCGCTCAGGTTGATCTTCTGGAAGCGATTCAGCAGGTCCACCACCTTGGCGTCCGCTGCTTCGCACTTCTTGTTGTAGCGGATAACCGTGCAATTCGCGGTCATCAATTCGCCCAGTTCGCGCCAGAGCAGGAACGGGTTCTCGTTGCCGTCGGCTTTCATCAGCCCGGCATTGATTTCCTGCTGCCGCTTGCGCTCGGCATCGAAGTGCCCGTTGCTGGGCTCGGCCTGCAGGTTCTTGGCATATTGCACGGCGGCCGGGCCGGAGACGAAACCTCCGAAGATGCACGACACGAGCGAGTTCGCGCCCAGCCGATTGGCGCCATGGTATTGGTACTCGGCCTCGCCCGCGGCGAAAATACCGGCAACGTTGGTGGCTTGCTTGTAGTCCACCCACAGGCCCCCCATGGTGTAGTGCATGCCGGGAAAAATTTTCATCGGCGTATCGCGCGGATCGTCGCCGACAAACTTTTCGTAGATTTCGAGGATGCCCTCCAGCTTGCGATCGAGAATTTTTCGGTCGATGTGCGTGAGGTCGAGATAGACCATCGGCTTACCGTCGATGCCGAGATTGTCCTCGAACACCACCTTGAAAATCGCCCGCGTAGCCACATCGCGCGGCACCAGGTTGCCGTATTTCGGATACCACTCTTCCAGGAAGTACCAACGCTCCTTCTCAGGAATGGACTTAGGATCGCGCTTGTCGCCTTGCGTCCTTGGAACCCAGACGCGTCCCCCTTCGCCGCGCGCCGATTCCGACATGAGGCGCAGCTTGTCTTCGCCGGGGATGCAGGTCGGATGCACTTGAATAAATTCGCCATTTGCGTAATAACAGCCCTGCTGATAGAGCGCGGACTGCGCTGATCCCGTGCACACCACCGAATTCGTGGACTTGCCGAAGATGGCGCCAATACCGCCAGTCGCGATGATGATGGCGTCGGCGGGGAAGGTGCGCACCTCCATGCTGCGCAGATCCATGGCACAGATGCCGCGACAGACACGCTTTCCGTCGAGCACAGCCGAGAGAAACTCCCAGTGCTCGTACTTCTTTACTTTGCCTTCGGACTCGTAGCGTCGCACTTGCTCGTCAAGCGCGTAGAGAAGCTGCTGGCCGGTGGTAGCTCCGGCGAAGGCTGTGCGGTTGTAGAGCGTGCCTCCGAAGCGGCGGAAGTCGAGCAGACCTTCGGGAGTGCGATTGAAGGGAACGCCCATGCGATCGAGCAGATCGATGATGCCGGGAGCAGCCTCGCACATGGCCTTGACCGGCGGCTGGTTGGCGAGGAAGTCGCCACCATAAATCGTGTCGTCGAAGTGGATCCAGGTGGAATCGCCTTCGCCCTTCAGGTTCTTGGCGGCGTTGATGCCGCCTTGCGCGCAAACCGAGTGCGAGCGCTTTACCGGGACGATCGAGAACAGGTCAACCTGACCACCCATTTCAGCGATCTTAATGACGGCGGCCAAGCCTGCCAGGCCGCCGCCCACTACGATAATTTTCGGAGCTGCCATGCTGTATGAGTCCGATCTGCCGGGCCGGGCCCGGGCCGGCCATAAAACCGTTAGCGCATTACGATATTTTCTGCAGCATTTGAATCCAAAGGTTGCTGCGGCGTCCTGAAGAATCCATTCATGCTTAGCGCACCCAGTAAAATCAGGCCAATCGCGAGCGTCAGGCAGACATAGCCAAAGCGACGGCGCGCCCTTTCGCCGGTCGTGATGCCCCACTTCGCCGCGAACAGCCACAGGCCATAGCTGAAGTGCCACGATGCGGCAATGATGCCGACACAGTAGAAGGCGACCATCCACGGATTCTGGAACTCGTGCTGGACTTTCGCGAACGCCTGATCGGGGTGGGTTCCCAGGACCGTGCCCGTGAACCGAAGATGATACGTGTGCTGCACCATGTAGGCGAGCGCGACGATGCCGGTCCAGCGCTGCGAAGTGTAAAGCCAGTTGCCCGTCCAGGGATAAGCGGCGACGTTAGTCTCGCCTTGATACCAGATGTAGATGCCGTAGAGGCCGTGGTAGAGGATTGGAATCCAGATGAACAACAGCTCCATAAAAAACACAAAAGGCAGGCTATTCAAGAATTCCACTTGTTTGCCGTAGGCTATGGGCCCCTTGAAGGCTTCGGCATTCGAGATAAAGTGTTCAAGAAGAAAGGCTCCGATGGGCACGACGCCACTGATGGAATGCAGACGGCGCAGCAGGAACGAGGTTCCCTCGCCCGCTCGCAGCGGCGCGACTCCTGGTTTGATATGCGGAGCGACGGGACCGGCACTTGCTCCCACGATGAATGCTCCTTGAGCGATCAAATGTTGAAACCCACTATTATCGTTTTGCCCGGCAAGGGAAGTCAAGGCGAGACGGTCCGGTACCACGACAGAAACGCGCGGAATGCGGCTCCACGATGGCTGTAGCGGGATTTCTCTTCGGCGTCCAGTTGGGCGAATGTCTTGTGGATTGCAGGAAAGAAAAACAGCGGATCGTATCCGAATCCGTGATTGCCCCGGGGCGCCTCCAGGATGATGCCTTCGGCGGTGCCGCGGAAGGTGCGTAGCGTGTGGCCGTCGCGGGCGACGGCCAGCACAGATACGAATCGCGCAGTGCGCCTCTGTTCCAGAACCCCCTCCAGTTCGCGCAGCACTCGTCTGTTGTTGGCGTCGTCCGTGTTGTCCTCCGCCGTGTACGGTTCGTTATTTTCGAAGTCGCGGGCGGCGTAGCGCGCGGAATAAACGCCGGGTGCGCCGCCGAGTGCATCAATCTCCAGGCCGGAGTCGTCGGCTAGCACCAATTCGCCGGGAACGGCCAGACTGTAGGACTCGGCTTTCTTGCGCGCGTTCTGTTCGAAGCTAGACCCGTCTTCGACAACCTCGGGCAGAGAAGAAAAGTTCGGGATGTTTGCGATCTCGATGCCCAAGGGTGCCGCGGCTCCGGCAAAATCGCGAAGCTTGCCAGCGTTCGAAGTGGCCACCAGAATTGTGCGCGAGGTCATGCGGCGGGGCTCGAGGTGCTGGGTGACGGTATGGGTGTAGGTCGCGTCCTAACCCAGGCGGCAACCAGCAGAACCAGGCTGATCAGCGAGACGATGTCGCCGATGACGCGATCGATCGTCCGGCGGAAGCGGATGTGTACATCGCTCTCCCCAGCGGCGACGGAAATGACGATCAGGCCCGTGACCTCCGTGGTCCGAGTTCGGGTAGGCTTCCCGTTGACGACGGCGTCCCACGCCGGGAAGTTGAAAAGGCGCACGATTACATCTTGCGGAGCGGCACCGTGGACGGTGAAGTGTTTTTCCGTCTGTCCCCACGCCATGATCTCGCCCTGAACGGGCGTTCCCGCATCGTCGCTGAGGCGCGGCAGATTCCTGTTCAACTCGTAAGGGTCGGCTCCGACGGGGACGTATTCGTCGGTGCCCTCGTAGCCGGTGCCATCGGCAACGGCGTTGCTCGCCTCGCGGATGCCGCTGCCCGACTCCCACCAAGGGGGCTGGAAGCGAGAGCCAGCGAGCGTAAGCGCAGCCAGCAGCACGGCGAATGCCATCGCGCGTGACGTCCAGCGTCTGGCGGCCGCGGTCAGTAGCATCGCCAAAGCGGCGTTCATGCACAGCAGCCAGCGAAAGGGGAGTTGCACGAATCGAAATTCGGGAAGGTGCAGCCAGAGCAAATTGCTCGCCGAAAACATCAGGAACACGCTGCCCGCACCCCAAGCGGAAAGCAGCATCCAGAGGCTTTTGCCAGAGACGGCGCCGGCCGCGCTGTGTGGGACCGGATAACCGAGGGCGTCTGCCTTTGCGTGCTTCTTCCGCCGGGAGAACCAGATCGCGCAGCCGAGGACGCCAATTTCGGTACTCGCTACGCTCGAAACCAGAAGATTGAAGCGGTTGTGATCGGCATCGGCGATGGTGGTGAAAACAAAATTGTCCTGCGGCCTGACTCCCGGCGACAGCACCTCGCTGAGATTGACCCATCCCTGTTCGTAGATGACCGGGAACAGGTAAAACGAAGCGAGGCCGGCCGCGAGGCACATTGCCAGCGCTGTCCCAACGAGAGCACGCCAGATGTGCGGGTTCCGGATTTCCCGGCGCTGTACTCGCGGATCGAGCGAGCGATCGCGCACAACCCCGATCGCCGCCAAGGCCAACGCCAGCCCGGCGGTCGAGTAGTGGATCATCACTGCCGCCGGTACGTTCGTCAGCCACGCCGCAGCCAGCGTGAGACTCAAGCAGAGCACAGGTCTACGCCCGGCGTCGGATTCCGGCGAAAAGAGGCGCAGCAGACAAAGCAACAGCAGCGGCAGCAGCGCCGCAGCCAGCAGTTCAGCGTAGGCGCTCCGCCAGTAAACGATGAGCAGGTGGTAGGGATTCAGCGCATAGAACACCGCCGCGAACCAAGCGTCCGGAGCGGAGAGCCACTTGCGGGCGAGCCGGTACATGGCCGCCCCGGCGATCACAAGCGCGATCCAGCAATAAGCGCCAGGCACCATCTTCCAGGGCAGAACAGCGCCGAGCGCGGCTCCCAGCGCCCAGGAGGCCGGGGGATAAAACAGGAAGCGAGCCTCGCCGTATCCCCAGTGCGCCAGCGCCGCCCAGCGCGGATATACGATGCCATCCTTCCACTGGCCGAGGACTTCCATCCACGAGAACACGTGGAACTCGAAATCATGTCCGGAGGGAGTGCCCCACCAGAAAAACGGTGCGATGGCCAGTAGACAAGCGCCAGCCAGGAGCACCGCACGCGAGATCGGACTTTTGAGCAATCGGCCTCTGCCTTACCTTGAACGGGGCTCGTCGCGCTGCCTCGATCGGACGGCTGCTGCATCGTCGGCACGCAGGGCAATTCTATTGCATCGGAAAATTTCTCGGAAAATTAACGGAAGCGAAATCATGCAAAAGGGGGTGCCGAGGTAATCTGCATCAACCAGGTGGAACAGACCGTCGGGGCTGGGATGACACCAGAGACGGGGTGCCGGTCTAGCTCCCGGTCTGCTTTTTTTGGGGGATCGTGGCGCTACTGGATGACGCTTATTGGCTGACGCTTTCCGGATTTCGCTGGCGATGCAGTTCGGCGAGAAATGCTTCTTCATCGAGCGCAACGCCGGTGCGCAACAACTCCAGGAGCGGGTCTTCGGCGTCGGTCGTGCCGCCGCTGGCAGGGCTGAGGTCGATCGCATTGGCGACAAGCGCGCGAGGCGAAGTCTCCAGTTGCGGAGTAGTACCCGGCTGGCCGGTGAGGAACTCGATAAATTCGCCCACGCTTTTGCGCTGCTCTTCGGTTCGGGCAGGGAACTCAATTCCCATGCCATGTCCGGGATGCATAACCCGGACCAACCCTTCGGCGTGAATCTCCAACCCAGCTGCGCGCAGGCACAAGTCAACGGCTGACGACTGCGGGAAGGGAGATTCGGTCTCCACATAGCAACCACCCAGACTAAGATCGGTCAGTTTACATTGGCTGGCCGCGTCTGGTTCTTCGGGCAGAGCATCATGGGCACGGCCCGCCAGCCACTCGCCCAGCTCTTCGCGCATTTTGGGATCGATGTCTAGAAAGCGCAGGCCGGTTTGGCCGTTGGCGGTACTCCAGGCAACTTCCGCGTCGCCTTCAATGCCAGCGCCGCCGTCGGGAAGGTCAAAGGAGACGCGAACCATGGAGGTGGACGGAAGTGGCTTGGCCGTCAGCACGTCCATGCCGCCGGTGCTGAGGTCGAGCAGGATGCCCTCCACCGTATTGCCGTCGTCGGTCCGAATCGAAGCCGCCGCCTGCACCGCGACGCGCAACGATTGCCGCCTCTCGCGCTTCAGCAAGGCCGTAGCGGCGCGCAGCGTGGTCTGAGCCTGCTCCTGGGTGATGGGTTTGGTAAGGATGAAATGAGCTCCCGCGCCAAGAATCGCACGGATCTGCGAGGAGTCGTGCAGCAAGGCAACGGTGACGGGCGGATTGCGGTCGGAGCCGGCAAGGCGATGGCAGGCTTCAAGAACCGATGATGCCGCTTCAGGATCATCGAAGTCGACAATGACCTGATCGAAGCGCTCTTCTGCCAGGCGTGCCACAGCGACATCGGCTGCGTTCGATCGATCAACCGCGACCCCGAACTGCGCCAGGACCTGAATCAGCGTCTCCGCAGTCGAGTCATCCTTTGAAACCAATAGTGCCTGCAAAATCATGCGCCCGAGCCTCCCATCTCGCGCTCTGCCTGTACCGCGCCGGGCTTCTACGGCCAGCGCGGAGTTGTGCCACGTGCTGGCTTGGACGCGGCCGGCGAGGATTGAGCGCTGGCCTTCGCAGCCATCGCATTGGCGTTTTCGTCGTCGACTTCCGCCAGCACTGCGCTATCGTCCTCGACGTCAGTTTCGGCGAGCAAGGGCGCCACTTCGCGCAGTTTTTCGGCAGCTTGCTGCAGCATCTCGATCTGCTTTCCCAGCTGTGTGTACTGCGCCTGCTTGCGGCGCAAAACCTCATGGATATCCTTCATACGTCCCCCTGCGCCTGACTGTAGGTTTCGACGAAGGTAAGGTCAACGCCAAAGGCATTGCGGGCCGTTACGGCGGTAACCGACGGAGAGGATTGGTCGCACTGCGAAGGCGGTGTTCGAGTCAACTCGGCCGGCAATACCGGCCAGTAGAGGCAGTCCCCGGCTGGAAGAAGGTGCGATTGGACCTGGGAATCAAGCTTTGCCGCGAAGGGCTGTCAAAGCGAACCAACTAACCTGTTCTTAAAGATCAAAAGCCCCGCCTGACGGCGGGGCCATGAGTTGAGTGCCTGGGCGATCTATAAGATTTAGGTTATGCCCCGATCCGCTTGCGACGGAACATTCCGGCGATACCTACGAGCCCTGTTCCCAAAAGACCCAAAGTTCCCGGTTCTGGCACGCTGAGCTGGGAGCCGCCCATACTAATGTGCCCGATACCCCCGCTGATCTGCCCATTGGTCGAGAAGAAGGTTTGGGTCGTTGTTCCAGTTACCCATCGACCGCTATACAGCCAGCCTGCGATGGTGCCGGTAAGACTGTAAAACCGGGTGCCACCAAATGGGCCGCCGAGACCCGTGAGATTCCAATCAACTGGACCGACGAAGCTGCCCGTGAAGAGGGTGATCGGGTTCGTGCAACTCGGACATCCGGTTAAGGTTTTTGCCCAAGCGCCGACGCCTAACACGTCAAATGACGATCCCGCGCCTCCGGCGAAGGTTCCGCCACTAAAGACCGAGCCGCTGGTCAGAGCGCCGGTCTTGAAGCTGACCGAGCCGAGACTGTGTGTTGAAGGAACCGGTGTGATGCCGTCGAACATCTTTAGTTGCGACTGCACAGAAGAGATACCAAGGGCCGAAATCGAAATCGAACCGAACTGGTTCGTAATATCGATCGAGCCCGCCCAAGCGGCCATCGGCAACGCCAATGCCAGCAACGCCAAAACTACCACTCGCCTCATGTTAATTCCCTCCCAATTGTCTTTACTTCCCGAGATTCGCCTTGAAAACTTGTCGCCAAGGTATAGGTCGCCTCTTGTGATTTGAGCACTTGTCGTTCCAAATCTACGAAAGGTTGGTCGCTGTTATTTATCAATAACTTACCGACGCCTATCGTACCTTTTCCCAATCCCGGAATGCAATCCGCTGCACACTAGCAACAGTTTGCTCGCCTGGATCGCCCAGAGAATCAATTTCGCAGAGCACTCCCCGCGAAACCAAACTACTGGAGGCTCGGAGTCGGTAGGAATCTCGAAAACCAAGAAACCCTATCCTTGGGGGACCGCTTCCAGAGCCGGGTGCGACAGAAAGTAACCCATCGCAAGGTGACTCATGTTACCTCGCCCTGCGCGTTCATCAATGGCTCTTTCGTGCCATCCAGTCGCTCAGGAGTGGGATTCCGCCCCCGGGTCACTTGTCACATAATCCGGGGTGAGCAGTTCTGGGGGAGGGCTGTTCGGGCGTCCCGGGATCCTTTGGATCCCGGGACGCTTCTTATTTGCGGTGAAATGCGGTGGCCCCGACTACCGGCCTGAAACGTCCGAGAGTCTCGGCAGCTTTTCGCTTCTTCCGGACGACAGGCTGCGATAGGCAGCGTCCAGAATGAACTGGTTCCGCCAGCCTTCCAGTCCAGGTACTGGAAACGCCTCCCGACCCTCGACCGCAGCGGCGAAGGCGTCCACCTGCAGCGCGTAGGCCAGTTGGTTTGAGACGGTGTCCTCGGCGACGCGTTGTCCATCGCGCCAGAGGCCCAGTTTCACCGGCCGTTCAACATTCAGGGCGTCGTCGGCCCGCAGGACGCCAGCATCGCCGACAATCTCCAGCGGGGTGCGATATCTTGCGCGAGTCGAAACCGCCACCGTGGCCAAAGTTCCTCGCTGAAACTCTAGCGTAAGCACGGCCGCCGCCTCCACGTCGCCCGATTGTTCATCGGAACGTCCGACAGCGGTCACGCTCTGCGGCTCGTCCTGCAGGATATAACGCAGGACATCAATGCAATGGACGCCCACGTCGGCAATGGGGCCGCCACCCGCGATCGAGCGGTTGGAGATCCAGGTGCGGGGATGGTCTGCCCATGGATACGAGAACTCCGCCCGGGCAAAAATCGGGCGCCCGACGTCGCCAGCAGCGATGCGGTCGCGAAATCTCGCGGTGCTTTCTTCGAATCGAAAGACCTGGGCGACGCCAAGCAGAACTCCGGCCTTACGCGCCGCTTCGACCATCTGGCCGCACTCGTCCGCATCCATGCCCATGGGTTTCTCGCACAGCACCGGCTTGCCGGCGGCAACCGCGGTGAGGACGTCCCGCAGGTGGCAGGAGTTCGGAGTGGTGACCAACACCGCGTCGACTTCAGGGCAGCGGCTGAGTTCTTCGGTGGAGAAGAAAACATGCGGGATGCCATACTTCGCGGCGGCCTCGTGCGCTTTGCTGGTATCCCGACGCGATAGGGCAACCACAGTGCAATTCTGGGCCAGCGCGAAACCCGGCATCAGCCGCCGCACGGCGTGGAATCCAAAACCTGCGATACCAAAGCGAATCATGTGAGCTTCACTCGATTCTCTGTTTCACTCGGTGTAAGGGTAAAAGACGAAAAACAGCAGCGACAGAGCGGTCAGCGCCCAAAGCGCCGGACGAACGTCCCGCAAGCGCCCCGAAACCAGCTTGCAAAAAGGATACAAGATAAAGCCCGCCGTCATGCCTATTCCCACGTTGTAGGTGAAAGCCATCAGGACGATTACGCCAAAGGCCGGCACCAGCTCAGTAAGGTCGTCGAAGGGAATCCGGGTGATCGGAGTCAGCATCAGCAATCCTACGAAGATGAGCGCCGGTCCGTAGGCCTGGGGCGGGATGGCGGAGATGAAGGGCGCGAAGAACAGAGTCCCGACAAAGCAAAGCGCGGTGACGACCGCGGTCAGGCCGGTTCGTCCACCCGCTTCTACTCCGGTGGCGGACTCGATATAGGCGCCGGACGTGGTCGTCCCAATCACGGCGGCGAAGGTTGTGGCCAGCGCGTCAACCATCATTGGGCGCTCGATCCGCGGCAGGTTTCCGTCTTTATCGAGGAAGCCGGCGCGCGCCGACACGCCGATGAGCGTGCCCATCGTGTCCACAAACGCCATGACAAAAATCGTCAAGACAACGGGGAAAAATCCCCAGCTGAACAGGCTGTGTAGATCGAACTGGAAAAAGACGGGCTGCAAACTGGGCGGACGGCTGACCCAACCCGTGGGCGCCGGAGCGACCCGGGTTACAAAACAGAGCAGAGCCGTAACCAGAACTCCGCTAAGAATCGCGGCCGGGAAACGGCGAATCGTCAGCACCGTGATCAGCAGGAACCCGAAAATGGAGAGCAGCACCGAAAGCGAAGTCAGATGGCCCGGCCTGACCGGCGCTCCGGGGAATCCCAGGATCACGATGCCGGTCTGATTCAGTCCGATGAAAGTAAGAAATAATCCGATGCCAACCGCGTAGCTGTAACGAAGCGTGGGAGGGATGGCATCGACCATCCACTGGCGGAGGCGGAAAATCGTCATCAGGATAAACAGAACACCGGCCAGGAACACGGCGCCCAGCGCGCTCTGCCACGAGTATCCGAGCACGTGCACAACCGTGAACGCGACGAAAGCATTTTCGCCCATGTAAGGCGCGATCGCGAAAGGACGATTGGCATAGAAACCCATCAGCAGTGTTCCGAAAACCGCGGCGAGAATCGTGGCCGTGAGCGAGGCGCCAACCGGCATGCCGGCAGCCGTCAGGATGGCAGGATTGACGGCCACGATGTAGGCCATGGTGAAGAACGTAGTGAGTCCGGCGACAATTTCACGGCGGACGGTTGTTTGGTGGTGAGAGAGTTCAAAGAACTGATCGAGCCAGTGATTCAAATCGCCCTCGAGTGCAAACTCAGGATTGTACATTCGCCGCGGTCGCAGGACGAATCGAGCCTGAGGTTTTCCCCTGGTGTATCCCTGTGTTCCTCTGTGGTTGCCGTTTGCTAGCGACCTCAAGAGCGCGACCACAGGGAACACAGAGTGGCACAGAGGAAGCCTTCGAACGCCAGCGTTTCAGTGAGTCCGCATCTCGGCAAGCAGCTCGGGATCGATGTTGCCGCCGCTGATCACGGCGACGTTGATCTTTGTGTTCGGCAACTCGTCAGCATGGAAAAGAAATGCGGCGACGGCCACAGCGCCGCTCGGTTCGGCCACCGTTTTCGCGTTCCCACTTAAAGCGCCAACCGCCTCGCGAATCTCGTCTTCGGTCACGCTGACGATGTCATCAACATAGGCGCGAATATGCTCGAAATTGATCGCGCCAATGCTCTGGGTGCGAAGACCATCGGCCAGCGTCTGCGAGACTTGCTCTGCCGGGAAGGAGACGATTCGACCGGCGCGCAGGCTGGCCCGCGCATCAGCGGCCAGTTCAGGTTCGACGCCAATTACCCTGACTTGCGGCTGGCTGAGCTTGATGGCGGTCGAGACACCGCTAATCAATCCACCACCGCCGACAGGGACCAGCACGCATTCAACGTTGGGCAGCGCTTCGAGGATTTCGAGTCCCACTGTGCCCTGGCCGGCGATGATCTTTTCGTCGTTGTAGGGAGGCACAATGACGTACCCGTGCGCCGCGGCAAGTTCCTCGGCGCGCAAACGCCGCTCTTCGCTGCCCGGGCCAACGGTGACGATCTCGGCGCCGAGAGCGGCCGTGGCCTCGAGCTTGTTCCTCGGAGCATTGCCCGGCATGACAATGATGGCCCGCACACCGAGCGCCCGCGCCGCGTAGGCCACGCCTTGCGCGTGATTGCCACTGGAATACGAGATAACCCCGCGACGACGTTCGTCTTCGCTGAGGGTAGCGACCTTGTTATACGCGCCGCGTAGTTTGAAAGCGCCGATCGGTTGCAGGTTTTCGAGCTTCAGGAAAAGCTTGCGCTGATCTGCGGCAGCCGTCCATTCGAACAGGGGAGTGCGGACGGCCATGCCGTCGAGGAGAGTTTGAGCCGTCCGTATGTCGCCGAGAGAAACCATCGTACCTATTCTACGGGTTGCTTCGAGCGAGCCTGGCGCGCCACTCGCTGCCTCGCAGAATCGCAGCCATGATGCGGGGGTTACGGAGCCCGTGAAGGACCGCGACAACCCACAGCGGTGTTTCCTCCGGTGCGCGGGCAATCCGGTATTCACGTACAAGAATGAACCGCAAAGGTCTCGAGCTGAGGTCGGGGCGTTGCTGGCCCTGATCGGGAAAAGGCACGAGCCCGCGAAGGCATCAAAAACCTCGGGCAGAACCCGGTCGGCTGCGCCGCGCCTCCGTTTTGGCTTTCCGGCGGGCAAAACCTTCCTCGCCGTCAATGGGTTTCACCCGGCCGCTTTTCAGATCGTCATAGCGGCTGTCGAGCCTGTCTCGGGCCGGCGACAGTTCGTCGAAATATGCGGTCAGCGCATCCTCGAAAAGTTCGTCAGTCCCGCGTCCGCTCTGCGCTGCCAGCTCGTTGAGCTTCTTTTCAACGTCAAGGGTGAAATGCACTTCCAGGGGCTCAATCTAGGGAAGAATCTCGGTTGTGGCAAGGTGCATGAGAGTTTCATTCGCCCTCTCAGATTTCCAGTATCACCGGCATAATCAGCGGCCGCCGCTGCGTCTGCCGCGAGATGTAGCGCTTCAA
>Ga0070761_10000531_pt1 | contig 24666 bp, 17 predicted proteins | sample HubBroMetageREF1_FD_66724 | JGI IMG/M metagenome (GOLD analysis project Ga0070761, IMG submission 66724) | Reference soil microbial communities from the Hubbard Brook experimental Forest, New Hampshire, USA - Hubbard Brook CCASE Soil... | ecosystem: Environmental > Terrestrial > Soil >... | reverse complement strand
CTGTAGATAGCAGTCCTCGTTACTACAGCTCAAACTCAGTTCGCTGCACTCACCAGCGGGCGTCCTGCATTGTTCTGACCAGGCAAAAACGCATGCCGGTACATATCGGGCAGGAACCATGATAGGGAGCCGATCCAGTGGATTGACCGAATTTCATTGCAAACTAGATGCCGAGGAGCGGCGCATGCTCGCAGAGAGCGCCGCAATGGTAGGTGAAGACTCGCGACGCTATCGACTCGCTAATCCTCAGCAGTCCTTGCCGCATTGTGGATTTCACGACGGCGCGCCACGCCGACGAATGGAACCGATGAACCGCATAATGCTGATCGAATAGTTTCAGGTTTTTGACTACGAACCCTGAGGTTTCCAGCTGCAAAGCGAACGACTCCGGCGTATAGGCATTGATGTGTCCGATTTCCAGCGTTTTCTGGAGTGCGCGGCGAGTGGTTCTCAAATGCAACTCGCAAGGAACCTCGACATAAACGAAGCGGCGTGAGACGCGTCGCATCTCGGACAGAAAATCGCGTTCATGGGTGACGTGTTCCAGTACGTGGGTCGCATAGACCAGATCGAACGCTCCGTCGGCGTAAGGAATTGTGTGCCCGTCATAGCTGTGAATATAAAGGCCGTCACGTGTTTGCTTCTGGGAACGCTCTGTTCCTATTTCTATGCCGGTAAAACAACTGCCAATTTTCCTCGCGGCAACCTGTTCCAGTACTACTCCGGTGCCGCAGCCCACTTCGAGGACGTCCTTAACGGAAGAACTTAGGCCATCGAGCATGGACGCTATGTTGTCCGCCTTATCGATGGCACAGACGGCCCTCCAGCGGTTCATTTTGTCGTCATATTCTCGAGAGTAGAGCTCTTTCAAATCTGGGCAGCGAAAGAAGCCGCTCGAAGCTTGTTGGTGCCGGCTTACCATGAATCCTCCCGATCAATAGGAATCCCAGCTTCGCCAAAGCGATCCGGGTGAGCGCTCCGTTCCGTTGTCAACCGGCTGGAACAAACACTGGGCTCTGACTTCCGAGCGACCCCAACTTGGAGGGGGTCTCCTGTTGATCGATGAAAGCGCGATGCCAAAGCTCGAGGACTGCGAGTGAGAATATCTCGGCGGTGTAGCGAGTCGACCGGGAGTTTCGCTCGATGAGCCTTTCGACCGCTTCTTTTCGGAAGTAGCCGCGAGAAATCGATTTCGAATCCAGTAAAATATCGCTGACCACATCCTTAAGGTCGTGCGCGAGCCAACTGACGGACGGATTGGGGAACCCGACCTTGCGCCGGTGTAGAATTTCTTTCGGGACATGCTTGGCTAGCGCCCTTTTCAGCAGATATTTCATCTGCCAGCCACGCACTTTTTGATTTCCAGGTAAGCGAGCGGCAAATTCCAAGACTTTATGGTCAAGGAAAGGCACCCGTAACTCGATCGAATTGGCCATAGTCATGCGGTCGGCCTTGATCAACAAATCGTCTGGCAACCAGGTCTTGGTATCCACGTAGAGCATTTTTTCCAGAGGCCCACCGCCCGATGTCATGGAGAGCAGACTACGCGTTACTTCAGACGATTGGAATTTATCGATGCGCCGGGACATTTCCGCCGTGTAGATAGCAGAAGGAGTTGTGTTGAAATATTGAAACGGGGAAGAGTTTCGGCTGAGGTAGTGCTCGTCGAGACTGACATTCATCAACGGCGCGTATTTCTTGAGCACGCGCGAACCCGAGATGTCGCCTATCAACTGCATGCCTTGCCCAGCCATGCTTCGCAGTGGTCCCAGCGCCGTCTTTATTTTCTCGAGCCAAATCATGTTGCGGTAGTTGTGGTATCCGCCAAACGCTTCATCTCCCCCTTCGCCGGAGATAAGAACCTTCACGTATTGTCTCGCCAGTTTCGATACATAGTAGAGCGCTACGCTGGCGGGCTCGCAGACAGGTTCTTCCATGTGCCACACATATTCAGGAAGGAAAGATGCGAATTCCCTGGCCGAAATGGAGATTTCATAGTGCCTGGAACTGAACCTCTCGGCCGCCAGCCGGGCGAAGGGACGTTCATCCACAACACCCGGGTGTGAAAATCCGATAGTGTACGAGCTGATGGGCTTGTCTGTTTTTTTGGAAGCCAAGCTCAACATCGCAGTGGAGTCTACACCGCCGCTCAAGAGGAAGCCCACCGGAACGTCGCTGATCATATGGAGCTGGACTGTGTCGTCCAATAAGGTTAGGACCTGGTGTTCCAGGTCCTCAGTGGACTTATGATCGTCGGCCGGCTGGAAATCGATATCCCAATAAGCCTTGATCTGGACCTTACCGTTTTGAACGACGAGCCAGTGGCCCGGTTCAAGCTTGTTGAAATTGCGAAGTAGAGTTGCAGAGCCAGGCACATAGTAATAAGTGAGAAAGCGGTCGATCATGGCGGGATCGACATCGCGGCGCACTGCGGGATCGACCAAAAGCGCTTTCATCTCTGAGCCAAAGGAGAGGAAGTTCTGGTCGAGATAGTAGTAGAGAGGTTTAATCCCGACCCGGTCCCTCGCCAGGAACAGTGTCCTCTCGACGGAATCCCAGATCGCGAAAGCAAACATGCCTCTCAGCCTCTGAACGCAGTCGCGGCCATATTCCTCGTACAGATGAACGATCACCTCAGTGTCTGACTGGGTCTTAAAGGCGTGCCCTTTGTTGAGAAGTAAAGCGCGAAGCTCCTGGTAGTTATAGATTTCGCCATTGAAAACGATCCAGATCGAATCGTCTTCATTCGCAAGGGGTTGGTGCCCGCCGCTCAAGTCGATGATCGAAAGGCGCCGGAAACCCAGACCAATCTGGCCTTTCACGTAATAGCCTTCGTCGTCCGGACCTCGATGAACGATCGCATCTGCCATATGTTTCAGCAGACGCGGCGCAACCGTCGCTTCGGGGTCAAACTCAAGTTTCCCGCAAATTCCACACACGCACTTCTCTCCTGGATTTCAGTTTGTGCCGCGCATCATGAAGCAAGCGGAGTTCGACAGGGTGTAGCTTTCCTCGAGCACAAAACCGTTAGTTCGATTCGAGTTGGACATCGGCCGGCCGCTTCGCTGCGGCCACGCCTGGCGAACCATATGCAGTTAAAGCTTGCCCGTAGATTCCCATCAGCAGCGAATAATTCTTCTCTGCCGTGTAATGCATTTCATATTTGACGCGGGCCGCGCGACCCATTTTGGCGAGTACCAAGGGATGATTCCAGGCCCAGTCCACCTTGCTGGCCAGATCTTCCGCATCACCGGGATTGAAGTGGAGCCCCGTTACTCGATCCTCAACAATCTCCGGCAAACTTCCCAGCCTCGAGCACAGAACCGGAGTCCCGCAGGCGAAGGATTCTGCAATGCACATCGGAAAGCCTTCATACAAGCTGCTGGGAACGATGATGAAGCGCGCTCCTTTGATCGCTTCGATCACCGCATCACGGGACAATCGCCCTCGAAACGTGATTCCAGAGAGGTGCGATTCACGAGCTTCTGTTTCGAGGGCGTGGCGTTCCGGGCCATCGCCTACGATTTGCAGAGGATATTGCGTGGGGATCCTTTTCCAGGCATTCAGCAAAATCGGCAGACCTTTGTTTTCCATGAACCGTCCGATGAATAGCGCGTATTGGCCGGTAGCGATTCGTTCGCGTGGATCGGGATCCGCAAAGTTAGGTTTGACTGCGAATTTGTCCGAGGGAAATCCAGCGGCCACAAATTCCTTTTTTGCAAACTCCGTCAAAGTGATGAAGCGGGTAATTGACTTCTGCCAAGTATCCAATGCGCGGTGAAAGGCCAGCATTAGCGCGACACCCGATGTGGCTGCGCGGGAATTCCTGTAACACCCATGGTGAACGCTGCGCAACAAGCTCTGGTCCACGCACTCTTTGCAGATCATACCGTCGCGAAGAAAGTTTCCCGCCGGACAGAGCAGCCGGAAGTTGTGGAGCGTTTGCACAACGGGAATGCCTCGTTCCGAGCATGCCGAATAAATGGAAGGCGAGATCACCATAAATGTGTTGTGGACGTGAACGAGGTCGGGGTTCTCCGTGTCCAGGATCGCGGCAAAGTCACTGCGTGTCTTCGAGGACCAAATCATTCGAGGAGCGATGGCGATCCGATCCAGGAGGCTAGCGCTATCGAGCTCCATATTGCTGCGCACGTATGGAATTACTCGATGACCGGCCCGTTCGAGCAAGCGCTTCTCGCTTTCAAAAACGACGTCCTCGCCGCCTGCCTCCCGGTAGGTGTTGTGAACCACTATGATTTTCATTCGAAGTGTTCTGCCGTTTCTTGTACGTCCCCTGTCGCGGAATGCGCGGAGTTGCTTGTTGGAATTGAATCAGTCCGTAACCGAGTCCGCTTGGACTTTCCCATTTGATGCGGTGCCTGGTACAAATCTGTTCAATTCCTGAACGAGCTCGGAACCGAGTTGCCGAGCGGTCCTGAGCCGGCCAGGATCCGGTGTTGAGATCCCGCCAGAAATGGCCGCTCTTAACTTCTGGGAAAACTCGTTCAAATCCTCGGGAGCAAAAATGTTTTCTGGCGCGAACAGTTCGGATGCGCATCCGGCATATTTCGAGCAAAGGACGGGAATGCCAGAAAAGATGGCTTCGTTCGCAACGAGGCCCCAAACGTCTTCCAGCGTGGGGAAAACGACAAGGTCGGCGCTGCGGTAGACGGACGGCATTTTTTCTGGGGGTTGCGCGGGCCGAAAATGAACGTTTCTTAGACCGATAGCTTTCGCGCGGCGTTCGAGGGCCGGCTTCTCCCGTCCGCCACCCACAAGCAGCAGGGAGAACTCAAAGCCTTGTTGCTGCAAACGTGCGGCCGCATTCAGAAGCGAGCCTATGCCTTTTCGTTCGATGAACTGGCCAACGTGGAGCACCACCGGCCGGGGCTCAATCATCCAGGCAGGTTTCGCCCTTGCTTTGAAGCGCTCTTCGTCAACGGCGTTTTGCGATTGCAGAATCCGTTCGCGCGTCACCCCCAAAGAAAGCAAATACTCCGTGGAGGTTTGGCCATAGGTAATCCAGTGATCGACCCACCAAGCAAAAGCTTTTCGGAGCGCCCTTCTGAAGCCGCCGATGCTGCGCTCGCTGTGCAGCGTGCCTCCCCACCAGATCCAGACCGGCTTGCGGAAAAGAGTTCCATAGGCCAAAGCAATCATGGAGCGAAAACCCATTTCAGTGCTGATGATTGCATCGGGCCCAAAACGAAAAAGATGCCAGAGTAACCCTGGAGTGATGTGGATGAATTTGTCGTCGAAGGCCTTGCCGTTTACTTTCTTCGTATGCCGAATCTGCCAGCCCCACGCGCGCACCACTTTCGCGTTGGGCAAGGCGTTCTCCGGCCCACTCCACGAGCCGCGATTTGCCTCTTCGCCCCCGTGCAACACCAGCAGGTCGAACTGATCCGCCAAAATGGAATAAATGGGAATCCGATACGGCGCGATCATGTTCGTCAGCAGCGCGAGTTTAACCTTCCGGCTTTCTATGCTCATGCGAACGTTTCCGGGCAATCCTTTTTCGGCGTCCAAAGATTAGCTTGGATCTACGAACGTCCCGTCAAGCGCCTCGGAGCGGGACCTATATCGATGCTCGACCCCTGCAAGGAACTCTGATTTTCGAGAAGTGGCGTAACGGTCTTGACATGCCAAGCTTCAGGCACATCAAACTTGTGGCTTCCTTGCGAATTCCAGACGATCCATTCCTTCTTTCCCGACCGGTTCAACTGGCAAGTCCAAGTGTGATCCGCACTCTCCGTGCAACTATCCATCCGCGCTCCAACGAGCCACTGTTCCATGATTTTGTACGCGGACCCTGCTGGTGTGGTCTTACGTTCCGCTTCTTTGTAGGTGACGATGGCCAAAGATCGGTTATCCCACGCATACCAGTAAAACCGCTGGACACCAGCGGCCCAGGAAAGGATGTAAGCCCTGGCGAGAAATCCGGCGGCAATATCGTCCGAATCAAATTTCGCCGGCTGAAGCCAGCCGGTTTCGGTGTTCCAAAGAGGTTTGCTTGCCACGCCGTTGTCGGCCATGACCTTCCGAACGCCCTGAATGACAGGAATCATGTATTCCGGTGCGAGAGTGTGGGGATCCACATAAAAGTGAAATCCAATCACGTCCACGTACTGGCCACCGCCTTTTTGCAGGAATTCCCCAAGCCAGGGAACACCGTAGGCAGCGGTCGCGGAGGGAGAAACGAGTTTTGCGCTTGGATCGTCAGCATGGATGATCTGAGATGCCTCCTTCGTCAGCGTCACCATCTGATCCGTGGTGCCACTCCAAAAGCCGGTCAGGTTGGGCTCGTTCCATATTTCATAGGCCTCAATGCGGCCTTTGTAGCGCGTCGCAATTGTGCGAACGTAGTTACGCCAGTCCTCGATATTTGCCGGCGGCGCAGTAAATCCTGGCGAATAGTCGGAAGGTAGCTGGGGACGTGAAGAGGCCCAAGGCGGGCACCCTCCCAGAACAAGAAGGAGAGCGGTATGGTTCTGTTGCGCCAGGGACACATAGCGGTCAAGCCTTCCGAATTGCCATTGCCCTTTGTTTGGCTCGAGATCAGACCATGTGACCTCCGCGTCCCAGAGTCTCCATGCCGGCACCGGCATATTCGGCCAAGGCGTCGGGGTCGGGCGATCCAAGTGGTGAATGTGGAGTCCGAAATAAGTGTCTGGAATCGTTGATGTTGGTGGCTGCAATTCAGCAACAAAAATGGGATTGGACGCCAAGCCTAAGCTCAGGACTATTAAGAGCAATCGATTCCGTAGATGTGCCATGGCCCTAATTTGTCTTCCTTAGTTCCTGTTCGCACCAATTACCGTTGCGTAGACGCGTTCCAGTTGTCGGGTACAATGTTCCAAATCAAATTGACGGAGCACCAACTCGCGCCCCGCTTGTCCAAGCCGTTGTCTCAATTCGTGGTTTTGAAGGAGCAGAACAAGATATCTGGCCATGGCGCGCCAATCACCCTCCGGGACCAGGTAACCAGTGTTCGAATGACAGACGACCTCTGGAATTCCTCCCGATTGAAATGCGACAACGGGCTTGGCCACTGCCTGCGCCTCGGCACAAATCATTCCGAATGCTTCTTCCTCTCCCGAACGCCGCCGGATCGAGGGGACACAAACGACCGACGCCCGGTTCAACCACTCGCGAACTTCGTCGGGGGGCAGAAAACCCAGGAACCGGTGGAGGCGAAGGGACTGCCGGGCGAGTTGTTCGAGTTCAGGGCGCAAAGAGCCGTCGCCGATGAGGACCAATTCCGCGAGTGGAAGTTGATGTTGAACTTCAGCCGCAGCGCGAATGGCAAATTCAGCGCCTTTGGATTCTTCGAAGCGGCCGACGAACAGAATCATGGGTGAGCGTTCCGTCGTTTCCGGTTGAAACCGCTTCGTATCGACTCCCGTGTACTGGACGATGACCCGCTCTTCGGGAAACCCTTGTTCCAGAAGTTTCTTACGGATGAACCTGGACACTGCGAGAAAGAAAGCCCCGCTCGTGCGTAATTTTTCCTTCTTGGCCAGATAAAAATGGAAGCCCAAACGAGTTTTCTGGTGGCGCAAGTCTGTGATCGTGGCGTCTGAGCCGTGGAACGTCACGATGATGGGGACATGTAGGTTGCTTGCCAGCGGGAGCACGCGGAGGCCGTTGGGACCGTAATGGGCATGCAGCAGGACAGGTTTAAGCGCGTTCAGCTCTCTGACAAGGCAGGGTGCGAGTCCAAAAAGCTTAAAGCCAAGTTCTTGAAGCTTTCCGCCGACGTTACCTCGATTGATGACGTGAACGCGCTGCTCGCGCAAATCCAATCCCGCGACCCTGCGGGTTCCGGCAAAAGTTGGCTCATAATCGGAGAGAGCGTTTGCCTGCGCGCGTATAAATGTTTCCGAAGGGTAGAGTAAATGATCGGAAAAAATAATTACCTTCGGTTTGACAAGCTGGGTCATTTAAATTCTTCAGCCAACGTTAAGGGCAATGCGTCCTCTTGTTCCAAGTCACGTGCAAAGAGCGCGGGGTCCGTGCCGATAACGGTAGCAACGCAGATGGCCCATTCCAGATCCTGATACAGAATGGTGCACTCTCCGAAGTTGTGAAGCAGGAAATACACCATAAACGAAAAGGGCCAGAGATCAACGGACGAGTGCCGAAGCTTGGACCGGTAAATGGCGCGCCGAACGCCTGTGCCAAGGAAGACCAGAGTCACAAAGAAACCGACGGCGCCGAGCTCCAAAAGAATTTCCAAGTATCCGTTGTGTGAATACTGAATTATCGTTCCCATTGCGCGTTCAATGGCAGCTGATTCCGGGGACGCACCAGCCCAAAATCCCGAGAAGCCGTAGCCCTGAACCGGACGCTCAAAAATGGAAGGGATAACCAAACTCCAAATAGAAGTCCTTCCCGTCAAATCGGAAGAACGCCCCAGAACCGTTGCAATGCTCTCGTTGTGCGTGACCAGTACCGTGACGCCGGCCACAGTCGCAAAAAAAACTGCCAAAACAAGTGCGTAGAGTGGAATTCGGAGCTTCCGCGTTGCGAACTTGTAAATCTGAGTGAAGAGCAATGTCCCCGCGAGCGCAAGCACAGGAGTCAAGGAACGCGAAAAGAGAAGCAAGACTGCGGATAGCAGCAGAGCAAACACTCGACCAACCTTGGCGAAGCGAGTACCGGCGGGGAGATGCCATTCCACTAAGAAGAACAGCGCCATAAAACTTCCAAGTCCGTTCTTGTGGCTGAATACTCCTTGCCAGGCGCCCTGGCTGTCAACGAGGTCGGAAATCCCATAGTTGGGCAGAAAAACAATGCAAGCCAGACTCAACACCGCGATAATGCGAAATAGCCAGCTCAACAACCGGAGTTGATCTTCCAGCGAGAGGCGGATCGCGAACGCAAGGCCAAGAAGAGTCGTTCCGAGCACCGCCACGCTACGCCGCAACACAAACGCCGGCATCGCCGCCCAAGAGAAAGAAACTAAAGCCAAGAGAACGAGCGCCACCAGAGACCAGTTGCGGCGCAGCACGTAGAGTGTTTCCCGATAGAAGGGAAGCAAAATCGCACCAACGCTCAAATAGCCGACAGCAAGGATGAGCTCCCATGCGGCATTCCCCTCTGTTGGCGTGTCACCAGGGCCTAAAACCAAGGACAGAATCGCCTGGGTCAAGACGAAAGCGCAGGCTCCCAGCACAATCCATTCGAAAGGTCTCGGACGCCCACTCATATCTCTGCGCTCACTTCAAGCGTGGAGACATCAGCTCCTTGACTCTGAGGACGGCGAGATAAGTACAGCACCGCAGCGCCAACTCCGCACGCCAGAAGGCCATCCGACGCAATGCTCGACCAAGCCGCTCCCCGCCACGAATAAGCCGGGATAAGCCATAGATTGATGAGCACATTGAATACGGCTACTCCGATCTGAATAAAAGTCCTCAACTTAATGTGACCTGCGCCTGCCAGCACATCAGAGAGAAAGAAATGAACTACCTTTAAGATGGGTAACACTGCGAGCCATCGTAACGCTTCCACGGTTAGACGGTATTCACTACCCAAGACGTAAGGTACGAGTCCAGCTCCCGCCAGCATGAGAACGCTGACACTCGTCGCATAACCGAGAGCGCGAAAGATCAGGGGCTTCGCATACCGAACCGCCGCCGAGATACCCTCCACGCCGACCCTAAAAAGGCGAGGATAGGTCGCCGCCAATAACGACCAGATGGGAGCGAAGCTGACGTCGATTAAACGGTAGGCTGCGCCATAGATTCCGGTGGCTTCTAGTGTTCCGAGGCGAACAAGCATCGCCTTGTCAATGTCGTTGTAAATGGTCTCGGCACTCTTGCACACAGAAAAGTACACGCCTTCCCTGATTTCGGCGACGGTGCGCGAAATGCTGAACTTGGGAATTCCCAGCCTTACGAGCACCACCGCCACCGCCGCGATTGCGGTGACACTTGTACTTCCGAAGTAGAAGCTCCCCCACTGCAATGCCGACGGATGGAGGTTGCGTGCAACCAAAATGATTGCCGCCAGCAGCCGGAGCGAGCTCAACAACACGTTGATCGATGCGGTCCACTGCAAGCATTCGAAAGCGAGGAATGCTTGTCCGCATATTGCCGCGATACTTGCGCCAAAAAGATCGGCCGCCGCCACGAATATCACCAGATGAGTGGGGATGGTATTCGGCAGTAAAAAATGTGAAACGAGAACAACCAAGACGAACAGGAGAGAGCTGGAGCAAAGTGTCGTCAGCAGCGACACGCCGAAACTCTCGTTGAAACTCCGCCTTTCGCGCGACACATTCTTGATCAGCACATAACCGCTCCCCAGGCTTCCGAACGGGGAAAGAATACCTACGAGTCCAATGACGCCGACAAACGCGCCGTAATTCTGCACTCCCAGGGAGCGAGCGATGACCGTGAAGTACAAGGCCTGAATGACTAGCTTGAGCCCCTGCCCGAGCATCATCCAACATGTGTTGCGCGCCAACAGACTCTTGGATAGGAAAGGAACCTGCATTAGCTTTGAGAACGCTGGAATCGACCTGCATGTGAACGTCTTAGGCGGCCCGTTTTTGCTAATTCGCCTTCGATCCACTTATAGGTAACGTCCAGACCCGCTTCGAGAGAAATGGAAGGCTCCCACCCCAAGACCATCTTTAGCCGGGTGTTGTCGCTGTTACGTCCGCGCACGCCTTGAGGTTTTCCTAGATCATGCCGCTTGACCAGTTGCTTTCCGGCAATTGTGGAGATGAGGTCTACCAGTCCGTTGATCGAGATCAGCCGGTCCGTACCGAGATTTAGCGGTTCGTGATAATCCGACGCCATGAGGCGCAAGAGGCCCTCCACACAGTCGTCAACGTACATGAACGACCGTGTCTGCTCCCCGTCACCCCAAATTTCTAAGTCTCCGCGATCCTCGGCTAAGGCTATCTTTCGGGAGATCGCTGCAGGTGCCTTCTCTTTGCCGCCCTCGTACGTTCCCAGCGGGCCATAAACGTTGTGGAAGCGCACAACGCGGGTTTCGAATCTGTAGTCGCGGCGATAGTAGCGGCAAAGTTCTTCGGTAAAGAGCTTCTCCCATCCGTAGCCTGGTTCAGGGTCGGCTGGATATGCGTCTTCTTCCCGCAAAGGGGTGACCTCGGCAGTGGTTTGTTTGGGTCCGGCATAGACGCAAGCGGACGAGGAAAACAGGAACCGGCTCACACCGTTCAAGCGGCTCGCTTCCAACATGTGTGCGTTGATTAGGACGCTGTTGCGCGCAATGTCCGCGTGAGATGCCGTGATGTAGCCGATACCACCCATGTCGGCGGCCAGATTGTAAACCTGGTCTATTCCGCCCCGCGTTGCCAAGAGACAGTTGTCGTACTTACGCAGGTCCGCTTGCGCAAACTCGTCAGCCGCACTGGCTTCGTATTCGGGGAGCTTGATATCCGCGCCGCGTACCCAGTGCCCTTCGCTCTTCAGTCGGGCGACCAGATGATGGCCGATGAAGCCGCCGGCGCCAGTCACTAGTGTCCGTCTCCGTTCTCTCATGATATCGATGATTGCCCCGCTGAATTAGCCTTAGTGGTTCCCGCGCTATGGCCAGCATTGGACCGTGACATCGAAAACTGAAGAAGTTCCAGGCAAACAAACCACGCCGCTTTCGGGATGGTGATCAAATAGCGTTTCCAAAGACGGCCCGGCTCGGAGACGAGTCGAAAGAACCACTCCAGACCGTTGTTGCGCATCCACGCTGGTGCTCGTCGCAAGTTACCGGAGTTCATGTCAAAGGCGGCGCCCACTCCCAGCATCACGGGTATCCTTAACTTGTAACGGTGCTCGTACATCCACTGCTCTTGTTTTGGAGTGCTTAGCCCAATCCAAAGCACATCGGGTGACGCCCGTTCCACATACGAAACAAACTCTTCCTCTTCGGCAGCGGTGAGGGAACGAAAGGGAGGAGTATAAGTGCCAGCAATAACGATTCCATGTTGTTCGTGGAGGGTCTTTGCGAGTTTCTCGGCCACTCCTGGCGCTCCCCCATAGAAGAAATGTCGATAGGCATTTCCACTTACTCGACAAAAGCCGTCCATCAATTCGGATCCGCAGACGCGGTGGCGCAAGGGATAACCCTTAATCCGCGCGAGCCAGACCAGGGGCATGCCATCGGGCACGACGAGGTCGGCAGCATTCAAGACCTGACGAAATTGGCTTTTTTGTCGGGATTCAGCGATGCCGTGCATCCCGGTTACGGCGGCGAACCGCGTGATCGTTTGTGGGTCGTCAATCCAGGAACGCAAGAGCGCCACCGCGTCAGGCGTTTGCACGGCGTCCACGCGTACACCAAGAACCTGGAAACTAGGAAGCATGCGCCTGGCTCCAAAGAACGTTCGAATTCTTAACCTGCACCTGCACCTCTGAACACAGCGGGAATCGTCAGTGCCAGAATTTTTACGTCAAGCCAGAGCGACCAATGATCGATGTACTGCATATCCAAAACCATCCACTGTTCAAAGGGGATAGTGTTGCGCCCCTGAATCTGCCAAAGACAAGTGATTCCCGGCGGTACGCTAAAACGCCTGCGCTGCCAATCCTCGTTGAAAAATTGATAATCACGAACGGACATTGCTCGCGGACCGACGAGGCTCATCTCTCCCTTGAGCACGTTAAGGAGTTGCGGCAGTTCATCGATGCTTGTCTTCCGCAGAATCTGACCTAGCGGAGTGATCCGGGGATCGTTCTTGATCTTGAATACCGGACCCTTCATCTCATTGAGATGGGCAAGGTTTTCCTGAATGCTTTCCGCCGCTGGCACCATGGTCCGGAACTTGTACATAGTGAACTGCCGTTTGTTCAAGCCGACCCTTTTCTGGACGAAAAACACGGTTCCGGGAGAAGTTAGTTTGATCAAAGCCGCCACGATCAGAAATAAGGGTGACAAAACGACGAGCAAGAGCAGCGAGCCGGCGAAATCAAGAATGCGCTTCGTCAGTAATTGCCAACCATAAATGCCATTGCTGCTGGCTACGATATGAGGCACGCCGTGGGCAGCGTCGGCCCGCTGGTGCTCGAACTTCAGATCAAGAATGTCGGTATCTAACCGAACGATAATGCCGTGGTTTTTGGCCAGATGAGCGATCTCGGCGGCCCGTTCGTAGAACGATCGCAATGGGAGATAGATTGCAATTTCATCAACGACATTTTTCCGGAGAAACTCCGCCAAGCCATCGTAGTCGCTGGCGAGACGGAATCCGGACTCCTTAAATTCCGCCATTCCGCTCCATTCGTCATCCACGAATCCCAAAAGCCGGCAGCCGCGTTCCGGCATGGTTTCAACCCTGCGTCCAAAGCCAACGGCCCGCGGGTTCGTCCCAAGAATGAGTACATGATGCAAGTTCCGGCCGCGCCGGCGAATAACTTCAAGAACAGATCGAAGGAGCAACCGCGTGGCGATGATGAGAATCGTGGCGACCACCCAGAACACCAAGAGGAAGGAAACCGTCATGTCCGAAACGCGGAGTAGTTTCCCCAGGCACCAGAGGCACGCCATCAGAAGAGTCATTGCGCGCAAAACGTCGAGCGACTCCGCCCCCTTGGTAGACAACCGTTTCGACTGATACAAGTTGCACATGACGAGCACGCCATGGCCGAGGAAAAGGGCGAACGCAAATATGACACAGCTCAAAAGGCTGACCCTGGCAGCCAAGAAGTCCGGGAAGGTCGCCCACGAGTCCGCGTTAGCGGTTAATATGGCTGCAAAGCCGAACGACAGCATGAGCAGGCCGAGATCAATGACCATCAGCGCTCGGAGCAGAATCGCGCGCACGATTTCCTGAACTTTTATGCCCATTTGGATTGAACTCGATGCGGGACTGTGTTCTAGGCCGGTTCTACTTCAAATTCGTTAATGCGAATCGCGACTGATTTCTGAATCAGATCTACGGAAACGATCAGACTCCTGTCGTTGTGGATCGCTGAAAGAATCCCCTCGATCCCTTCCAAAGCACCGCTGCGAATTCGAACGCGCTCGCCGACGCGGAGAAACTCATGCGGTGTCATCGGAATACGCTTGGCGGCGATTACCTGAAGACTGTCAATTTGTTCGTCGGGGATCGGCGTTCCGCGCCCAGGTGCGCCAACAAACTGAACGACCCCGGTTGTCTGGAGGACCCTTGCCCGACTTTCGGCAGAGACGGGTACGCGTACGAAGAGATATTGTGAAAACAGTGGCAATTCAACCCAAGAGTAGCGGTCGGTCCAGCGTCGCCTCTCCCGGTGAAGCGGAAGGAAACTGTGAATGCCTTTCTCAAGCAGTTCTGAATTTACTTTCTTTTCGTGGCGAGGTTTTGTCTGAACGGCAAACCAATAAGGCGTGGACTCGGGCATTCCCATACCACTGGAAGGTGGTCGCTCATAAAGTGCATTCGCAGTGTTTAGAGGCACAGCTTCGCCCTCCTCACTCACATTGGCCATTAGAAGTTGTAAGACACCGACTTGGTAAAGCCTTTTAGAGCCGTTTATATACAGCAGCCGGGATGTGGAACGTCCGATTGTTCAGCACCGCCCCCAAAATAGGAATGTTCGCCGCCCGCAGGCTCTCGGTGATGCGAACAGCCGCTTCTCGCCGTGTGGTACTTGCCTCCAGAACCAGAACCAGTCCATCCACCAAGCGACCGAGCACCATACCGTCAGCGAAAGCGGTGAGCGGCGGTGCGTTCATCACCACATAATCGAATTCCTTGCGAATTTCGTTAAGCCTTTCTTTCATGCGATCCGAATTGAGCAAGATCGTCGAGTCCTTCATAGGCGAAGCCGAACCTAACAACCAAAGGTTGTCCGGCCCTATCTGCCTCGCAAAATCCTTGATCGGTCCATGTCGCTCCAGCGAATCGACCAAGCCGCGATCCGGGTTCAAGCCCAGCGTGTCGGGCAAACTAGGCTTGCGAAAATCGCCTTCGACCAGACACACTGATCCGGGAACGCTTTTTGCCAACAACCTCGCTGTAGTGGCGCACAGCCAATTGCAGCCGAAGTGCGCGTCAATTGGCGCAAACAGCACGGATTTCGGCGCGCCTTTGTCACCAGTGAGAAACAAGCGCTGCACGAGCTTCAAAGCCTCTTCGTGAAGTACAGGTTCCAAAGACGACAAATCTTGCGGGGTCGCCACAGCAAGGTTCTGCACCGAAACGGCATTCTCTCTCGTCGTGAACGTCGGGGTGGTGCCGAGGCCGAACTCCGCTTGTTGCAGCAGGTCGTAATTCTTGCTCACGGTTTCTCCCTTTGCGGAGCGGTTTCAAGGGGGACGGGCTTCTGCTCTGGGGCAGCCTGTGTTTTTTCCCGAACTTGCGAGCGAAGGGACAGGTCAGCTATCCAAGTATTCTGCATGCGCTCCGAATCTAGCGGCAATGGGCCAAACTCGAGTGTGTCGCCAGTTTCCGAAACCGCGCGACCGGTAGACGGCTGAATTTGATTCGCTCGAGACTTGTGTCGCGGGCGAAGCGCAAGCGACGTCATCGATAGTGGAACTGCTTCCGAATCGCCGCCGTTCGTTGCTGGTTGAGACAAGCTTTTTGTCTGTTCTCGCAGCGTCGGATCGTTCGCAGGTGGCCAAAGGCAGGCGAGCAACCCAAGGGCGACCAAAAACGCGAGCGCGGGCGCCACACGCGATCGCCAAGAGGCGAGTAGCGCCGCATTTTCGAAAACCGGAAACCGCGGGCGCCGTGGAACGCCATGATTCCTTGGGAGAGCCAGGGTTGTCAGGTCCAAGTCATTGATCGTTTCTTGAACCATCGAGGCATCAACCTCAGTCCGTTTTAGAGCGCAAGCCAGAGACATGGCATTGAAACAAAGGTTGTTGATATCACGCGGGATGCCGCCCGATTGCTTTGCAATCATCGCGTAGGCCTGTTTCGAGAAGATAGGTTTGTCCGATGTGGCGCCGGCCACACGGAGACGATGCTCAATATATTCCCGGGTCTCGTCCGCGTTGAATGGACTCAGTCGAGCCACAATCGATATCCTTTGACGAAGCTGAGTGAGCCCTTCGGAGGCAAGTCTTTCGGCCAGTTGGGGTTGACCCGAGAGGACTATCTGCATCAGCTTTTTGCCAGGGGTTTCAAAATTCGAAAGCATCCGGACAAACTCGAGCACTCCATCGTCGAGATTCTGGGCCTCATCAAGAACCACAATGACCTGGCGACCACTCCTAGATTCCTGAAGCAAATAGGAATTTAACTTCGCGTGCATGCGCGCGACGTTTCCGCTGCCGTCCTCAATGCCGAGATCGGCGAGCAGCGAGCCAAGAAACCCCTCCGGTCCACCGAGCGGCTGGAATAAGAATGCCGTTTTTGCGTCTGCCATGACGCGATCCAGAAGGTGGACGAGTAGTGTGGTCTTACCCATGCCGGGGGCTGCAATCAACGCTGTAAATCCTCGTCCAGAACGCATTCCGTGGTGCAGGGATGCGAGTGCCTCGCGATGGGTCTTGCTGAGAAAGAGGAATCTTGGGTCGGGCGTGACGCCGAAGGGTTGAACTCCCAAGTTGAAGTGTTCCAAGAGCATAGACTTATGCCACCCGCTTAGGCATGGACGCGAGGACCGGGACGTTCAACATTTCCTCGACTTCGGAAGGCGACCGGAACGATGGGTCGGCGAGTTCCGCCAAGTACCCAGCGCCAACAGCCGCGAGGAGCGCGATCCAGAATCCCGCGAACATAACTGAGATCGGGCTGTGCGCGGGAATCACGGGCACCTCAGCAGGAACGGCGATGGACACGTTTGCGATTCGTTTGTCGTCCAAGGCGTCGGAAGTGCGTTCCTGCTCACGTTTGGTGAGGTACAAGAGGTAATTCCCCTCGTTGGCTTTTGCTTCGCGGAGAAGAGCGGCCTGCTGGACTGCTTTTGCGTCCGAATCCACCATTTGCGATCGAATGTCGTGGATCGAGGTTTGCAATGCAGAGGCTTTCGCTTCTTCGGAGGCCAGGTCAGCTTCGGTCTTAGCCTGATCCTGGCGGAGGTATTCAAAGGTCTGGTCGCGATCTGTGGAGGTGTTGATATATTTTGCTTGCTCCGCGGCGGCTATGGCCTCTTTGGTTTCGGCGATTTCCGAATCCACTTCCTTAACAAGCGGGTAAGACGGTTCATACTTGAGCAACAGTTGGGTTCGCTTAAGTTGCGCGGATAGCAGCGTGGACTGCAGCTGATCCAACAGGATGTTTGCAGAGATGGAGGCCTCAATCGTCGAAGATCGAGGGGGAGTTACAGCCATCTGCGCTTTAATGTTTTCGATGCGCTGCCTGTAGGCAGCAATGGCTTGGCGTGTCTGATACAGAATCGCTTGCGATGCGATCAATTCTTGCGCCAGATCCGTACGCAGAATCTCGGGCGCCGCTACTCTTTCCGTTTTGCTAAACCTCACCAACTTGCTCTCCGATTCGCTTAGCGCCCGCTGGTATCGATCCGTTTCTTGTGCGAAAAAATCCAAAGCACCCGCTGGGCGCTGCAGCCGCACGTGCTTCTCCAAGTAGAGCGTTCCGAGTGTCTGCAGCACACACGCCGTAGACTCCGGGGAACGGGTACTTCCGTAGAGCACGTTGATCACGCGAGAACTCTTGTGAGAGTCCACTTTGAGGGAAGCCGCGATCGCTTTCGTTGCTCCCTCGAGCGCCGCGGCTTTCTTGGCATCTGGATCGCGGGAATCAAATTTGCTCCAAAAAGAAGAGCCGACCTCGGCCAGCTTGCAAGTCTGTGCCACTTCCCGCAACATATCCTGCCCTTGCAAAAGGGAAACCTCTGAATCGACATCGTCTATCGTGACCAGCTGACTCGTCTCCTGAACGGCCGCAGTCGGCTGCGGGGTCACCGCAAGATCAATCCGTTCCCGGCCCACAAGTACCTGCATCGTTGCCACATAATAGTGGTTCGCCCAGGTCCAGGCCACCAAGGTGGAAACCAAAAGGACCGAGGAAAAAGTCAGCGCGATGGCCCACCGGTGGCGAAACAGGGGTCCCAACATGTCCCTCAAGGTCAGTCGGGGAACGTCGTAAACAACTGGCCGTTTATTGTTTGTTTTTTCCATAACAATCTGCTCGTCTGTTCCAGCTGTGTTCTTCTGTCTTTTGCATGCCCTCTCACGTTCAGTATGTCAAAGGGTATGGCGGTGAAATGTTGAAGGAGTAAGGAACATACTTTTTGAAGTTCGCGATGAACTTTTCCGGCACAAAAATCATGTCCCCCGGCCGGAGATGGGCATCCTCACCGATGTTCTTTCCATGCAGAATATCCTTGAGCTTCAGTTCACGGACTTCGGCCCAATTCGCCGACACCGCCCGATAAAGAAAAACCTGGGTCTTTGCCGTCGGAGCGAACCCACCGGCAACCGCAATGGCCTGAGTCACGGTAATGTCGTTGCGCAGGTCGTATTGCCCCGGCTTTTCCACTTGGCCTAAGACGGTAAAGCAGGGCTTCTGAAAATCAGCCAGATCTACGTCGACGATAGGGTCATGCAAAATATCGGCATAGGCTTTTTTCACAGCCTCGACGAGCTCACGAACCGTGAGCCCTTGGACGCTCACGTCACCGGCGCCTTGCAGTGAGATAAAACCGTCAGGCTGCACAGTCACTTTTTGATTCAATTCCGGCGAAAGCGCGAAAGAAAGAAGTAAAACGTCACCACGGGAGATTCTGTAACGCGGGTTCCGCTCTGCGGGCGCCGGGTGCTGCACTTCGCTGTTGGATAAGGAGGCTAGCTGGTTCGCCGGGTTCGCCGAATCATCAGGCCGCTCGTGCTGGGCGGCCGCTGGCGGTGAGCAATGCAGGAAAAACACAATGGCCAATAAAACGAATACTCGGCCTGCGCGTTCTTTCATTTCACTTCCTCCGACAGTCCACGATAGCCCGATCACTTTGTTGGACACTTACGGTTCTGCAAGGTCATCTTTGCTCGACCCGGTTCTGATACAAGCGGAACCACGCTGCTCAACAGCGCAAGAAGAATCACGAATTGCCTTGGGAACTTCGTGAAATCAAAATGCTGTGCCTGTATCTTATGAAGGATTCTCATTGACGGCTTGACAATGGAATGTGAATAGAACTTTAACTTTCATGCGGAAATCTCCAGCTTTTACACACTTGTCATAAATACGTCACGCGAAGGCAACAAACAGTTTGTATACGTCCTCTAGCTTCATCGGATCCGGAAGACTTTTTGGAACTGCGTTCAAAACTCCAGGGACTGCGAGCAGCATGTCTGCACTCAGATATCTCGCACTTCCCCTTAGGTCTGTTTACGGGAGGTGATCGATGCCCGCATATGCCGAAAACCTAACCGAAGGGTCGCGTTCATAGCTCGAAACTAATCGTTTCCGGTTGTCACTGGATTTTCAGGTTTGGCGCAGATTCACCCACGCAAAAGCCGACCTACATTGACCTTTTGGCGATGCGCGAATGGAGTCCAGCCTTGGAGATGTCGGCAGCGCGCATCCGCCCGTGGGGACCATGAACTCGAAATGAAGCCTAGGAATACGGGAGCAAGGAGTTTATGTCCCGAGCGTTTTTCACGTTTCTAAGCGTGTCAGTTCTATTACTTCTTAGCGTCACCGCGGCCCATTCTCAGTCGGAAAAGGGACGGATTTCCGTGCAGGTTACGGATCCACAGGGTCTAGCTGTGCCGGGCGTTAAGTTGGAGCTCGTTAACCAGGACACTTCGGCGAAGCAAAACGCAGAGGCGGACGAGACAGGTCACTACGCTTTTGCCGGCCTTCCAGGTGGCCGCTACCGTCTGAATGCCTTGGGTGATGGTTTTAGGCCATTTTCCAGCGATGACATTAACCTGGCGCCAGGGCAGGCTCTTTCATTCGACGTGAAGCTCGAGGTCGTCCAGGAGAAAGCGTCCGTCACGGTCGAAGGCGGGGGCGCAACACACATAGAGACCTCGAACGCCGAAGTTTCAGGGACGATTAGTGAGACGGAAGTGAAGACGCTCGGCCTCAATGGTCGAGTTGCGTACCAGTTGATTGCCCTGGTACCCGGCGTGAGTAATCAGACGGGACAGGACGAAGGCAAAACTGGCGTGGCGGGAAGCGCTAAATACAGCGTGAACGGAGGCCGCGTCGAATACAACATCTTTGAGGTGGACGGAACAGACGTTTTGAATAATGGAATCAATGCGGCGCGGGGAGCGAACACCTTCATAGTCAATCCCAGTGTGGATGCCATCGGGGAAATGAAAGTGCTCACCTCAAACTACGGGGCGATGTATGGGAAGACAGCCTCGGGCATCGTCCAGATCACGACCAAATCGGGTACGCAAGGTTTTCATGGCGACGGTTACGAATTTATTCGCAATGAAATGTTCAATGCGCGGAACTTCTTCGACGAAACCGAGAGCGCTCCGCTCTACCGGCGCAACGACTTCGGGCTCACCCTCGGTGGGCCGCTTTACATCCCGGGAAAGTACAACACCAACAAGCAGAAGACCTTCTTCTTTTTCTCCCAGGAGTTTCGCTACGAGAAAACGCCCGTGCCCTATAACCAGGCCGTGCCGTCAATGGCAGAGCGCGGGGGCGATTTCAGCGACGTTTGCCCGGCAGACAAGACATTTCAAATTACCTCCTCGAACAAGTCCCTATACCCCGACTGTCCGGTTGTAGCATTTTCCCAAGCTAATGGATCGTATGTCAGGTCAGCCTACAACGGGACCGTGCCCGGTGCCACAGACCAACTCCCCATTGATCCAACGTCGCAAGCCTTGTTGTCCACAGGTCTTCTCCCAGCGCCCAATTCCGCCACGGGTTGCAACTCCCCCGTGTCTTCACCCTCAAACCCCGCCTGCTACGTGGCGTCAGTTTCACCGAGCACCACCTGGAGCGAATCGCTTTTTCGAATCGACCACAATTTTTCCAATACCCAAATCCTATCGGTCCGTTTCATACACGATTCGTGGAATACAAATGTGTTGTCGCCCCAGTGGGGTTTAGTGGAGAACAGTTTTCCCACGGTCGAGAACAACATCGACGGGCCGGGCTTGAGCGTGATCGCCGCCTTGACCAGCGTCCTGCCAAAAGGCTTTGCGAACCGCCTCTCCTTCGGATACGTGCAAGCGAAGATTAACCTCACGCAGGTGGCAGGGCCGGGTGCGAACCTAACCCGGCCAGCCAGTCTCGATGCTCCTTGCCCGACCAACGGCTCGGGGGGCCTGGATTGCTACGAAACCGGTACCGGCGTCACACCCGCGACCTCACCGATCGGTCCTCTTGGTGCGTTTTTCGACAACGGTTTTGGCAACAAAATCCCAGCACTGTTATTTAAGGGGACCAACGCGGCCTATGGGGGGCACGGGTTCAACATCGACACGGGTTACACGCCTTGGGTCGACACCATCCCCAACTATACGGTTCGAGACAATGCCACGAAAACACTCGGCCAACACACGCTCCAGTTTGGTGCGGAATGGGTTTTCGCGCAGCAAAATGAGTTGGGGGCGGCAAACGGGTTAAATAGTGGAGATGCGCAGGGGATTCTGTCCTTTAATGACCAAGGCGCCGGTCTCAGCCCCACCAGAGTCAACGGAATCTGCCTTGCTGGTCCATTTTGCTCGGCGCAGATCGATACTTCGAACGCTTTCGCTAATTTCTTAGGCGCACAAATCGCCACATATCAACAGGACAGCATTCAAAACAAATACTACAACCGGTACCAGGTAGTCGAGCCGTATATCCAGGACGACTGGCGCGTGACGTCGAGGCTCACGATTAACCTCGGCTTCCGTGCTGGGTTGTTCGGTTCCTGGTACAACAAGAAAGGCACCGCATATAATTGGGAATCCTCGGCCTACAACCAGTCGATTGCCGCCGGAGTCTTTCTTGATCCACTGTATGGATTTTTGGTGCGCCCGCAGTCGACAACTTCAGGCAACACGCTCCAAGCCGTGGCTTTGAACCTGAGTAACCCGGATCCGGCTATCACCAATGGCCTCGTCGAGTGCGGCGCCAACGGCGTGCCGAACAGCTGCATGAGCAGCCACATCTTCAATCCAATGCCTCGCGTCGGATTGGCATGGGACGTCTTCGGAACTGGCAAAACGGCACTTCGTGCTGGCTACGGCATCTTTTTCGAGCACGGAACCAGCTACGAAGCGAACTCTGGCTCTCTGATTGGCAGTGCGCCGCTTACGTTAAGCCAGACCGGCCTCAATCCGCCAAGTTATCAATGCGTTGGAGGGTTCGGCCGCTTGGGCACGCCGTGTTCTCAATACTTTGGGCAAGACGTGACTAGCCCCGTGATTACGGGTCCGATCGCATATCCAATCAACGTGACATCAATCCCGACGAAAGCGACCTACCCATACGTGCAGCAGTGGAGTCTGAGCGTGGAGCAACAGGTTCAGAAGGGATTGACGGCCACCGCCGCTTATGTGGGAAGCGAAGGCACGCATTTGACTTCGGTCAGCGATCTGAATCAAGTCCATCCCATAGATCCTTCGTTCAATCCCTACCCAGCCGGGCGACCAATCATCTCTACCGAGGATTGTGCGGGTAGTGCCGGAGGAAGTTTCGAACTTGGCGGATCGGGTTCCCTCAATCCAAACGGCGGCGTGATCATTGCTCCAGGGCAACCGGGTTGGGTGAACATGAACATCGCTTGCTATGGTGTCCCTGGGTTTGGGAAGCCGTTCAATCCCAGTGTGTTCCGGCCCTATCCGACCATAGGCAGCATTCTCGTGGTCGCCAACAATGCAAGCTCCAACTACAACGCTTTCCAATTCAGTCTCCGCAAGACCGTGACTCCGTTCGTTGTTGGATTGTCCTATACCTACAGCCACTCGATCGATAATTCGTCGGACCGTTCCGATGCGGATTTTGTTAACTCGTACGATCTGGCGAGCAATCGCGCCAGTTCCAATTTTGATCAGCGCAACAACCTGAGCATTAACTTTATCTATGACCTCGCGATTCGCAATTTCTTGACCGGTGCGTATCATGTGCTCCATATTTTCGATAACGACCCTACGAACGAAGTCGCTTCCCACAGCCCTGCGCCCAGCTTGGATTCTCCCGCGTCAAAAGTTTGGCTTGACGGTTGGCAGTTCTCCGGCATCATCGTTCATCAAAGTGGCACGCCCTTCAGCATCATCAATGGTGGGAGCTCCGGTGGCATCGGGGTTTCCGATAACGCTGGTGTTGCAAACTACTTTGGGACCGGTTCGTACGCCGATTGCGTAGGTACTCCCTATGGTCACGTTGAGAACGGTAAGGTCATTGCGGGTACGTTCGGCCCTTTGCTTTACAACCCTTCGGCCTATGTCGCTCCGCGCGGCCTTACCTTTGGTGATTGCGGCCGCAATTCGCTCAATAATCCCACCCGTACCAATTTCAATGCGTCTCTCTTGAAGCATTGGAAAGTCTTTGGCGAACGGGACTTGGAATTCCGTGCCGAGGGCTTCAACGTTTTCAACCATACCCAGTTTCGAATCTACGATCCGTCGCATCCTGGCAACACGGGAAACAACGTAGTTGGCTGCTATGGCGGCGCCAGCGCCGACTATTCGGCTGCGGGCGGAGGCGGAGTGGATTGCTTGACTGGCGATTCGTTTCTGCACCCGGTGGACGCCCATGATTCGCGGATCCTACAGTTCGGATTGAAATTCAGCTTTTAGTATGGCGGGCACTGAACGATCGGGTGCATCAGCATTTGTCGGCAAAGCCCACTACGCAATCCCCACGACGATAAAAGGAGCAGGTATGGTAATCGCATGGCGGGTCTTGAAAATATGGCAATCGACTGCAAGTAGACTGGGTGTGTCGACCTTCTCGTCGCGCGAGCAATTTCTCTTGACCATACTGCTGGCGTGCGCGGTGGTATTCTCCGCTAGCTGCGGTCAAACCGCAAAGCCCATTATCTCGCCGGCAACTGGTGAGGTCGATTCCTACTTTGGCGGTCCTTTTAACGTTTCCGGAAGCGACTTGTCCCGAAGTATCACGAAATTCGATCATGCCGCGAACCAGGTTGGGGTGTCGGGATTCGTCAACACACAGGCCGCTCTGGTTCCAACGCAGGTGATTAGCGGCGAATTCACCCCTGCGAGTACTGGTTTCCTCAGCATTACTGAAAACTTTGCACCCAGCGAAACCGGAGTAATCAGCCCCCAGAATCCTCCTCTGACGGGTGCTTGGGCTGTGGAGATCGCCGGGGCAGGGGCCTTGGCCAACTTTCTTAACGTCAATACTAGCGGTTCAACGGTCTCGGTCCGCGCGGCGCCTGCGGCCATGGCAGAAAACGCGGTCTGCCCAAATTTTTCAAATCCCACTGGGTTCTTGTATGTAACAGTACCTAACGCCACCAAGACCACCGCTGACACGGCAGACTACGGCGGTACAACCGTAACTTCACAAGGTTCCGCGATCACCTTCAGAACGCAGCCCTATTTGATTGGAGCACCGCCGCCAGTGGGCTTTAACGTCACCGGAGGATGCTCTATTACGAACTTGGGTTCACTGACGGCCTACCCCTTGAATTCCTTCGGCTCGAATTCCAACATCGAACTGATTTCGTTTGCTAGTTCGGGTATCTTGGTCAGCAGTTTTAACGTCGGTTCGGGCAATTCGCCCGGTGCGTTCGGGGGTGGAACGGGGGTAATCGGCGTCGCCCAACCTGCCGGAAATGTGGACGTTGGCGCGGTGGTCCAAGCCAAGTACAACGG
>Ga0070761_10000529_pt1 | contig 24683 bp, 17 predicted proteins | sample HubBroMetageREF1_FD_66724 | JGI IMG/M metagenome (GOLD analysis project Ga0070761, IMG submission 66724) | Reference soil microbial communities from the Hubbard Brook experimental Forest, New Hampshire, USA - Hubbard Brook CCASE Soil... | ecosystem: Environmental > Terrestrial > Soil >... | reverse complement strand
ACTCGTGGGTTACGTGCATCCGTTCGAGGAGCCACCGCAACCCCTCACCCGGCCGGCGCACACCGATGCCGACGAACTACCGGTCGATGTGGCACTGGGCAAGGTCGACTACATGGAGATCGTTTCATTCGCCGACCACCAGGCGAGCGCGGCGGTGTGGTACCGGTTGCTGAATCTCGGTTTCCGGCTGCCGGCAGCCGGCGGTACCGATGCCATGGCCGACTACGCCACCCTGCGCGGACCTGTGGGCCTCAACCGCGTATATGCCGCGGTGGCCGACGGGCCCCTCGACAGTGCCGCGTGGCTCGAGGCGCTGCGACAGGGGCGCAGCTTCGCCACCAACGGACCGCTGCTCGATTTCGCCCTCGGCGGGCAGCCGATCGGGGGCGCGCTCGCCTTGCCCGACGCCGCTACGGTGTCGTTCAGTGCGCGTCTGCGCTCGATCGTGCCGGTCGATCACGCACAGATCGTCTGCAATGGCGCCGTCGTACGCGAGCTGCCGCTCAACCGCACGCGTACTGCGCTCGAGCTACAGGCCACAGTGCGCGTGCAATCGAGCGGCTGGTGCGTGCTGCGCGCGTTCACCGCCAGGGCGGAATATCCGATCCTCGATAATTTCGTGTATGCGACGACGAGCCCGGTGTACGTGACTATTGCCGGCCGCCGGCCGCGCTCTGCCGAGGATGCACGCTACTTCCAAGCGTGGATCGATCACCTGGCGCAGGTGACGGCCGCCTACCCGGACTGGAATTCAGCGCGCGAGAAGGCGGGCGTTCTCCAAGAGCTCGCCGACGCGCGCGCCGTGTACCAGCGCCTGGAATGAGGGCGGCGCGCGCTTCAGTGCTGCAGATAGCGATCCATCCAGTCGAGGTAGCGTTCGTACTGGTCCACCAGAAAGCTCGGCCGCGATAACGTGTGCCACTCCCCGGGATAGACGACGAGCTCGCTGGGTACGCCGAGCGTGCGCAGCGCCGCATACATCTGTTCGGAACCTGCGAGCGGTACGCGCATGTCCAGCGCGCCGCTCATGAAGAGGGTAGGGGTGTGGATGCGATCGGCGTGGAAGAAGGGGTAGGAGACCTTGAGCCAGGTCGACTGCGCACTCCATGGCGGCCCGAGTTCCGCGTTGTATTGCTCGATCGAATCGTCCGTGCCGTAGGTCGCGAGCTGATTGCCGCTGCCGGCGCCACTGATCGCCGCCTTGAAGCGCGCATCGCTCGCGATGCAGTAGTCGGTGAGGATAGCGCCGTAGCTCCAGCCGCCGACGCCCAGGCGCGCCGGATCGGCGATCCCGGTCGCCACCGCAAAATCTACTCCGGCCAAAAGATCCTCGACCTCCTTGTGGCCCCAGTCCCCGGCGATGCTGCGGGCGAAGGCCAGCCCGCGTCCGGAGCCGCCGCGGTAGTTCACCGCCAGCACGAGGTAGCCATGGGAGGCAAACAGCTGGCGCTCGAGCTGCGTGCTGTCAGTGTCGAACTGCAGCGAGTGATCGTCCTGGCCGACTGGCCCGCCATGAATCCACAAAAGCGTCGGGTAGCGCTGGCCGGCTGAGAAATTCGCCGGCTTCACCATTTGTCCGTGGATTTCGGTGCCGTCGCGGCTCTTGAAGGAGATGTCCTCCACCTGCCCCAGACTGAGCTCGGCGAGCAGCGCCTGATTATGGGCACTCAGCGCACGCAGTTTCCCTTGCTCGAGCGCGTAGACCTCGAGCGGCGAGCGGTCGTCCGAGACCAGCACGGCGGTGTGGCCCGCTGCGGAGGCGAGCTCGGTTGCCACCATCGGGCCGCCCAAGCGCTCCAGCTGCCCGTCCGCCAGCCTGACCCGCGCCGGGTACTGATAGCCATCGTCCTCCACGGTGACGGCGATAGCGCGGCTATCGGCCGTGAAAACCGGCGTCTCGACCGCACGGTCGAGCGCTGCGGTCAGCAGGCGCACCTTGCCGGAAGTGAGGTCGATCACGCCGAGCTGGTCGAGAATGTAGCCGTTGTACTTGAGCTCATCGCCCTTGAGGAAGGCGAGCAGCGTGCCGTCGGGACTGAAACTCAGGCGCTGGTAGTTTGGCGCCCACAAGGACAGCAACAGGCGCGGCTTCGCATCGGCGGCGGTCGAGACCAGATAAAGCTCATCAACGCCGAGCTGCTGCGCCGTGTCGAACCTGTGACCGACGAAAACGATGGCGCGCCCGTCGGGGGAGAACTGCGGCAACTCGTCGGAGCGCGCCGGATCGGCGGTGAGCGGTTTGAGCCCGCCATCCGCCACGTTGAGCACAAACAGATGCGCGCGCGCGTTAGCGGTCAGATACCCGATCTTATTGTCCTTGAAATGCAGTGCGTTCAGCACCAGCGGCCGCGCGCTATCCTCCCCGGCACGCATGGACAGAACGATGCGCTTCGAATCCGGCGACCACGCGTAGCCGACGATCTCGCCGCGGAGGTGACTGATCTGGCGCAGCGTGCCGCTGCCGCGTGCGAGCGTCCACAGTTGCTCATCGCCGCCAGAACGTGCGGACAGGAAGCTCAAGTAACGTCCGTCGGGGCTGAAGCGCGGGTCGTCGACACTTGCCCCGTGCGTCAGTTGCTTGCCGGGTCCACCGCTCCAGGGGACGAGCCACAGCTGCGCGTTGCTTTCATCCGAAACCTGGTCGTTGCGCGTGACGAGGTAGACAAGAGCGCTGCCATCGGGCGCGATGCGCAAATCGGAGACCGACTGGAACCGGTACCAGTCTGCCGGGACCAGAGGTCGGGCTGCGAGCGCGGCGGGCAGGATGGCGCAGACGATCAGCGGGACTGCGATGCGCAGGAGGCGTAAGGAATGCACGGTTGAGGCGAATCTTTCGTACAGCGGCTGGCCCGGCGGCGCGCAAGTGTAGCCTGAGCGTGGCCAGGCGGGCAGACTAGTGCGCATGCTTGCACCCGGCTCGCAGCTTACGTTCGATCACAGCCTACGGCAGGCGCACGCGGCGTTGCGCGCCGGCCGGGCTGCGACCGCCGAGCGCTGGCTGCGCGTGCTCGAATCCAAGGCGCCCGGCAATGTGGATTGTCTGTGGCTGATCGGCGCCGCGCTCCTGGCCCAGGGAAGGCTCAGTGCAGCCATCGAGAGTCTCGAGCGCACGCTCGCAGCCCGTCCGGACTACGCCAGCGCGCGCGTCGATCTGGCGCGCGCTTATCGCGCCGCTGGGAGCCTGTCGCAGGCGCGTGCCGAGCTCCGCCGCGTACTTGAGCGGCTGCCGGCCCACCACGCAGCGTGGCTCGCCTACGGCGATGTACTCGTCGACCTGAAGCAGTACGCCGACGCGCGTGTGGCCTACGAGCGCGCCCGCCTCACTGATCCTCACCGGGCGCGTATTGAAGCGGCGACCGCAGCGTTCGTTGACGGCGATCGCCGGAAGGCTGAGGAGATCTTCCGTGAGGTTCTCAAGCTCGACGCCGCGCACGTCGCCGCGCTCTGCGGTCTTGCCGCTCTGTCGCAGGCAGCGAGCGTGCCTCGGGATGCCGAGCGACTGCTGCGGCATGCACTGGCGCAGTCGCCTCACCTGCCGCTGGCATGGCGCGGACTCGCGCCAGTGCTCCAGGATCTGGGGCTTCTCACGCAGGCCGATGCCGCGGTCCGTCAGGTGCTCGAGATCGAACCTGAGAATCCACAGAACTGGGTGATGCTCGGGTCTATCTCGACGCGCCTCATGCGCCAGGACGAAGCGCTGCGGGCCTACAGCGAGGCCGCCCGCCTCAATCCCAAAGAGGTGCGGCTGCGGATGTCGATCGGTCACCTGCATAAGACCGCCGGCCGGCGCCAGGAATGCGAACAGGCCTACCGGGACGCGCTGCTGCTCCAGCCGGGACATGCGGAAGCCTACTGGAGCCTCGCGGATCTCAAGAATTACCGCTTCAGTGACGCGGAGGTCGCCGAGATCCGGCGCCTGAGCGCCGAGGACGGGCGCGAGCGCTCGAGCGAGGCGCAGCTGCATTTTGCGCTCGGCAAGGCCCTGGAGCAGCGTCGACAATATGCGGAAGCATTCGCATGCTACGCCCGCGGCAATGCCCTGCGGCGGCTTGATGCGCCGTTCGACTGCAGCAAATTCGAACGCAAGACGGCGCGTGTGCGGGCGTCTTTTGATGCGGCATTCTTCACTGAGCGTCGCGGGGCGGGCTGGGCGGATGCCGCGCCGATTTTCATCGTGGGTCTGCCGCGCTCGGGTTCGACACTGGTTGAACAGATCCTCGCGAGCCACTCGCAAGTCGAGGGCACGATGGAGCTGCAGAACATTCTTGCCTTGGTGCGCGAATTTGACCGCCGCAATCCCGAGTGGGACGCTTACCCGGAGAGCGTGCGAGCCACAGCGGCGGCCGAGCTGAGCGCGCTCGGCCGCCGCTACATCGACGAGACCGCGCCACTGCGCGCTGGGCGGGCGCGCTTCATCGACAAGATGCCCAATAATTTCAGCCATGTGGGGCTGATCCAGGCGATCCTGCCGAACGCCACGATCATCGACGTGCGCCGCCACCCGCTCGATTCCTGCTTCAGCACCTTCAGGCAGTACTTCGCGGAAGGGCAGTCGTTCAGCTATGACCTCGAGGATCTCGGGCGCTACTACCGCTGCTATCTCGAGCTCATGGACCACTGGGATGAGGTGCTGCCCGGCAAAGTGCTCCACGTGAGCTACGAGGACCTGGTGCGCGAACCGGAAGCCCAGATCCGCAGGCTGCTGGCGCATTGTGGGCTCGCCTACGAGAGCGCCTGTCTTGCCTTCCATGAGACCAAGCGCCCGGTCCGCACGGCGAGTGCCGAGCAGGTGCGCCAGCCCCTGTATTCGTCGGCCGTTGGCTACTGGCGTCATTTCGAAGTGCAGCTTGAACCGCTGCGACGTGCTCTGGGCGACAGCCTGCAGCGCTTCGAGTAAGGGCGCGCGCTTCACCCCGCGGCACCACTGTTGAACGATCGTTTGACTAAAACCGTCCGCTCAAAGGATGATCGGAGTACCGCGAGAAACGCGCACCGAGGCGCGACCGCGGGCTTAGACCTCAAGGGGAGTCATGCATGCGGCGGGCAGAGCGCAGATTGGGTGCGGTTCATGGAGTTCGTCATCAATCCCATCCGGCGCGATCACGCATCGGCCTCGCGGTAGCCGCAGCTCTCGCCGGCATCACGGCGCCGCACGCGCCGCCGGCGTGGGCCGATGCGGCGAGCGCCGCCGGCACTTCCGCTTCTGGAGCGGAAAGCGGCAGTGGCATTGCGGAGGTCGTGGTCACCGCCCGCAAGGTCGAAGAAAACCTGCAGAACGTGCCGGTGAGTGTCAGCGTGTTCTCCGCTGCAGATATGAAGAACCTCGGCATCACCCAGTTCGAGGATTACGCCACCCGCGATCCCTCCATCTCCTTCATCAGCGCCGGTCCCGGGACGCAAACCCTGGTGATCCGCGGCGCCTCCGACGGCAGTAACCCGAACGAAGCCAATACCTCACTCACCGGATTTCTGATCGACGACATGTCGGTGTCCTGGTATGGCGTGCAGCCCGACCTGCATCTGTACGACATTGAGCGCATCGAAGTCCTGAAGGGCCCGCAGGGCACAACTTACGGTGCCGGCTCAATGTCCGGCGCGGTGCACATCATCACCAACAAGCCGGACGTCAACAATTTCAGCGCCGGCGTCGATTTTGACGGCGGCCAGATTCAGCACGCCGGGCGCAACTACACCGAAGAGGCCTTCGTCAACCTGCCCATCATTAGCGGTATCCTCGGGTTTCGTGCATCGATCTTCGATTCCGTTCACGGCGGCTTCGTCGACAACAAGCTGGTGACGCGCGACTGGGCCAATGGTCTGGTCTCCAACAACGCCGAGTGGGCGGGCAACGACTACAACACACAGCACACCAAGGGGGGTCGTGTCGCCCTCAAGGCCGATTTCAACGACAAATGGAGCGCGTCCATCACCTGGAGCGTGCAGCAGCAGATCGCCTTCGGCGCGTGGGATCAGCTGGTGAACCCTTACGGCGAGGACGCGGTCGCCCGCTTCGGGCCCGAGGAACACCACAACGACGCCTCGCTCGTCGATGCGCATCTGGACGGCGATGTGGGCATCGGCGACCTGGTGTTTGCCAGCACCTACTGGAACCTGTCGGAGCGGCAGCTGAACGAGTATTCGGAGTACATGCAGTACGCCAATACGCCGACGCTCTACCCGCAATACCTGCAGGGGTTCACCTGTAAGACGGATCCCGTCTCTTCAGCGAACAACCCGGGAGGTCCGCAGCCCTTCAGCGGCTGCAACGTTCCGATTCTTTACTACAACTACCAGGACAACACCCGGCGCTGGTCAAACGAGTTGCGGCTGCAGTCGAAGCCCGGCGGCAGGTTGCATTGGCTGGCGGGCCTTTACTGGGAGCACACCGAGGATCAGTCGAGCAACACCTACGTGATGCCCGGGATCCGGTACGACGGTCAGGCTTGGCAGCTGGCAGCAAGTTACTACAGTCCCATCGCGACGCCGCCACCACAGGAGTGGTTCTCGTATCTGGAGTACTTCGATTACCTGCAGACTACTGAATTTGCCAACATCAATTTCGATCTCACCGACAGACTGAATATCGAGGTCGGCGCGGTTCATTTCCATTCCGATTTCACCACCTTTGACCCCTACACCGGATACTCGTATCAGCCCACGGGTCCGGGCGATGTCGGCGGCCCCACCTCATCGTCGGGCGGATCGCACAAGTGGAACAAGCGTCTGGGGTTGAACTATCGCGTTGTCGACAACGTGATGGTTTATGCGACTTTCTCGCAGGGCTTTCGTGACGGTGGCGTCAACCCCGGCTTCACGCAGGGCTGTTACGCAGCCGGTGTGCCGCAGCAGTACACCCCGGATTACATGAATAACTACGAGATTGGCTGGAAGACCAGCTGGCTCGACCGCCATCTGATCTGGAACGGTGCCGTCTACTTCATGGACTGGAAGGACTTCCAGACCACGATCTACGACCCCGATATTTGTACGACGAGCAGCTACAACGCGAACCTGGGGAATGCGCGCGACTACGGTGTCGAGTCGAACATCGACTTGAAGTTGAACGATCACTGGTCGCTGCAGGCGGCGGCCAACTACAACGACGCGGAACTGACTTCCAACAGCTACCTGAATCCCAACTTCGAGGTGCCGCCGGGCTCGCGGCTGCCGTACTCGCCGTACTTCAACTGGAGCGGCAACGTGCGCTACGAGGCGCGCATGTCCGACCGTATGAGTTGGTACGCACAGTACGACATCGCCTACAAGGGTGACATGTATAACGGCCTGAGCTCGCAGACCGGCAACGGCTTTCCGCGCTTCCTGCAGTCGCCCTACGACATACAGAACGTGCGCTTCGGCCTGAACGGCGTCGACTCGCGCTGGCTGGCCGAGTTCTACATCACCAACCTCGCCAACAAGAACGCCATCATCTACACCAATACCGGTAACTTCGATCTGCGCCAGACCACCAACGAGCCACGTGTCTATGGTTTGAGACTGAGCTACCGATTCGGCAAGGTGTCGAACGCCGGCGAGTGAGGAGACATCGCGGCAGACTGAACCTTGGCGGTAGCGTCCACTGCCGGAAATCGCGCCTGACTCGAATCGGGTAGTCTTCGCAGACTCGCTCCGAGACAGGAAAGCTGCCGCGCATGCCCGATCGTCGTTCGGTATTGAAGGGGGCCGGCGCCTCCGTGCTGGCCGCCGCCCTCGGAATCTCTCCCGCCGTATTTGCGGCCGGACTGAAGTTCGGGCCCCCGCAAGACTTCTCCTTCGACGCGCTCACCAAGGAGGCGGAGACGCGCGCCGGCCGGCCGTTCGAGCGCGCCACTGCCTTGCCGCAGCAGATCCTCGATCGCATCGACTACGAGGCCTGGGGCAAGATCAAGTTCAACACTGATTACGCGCTGTTCCGCGATGGGCCGGGGTTCTATCCGGTCACGTTCTTCCATCTCGGACATTTCTTTCCCGTGCCGGTGCACATGTACCTGCTGAGCACCGCGAGCGAGGCCACCACGGCGCGCGAGATTCTGTACGACCCGAACTACTTCGTCACACCGGCCGACAGTCCGGCGCGGCAACTGCCGCAGGGCGCCGGTTTTGCCGGCTTCCGCTTCCAGGAGAGCCGCCTGGGTGACCAGCAGAAGCTGCCGTGGGTGAGTAACGACTGGGTGGCGTTCCTCGGCGCTTCCTATTTTCGTTCGATCGGCGAGCTGTATCAGTACGGTCTGTCGGCGCGCGGCCTCGCGATCGACGTCGCAGTGGCCGACCGTGCCGAGGAGTTTCCCAACTTCGCGCGCTTCTATTTCGTGCCCGAGACCGATGGCTCGCACGCGGTCACCGTCTACGCGCTGCTCGAAGGTCCCGGCGTGGTCGGTGCCTACCGCTTCGTGATGCAACGCGAACAGGCGGTGATCATGGAGGTCGAGGCGCGCCTGTTTCTGCGCCGTGACATCGAGCGGCTCGGCATCGCGCCGCTCACTTCGATGTACTGGTTCTCCGAAACCCTCAAACCCACGCTGGTCGACTGGCGCCCCGAAGTGCACGACTCCGACGGACTGGCGCTGTGGACGGGCAGCGGTGAGCACATCTGGCGGCCGCTGAATGATCCCGAGCGCATCGCCGCCTCCGCGTTCGCGGATCGCTCGCCGCGCGGCTTTGGCCTGCTGCAGCGGGACAGGCTGTTCGATCACTATCTCGATGGCGTGCGTTACGAGCGCCGCCCGAGTCTGTGGGTCGAGCCGCTCGATGACTGGGGCGAAGGCTCGGTGCAGCTGATCGAGTTTCCAACTGATGATGAGATTCACGACAACATCGTGGCCATGTGGGTGCCGAAAGCGCGCGTCACTGCGGGCAGTCAGCTGCGGTTGCGCTACCGTCTCTACTGGAGCGCGGATGAGCCGCACGGCAGCAATCTTGCGCGCTGCGTCGCCACGCGCCTGGGGCGCGGGGGCGAGCCGGGGCGGCCGCGGCCGAAGGGCGTGTACAAGTTCATGGTGGAATTCCTCGGCGGCCCCTTGCGCACGCTGCCGTTCGGCGTCAAACCCCAGGCGATGCTGTCGGCCGCCAGCGGCAGCTTCTCCTACGTGTTCACCGAGGCGGTCCCCGATGGGATCCCCGGGCACTGGCGCGCACAGTTCGACTTCACGCCCGCGAACGGCGACAGCGTCGACATCCGGCTGTACCTGAAGGAAGGCCAGCAGACGCTGTCGGAAACCTGGCTCTACCAGTTCCATCCGCCCACCTGACGGCGGCGCGTCCGGCCCGCCGCCGTGGTCAGGGACTTGACCTGCGGCGCTACGGGTCTGACATTAACCGCACCGCGGGCTTTGCGTGTTAAAGGGGATGGGGATGTCGCGTGCCGCGCAGTTCGCGCAAGTGGCTGCTCTTGCGGCCATCGCTGTCCAGGCGGTCGCCGCCGCGGACGGGCAGTGGAGCATGCCGGCCAAAGACTACGCCGCCACGCGCTATAGCGACCTCACGCAGATCACCGCACAGAACGCCAAGGGACTGCATCCGTTGTGGACCTTCTCGACGGGGGTGCTGGGCGGGCACGAAGGCCAGCCCTTGGTGGTCGGCGACACCATGTATGTGGTGACCCCCTGGCCGAATGTGCTCTACGCCTTCGATCTGGCCCACGAGGGCTATCCGCTGCGCTGGAAATACCGGCCCGAAGTGAGCTCCAACGCCATCGGCGCCGCCTGCTGCGACACGGTCAATCGCGGTGCTTTCTACCTCGACGGCAAGCTCATCTACAACCTGCTCGATGGCCACACCGTTGCCGTGGATGCGCGCAGCGGCCGCGAGCTGTGGAAAAGCCAGATCGCCGATCTCGGCAGCGGCGAGACCACCACCATGGCACCGCTGGTCGTGGGCGAGCGCGTCATCGTGGGTGCGGCCGGCGGTGAGTTCGGCATCTACGGCTGGCTGAAGGCGCTGGATCTCAACAGCGGACGCACTCTGTGGAACGTTCACAACATGGGACCGGACGCGGACATGCACGTGAATGCCGCGACCTTCCGTCCCTTCTACGACCACGGTGCGGATCTCGGCACGCGCAGCTGGGGCAACGACAGCTGGAAAACCGGCGGCGCGCCGGTGTGGGGCTGGATGGCCTACGATCCGCAGCTCGATCTCATTTACTACGGCACCGGCAATGCCGCGCCCTACAACCCCGAGCAGCGCCCCGGCGACAACAAGTGGAGCAGCAGTGTGCTGGCGCGCCGCCCCGCCGACGGGGCGCTGGTGTGGGCCTATCAATTCACCCCGCACGACAGCTGGGATTACGACGCCACCGGCGCCATGGTGATTGCGGATCTCAGCATTGCGGGCAAGCCGGTCAAAGCACTGGTGCATTTCGACAAGAATGGCTTCGCCTACACTTTCGATCGCAGCAACGGCCAGCTGCTGGTCGCGCAACCCTTCGTGCCGGTGACCTGGGCGCAGGGCGTGGATCTTGCGACCGGGCGGCCGCGGCTCGACCCGAGCAAGCAGACCGGCGTCTCCAAGGGCAACGTCAAGGGCATCTGCCCGAGTCTCGAGGGCGGAGTGAGCCCGGCCTCGCCGCCGGCGTACTCGCCGCGCACCCATCTCTTCTACACTTCCACCAACAACCTGTGCATGGACTACGAAGCAGCCCATGCCAACTATCTCAAGGGCACGCCCTACATGGGCATCAACAGTCCCTACAACCCGGGTCCCGGCGGCTACCTCGGCAGTTTCATTGCCTGGGACGCCGCGAGCGGTCGCAAGGTGTGGGAAGCGAAGGAGGCCTACCCCACCTGGAGCGGCGCGCTGGTGACGGCGGGCGATGTCGCGTTCTACGGCACACTCGATGGCTGGTTCAAATCAGTGGACGCGCGCAGCGGGCGGGAGCTGTCGCGCTTCAAGGTCGGCTCGGGCGTGGTGGGCAATCCGATCACTTTCCGCGCGCCGGACGGCAAGCAGTACGTGGCGGTCTACGCCGGCCTCGGCGGGGACTGGGCGCTGCTCTCGGGAGACATCCGCTCGGACGATCCGAGCGATGTCCGCGCACCGGCGGACTACATGAAGGACATCGCCCGCCACACCAGTCAGGGCGGCATGATCTGGATTTTCGGACTGTGAACGCCAACGTGCCGGTCGCAGCGCTCGCAGCCGTGCTGATGGCGGCACTCCTGTGCGGCTGCACGCGTCAGCCTGCGCCGGCACCCGCGCAGCCGGCGACGCCGCCCGCCGTACGCTACGAGTCGCACCTGGCGGCCGGCGGACTCCTGCCGCCCGGCGCCGTCCTCAGGAATCCACACGCCGGCGATGTCGCGGTCGCCAAGAGCGGTGCGCAGCTGTTCAACGCGATGAACTGCGACGGCTGCCACGGCGAGGATGCCAGTGGCAACTGGGCCCCGAACCTGGGCGACGGCCGCTGGCGCTACGGCGGCGCGGACGCGGAAGTGTTCAGCTCGATCTACTATGGACGACCGAAGGGCATGCCGGCCTTCGGCGGTGTGCTCGGGGCCGAGGGCGTGTGGACGCTGGTCACCTACCTGCGCTCGCTCGCGCCGCCGCCCAACATTCCCACCGAGTCCTGGCAGGAGCCCCCATGAAGCCCTTTGAACTGAGCGTGCCCGTCAGCGCCATCGATCACGCCACCGGAGCACCGCACGGGACGGTCACGGTCATCGAGTACGGCGATTTCGAGTGCCCCAACTGCAAGCAGGCGCAGCCGGCGGTGAAGCTGCTGCTCGAGCGCTTCCTCGGGCGCGTGCGCTTCGTCTTCCGCCACTTTCCGCTCGAGGACGTGCACCCGCATGCGCTGCAGGCGGCGCAGGCCGCCGAATGCGCCGCCGGACAGGACAAGTTCTGGCAGATGTACGACCTGCTGTTCGACCACCAGACCCACCTCGATGCCAAGCACCTGCGCGGTTATGCCGAGCAGCTCGGGCTCGACATGGCGCGCTACACGGCGGAGACGGACGACGAGGTGTATCTGCAACGGGTGCGTGAGCAGATGCGCGGCGGACTCGACAGCGGCGTGCGCGGCACGCCGACCTTCTTCATCAACGGTCACATCCAGGACGTCTCCTTCGGCCTGCGTGCGCTGTTCCCGGCAGTGGAGGCCGCACTGCAGGGGCACGCCGGCCGCTGAAGCTGCGGCCCTCGCCGAGGGCCTGCTATCCTTTCCTGATTCCTGAGGTCGATCGGCGGGGTGATCTTTCGTGCGTGTGCGAACGGGCTGGTGGCTGATTCTGGGTGCGATGAGTGGCACCTGGGCGATGGGAGCGGCGATGGACAGCAGCGATCCGTATCTGTGGCTGGAGGACGTCCACGGCCAGAAGTCACTGGAATGGGTCAAGGCACAGAACACCAAGGCCACCGCGGTGCTGCAGGCCGATCCCGACTATCAGAAGGACTACCAGGCGATCCTCACGGTCATGGATGCCACTGACCGGATCCCCTACGGCGAGCTCGACCACCAGTACGTGTTCAATTTCTGGCAGGACGCCACGCACCCGAAGGGCATCTGGCGCCGCACCGGCGTTACGGACTACGCGAGCAGCGAACCCCACTGGGAGGTGCTGCTCGACCTCGACAAGCTCTCGGCGGATGAACACGAGAACTGGGTGTGGAAAGGCGCTGAATGCACCCCCTCACTGAAGCACTGTCTGGTGAGTCTGTCGCGCGGCGGCGGCGATGCCGTGGTCGTGCGCGAGTTCGATCCGCAGGCGCGCGCCTTCCTGCCGGACGGCTTCCAGCTCGCCGAAGCGAAGTCCGCCATTACCTATCTGGATGAGGACACGGTGCTGTTCGGCACCGACTTCGGCCCGGGCTCGATGACCACCTCGGGCTACCCGCGCATCGTCAAGCGCTGGCACCGCGGTGAAGCGCTCACCAGTGCGCACACGCTGTATGAGGGCAAGAGCGCGGATGTCGCGGCGAGCGGCGTCGTGTTCCGTGAGCCGGGCGTGACCATCGCGCTGGTACAGCGCGATCTCAGCTTCTTCACCGCCGAGTACTATGCGCTCAGCCCCCAAGGCGAGACGCGCCATCTGCCGCTGCCGCTGGGTGCGGATCTGAAGGGTGCGCAGGGCGGCAATCTGATCTTCACGCTGCGCGAGGACTGGACCCCCTCCGGGGGTCGCGCGATCCCCAAGGGATCGCTGATCGCGTATCGCGTGAGCGCGGCCGCCCCGCACGCCAACCCGGTCGCGGTCCTGTTCACCCCGGATGCAAGCAGCGCGGTCGATGAGGTGGTGTGTGGCCGCGATGCGGTGTATGCCTCCGTCTATCACGATGTGACCGGCAGTGTGCATGCCTTCCGTCCGCAGGCGGACGGCAGCTGGAGCGACAGCCGGCTGGCACTGCCCGCCGGTGGTTCGACTCACATCGTTTCGGCGAATTCCTGGGGTCCGGAAGCCTACTTCCGCTACGAGAGCTTCACCACGCCGACCACGCTGTACGCCGATGGCGGCGCCGGCCAACCGGTCGCCATCAAGTCGCTGCCGGCACGCTTCGATGCGACCAATCTTTCCACCGAGCAGTTCTTCGCGATCTCGCAGGACGGCACCCGCGTGCCGTACTTCGTCACCCGCTCGCGCAAGCTGCAGGGGCCCGCACCGACAGTGCTGTACGGCTACGGCGGCTTTGAAGTCTCCGAGACGCCGAGCTACTCCGCCAACTTCGGCATGTTGTGGCTGAGCCGCGGCGGGGCGTTCGTGCTCGCCAACATCCGCGGCGGCGGTGAATACGGACCGGCCTGGCATCAGGCGGCGGTCAAAGCGAACCGCCAGAAGGCCTACGATGACTTCCAGGCGGTCGCACGCGATGTCGTGCGGCGCGGCATCACCACCCCGCGACAGCTCGGCATCATGGGCGGCTCCAACGGCGGTCTGCTGGTGAGTGCCAACATGGTGCAGAAGCCGGAGCTGTTTGGCGCCGTGGTCTGCCAGGTGCCGCTCATCGACATGCTGCGCTACACGCAGATCGGTGCCGGAGCCTCGTGGGAGGCCGAATACGGCGATCCCGCCCAGGCCGCCGACCGCGCCTGGATCCTCAAGTACTCGCCCTATCAGAACGTCAAGCGTGGCACGCAGTATCCGCCGGTGCTGTTCGTCACGGCGACCAGCGACGACCGGGTGACACCGGTCCACGCGCGCAAGATGGCCGCACTCATGGAAGAGCAGGGGCACGACGTGCTGTTTTACGAGAACACCGACGGCGGTCATGCGGCGGCGGCCGATCACAAACAGGCGGCGGAGATGTGGGCACTCAGCTTCGTGTATCTAAAACAGAAACTCACGGGCGCGGACCACGGGTAGACACATGGCAACGCACACCAGCGCTCCGCGCAGCGGCGGTTGCCTGTGCGGCGCAGTACGCTACGAAGTGCGCGGCCCGCTGCGGCCCATTGCCATGTGCCACTGTCAGCAGTGCCGCCGCTTCACCGGGCACTTCATGGCGGCCACCGCCGCACGGCGCAGCGATTTCGTTTTGCTGAGCGCTGCGCAGCTGCGCTGGTTCGACTCGTCCGCCACGGCGCGGCGCGGCTTCTGCGGGCGCTGCGGCTCCTCGCTCTTCTGGGAGGGTGCCGGGCGCGACTACGTCAGCATCACCGCAGGCTCGCTCGATGACTCCACCGGACTCACGGTCGCCTGTCATATCTTCGTCGCCGACAAAGGCGGCTACTACGAGGTGCTGGACGCCGCGCCGCAGGTGAGCGGTGATGCCAAGGTGCCGTGGTCCTGATTCATCGCGCCGCCGCGCGCGTCGCGCTGCCCTGGAAGAACGGCGGCGGCACGACGCAGGAAGTGATCGCTTCTCCCGCCGGCAGCAGCTTCGACACCTTCAACTGGCGCGTGAGTCTGGCCGCGGTCAGCCGCGCTGGCCCATTCTCGCAGTTCGCGGGGATCGAACGCGTCATGGCGGTGATCGCCGGGGAGCTTGCCTTCACGCTCGCGGATGAGCCAGCCGTGATTCTGTCGCGGCACAGCGCACCGCTGCGCTTCGCCGGAGAAACGCCCGCGCGCGCCGAGCCGCTGGGCGGTGCGGTGCGCGATCTCAACCTCATGACGCGCCGCGGCCGCTGCAGCGGCGAGCTCACACGCCATGCGCTCGGCTGCACGCTCGCGCTTGCGCCTGAGGACACCAGCGTCATCATGACGCTGGCGCACGCGCGCCTGCGCGCCGGCGGACAAGTGCACGCGCTGGCGCCGTTCGATGCCGCCGAGCTCACCCAGGTCACAGCCTGTGAGCTGAGCGCGGCAGCCGCGGTAGCCGGGGACATCTACGTGGCACGGATTACCTCAGGTGCCACGGCCTGAATCCGCCGTCGCTGCGCGAGGCTCGCGCGCAGCGTAACGGTCAACTCTCGGCGATGCGCCGCAGACCTGCCAGATTGCGCAGCACGATGCGGTTGTAACTCGTCTCGAGCAGCTGCGCGCGCTCAAAGTCGGCCAGATGTCCGTTGATGGTCTTGCGGCTGACACCGATCATCTCGCCGATCGCCTGCTGCCCGAGGCGCACCACCGGCGCCTGCGCGCCGGCCTGGGCGGAGGCCATGAGCAGCAGCCGTGCCGCGAGGCGCTGCCGCGGCGGCAGTGCGATCAGCTCCGCCAGCGCGCGCACTGTGCGACGGGTGTAGGCATAGGCCGAGGTCGCGAGCGCACGCCATAGCGTGGGCCACGCGGCCGCGACTTCCTCGAGACCCCGTTCCGAAACCGCCAGCAGCGTGCAGGCACTCGCGCACACAGCGGTCACCACGCGCGGGCCGCCGCTGTAACGCGTGGCGTGCCCGAGCACCGCGCCCGCTTCGCAATGACCAATGAGCACATTGCGCGTGCCGTAGGCCTGGCAGGACACGTGCACCACACCGGCCACGACCACCGTCAGGCCGCGGTGCTCATCGCCCTCGGTCTGGGCCCACTCACCGGCGTTCAGATGCAGCAGCCGGCCGTGGGCCATCAATGCATCCACGAGTGCCAGCGGTTCTCCGCGCAGCCATTCGGCCTGCCCGAGCACTGCACGCGCCGTGTCGCGCTCTGAACTCATGGCAACAAAGTAACTTGGGTGACAATCTCCCGCAAGCGCGCGTACTACATTGACCGCACGAGGGGACAGCATGAGTCGCGCGGACGCTCAGAAAGTGGTGCGCATTGGCGGGGCATCGGCCTTTCTGGTCGACAGCGCGCTCGCCGTGCCACAGTTGCTGGCCGCAGGCGGACTCGATTACCTGATTTTCGACTATCTCGCTGAGGCCTCCATGGGGCTGCTCGGGCGCTTCCAGGCGGCTGACCCCGCCGGCGGCTTCGGAGGCGACTTCCTCAGCGTGCACGTCGGCCCTTACCTCAAAGAGATCGCGCGCCAGGGCATCAAAGTCGTGGCAAACGCCGGCGGCGTGAATCCGGCAGGCCTCAGCGCGGCGCTGCAGCAGCTGATCGCACAGAGCGACCTTAAGCTCAAGGTCGCCTACGTGGATGGTGATGACCTGCGCGGGCAGCTGGACGCGCTGCGCCGCGCGGCGCCGCAGGACATGTTCACCGGCGCTGCCTTTCCCGAGGGCAAGGTGATCAGCGCCAACGCCTACCTCGGCGCCTTTCAGATCGCCGCCGCACTCGAGGCCGGCGCCGACATCGTCATCACCGGCCGGGTGGTCGACAGCGCTCTGGCGCTCGGTCCCCTGATCCACGAGTTCGGCTGGAGCGCGCAGCAATACGATCTGCTCGCCGCCGGCACGCTCGCCGGTCACTTGCTCGAGTGCGGCGCGCAGGTCACCGGCGGCACCTTCACCGACTGGCAGGAGGTGCCGCGCTGGGAAGACATCGGCTTCCCGATCGGCGAATGCCATGCCGACGGCACCCTGATCCTCACCAAGCCGCCAGGGTCCGGCGGGATGGTCTCGGTCGGCACGGTGGCCGAGCAGCTGCTGTACGAGGTCAGCAATCCCGCCGACTACATCGTGGCGGACGTGCGCTGCGATTTCAGCGATGTGACACTCACGCAGCTTGGCCCCGACCGGGTGCGCGTCAGCGGCGCGCGCGGGCGGGCACCGACCGATACCTACAAGGTGTGCCTGACCTACGAGGATGGCTGGCGCGCCATCGCCTATCAGCCGCTGATCGGCGAGGACGCCGTCGCCAAGGGCGAGCGCCAGGGGCAGGCGCTGTTCGCGCGCGCGCGCCGGCTGCTGCAGGCGCGCGGCCTGGCGGATTTCAGCGCCACAGCCTGCGTCATCATCGGTGCGGAGCGCAGCTTCGGCGCGCACGCGCAGCCGGGTGCTGCGCGCGAGGTGGTCGTCAAGCTCGTGGCCGATCACCAGGACAAGCTGGGCGCCGACCTGTTCGCGCGCGAACAGTGGACGGCGGTGTCCGGCATGTCGGTGGGGACCTCGATCAATCTTGCCACCCAGGTGCTGCCGGTGACCGGTCTGTACCTGTGCCTCATCGACAAGCGCAGCGTCACGCCGCGCCTGACCCAGGAGGGGGCAACGCTGTCGCTGCCGGATGCGCCCGGCGTGGCAGCCGCGGCGGCGTGCGCAGCCGCGGGGCCCGTCGCCAGCCCGCCGCCGGAGGCAGAAACGGTGCCGCTACTGCAGCTCGCCTGGGCGCGCAGCGGGGATAAGGGCCACCTGTTCAACGTCGCGGTTATCGCGCGGCGGCCGGAGTTCCTGCCGTGGCTGCGGGCGGCACTCACCCCGCAGGCGGTGGCGGAGTGGTATCGCCATCTGGGCCACGGTGGTGAGCCGCCCCGGGTGGAGCGCTACGAAGTTCCCGGGCTCTGCGCCCTGAATCTCGTGGTACATGATTCACTCGAGGGCGGCATCAACGCGAGCACCCAGCTCGATCCGGCGGCCAAGGGCATGGCGCAGCTGCTCCTGCGCTTCCCGGTGGCAGTGCCGGCGACGCTGCTGCAGGGCGTGCCCTGAGGGGCAGAGACTTTCACGAGGAGCGATGCACGTGGACGATTATTCCTACCTGATGAAGGGTCTCACCAAGGTCGCCACCCACAGCAGCACGCTGGTGAGCTCGTCCAAGTACCTGAACGATCCGCGCATCCGTGACTGGGTGGCGACGCACCTGCTGCGCAAGAACGGCCCCGATGCGCCCACGCCGTCCGACCCGATGCCGCTGGTGCTGGCGCTGCGCGAGGTGCAGGACGTCGACCACATCAACGAACTGTTCGCCCGCGAGCGGCGCAACAATCCGGCGCTTGACGCCTGGTTTGGCGCCGGCTACATCTCCAGCTTCAAACGCGCGGATTTGAGCGGCTACCCGCCCGACAGCGTCGGCGGGATCTTCTACAAGCAGCTGATGGACAACGACCTGCAGGTGGACATCGTGCCGCCGTTCAAGCCGCAGAACGACTACCAGTACTTCTTTCTGCGCGCCGGTCAGACCCATGATCTGGAGCACATCCTCGGCGGCGGCGGCTTCGATTTCATCGGCGAGGTGGTGCCGTATTACATGCGCCTCAGCAACGTCTTCGTCCACCTGAGTGCGGAGCTCGCCGGCGAGCTGTCGGTGTTCTCCATTCTCTCCTCGACGCGCATCATCACGCGCGCCGTACTGCACTACCCGCAGACCTGGCTCACGGTACTGGATGCCATGGAGCGCGGTGCCCGCGTCGGGCGCGAGTCCGATCCGCTCTACCTGCTGCGCTTCGAGGATGTGTTCGAACTCACCCCGGCACAGGCGCGCCTCAAGTGCGGCATCCGCGGTGTGCGCGAGGCCGACACCGCCACGGCTTCCGCGCAGTGGTGCTGAGGTGAACGCGCGCGAGCAACGGGTGGTGATCACCGGCGCCTTCGGCGCGCTCGGCAGCGCCGTGGCGCGCAAGTTCCACGCCCAGGGTGCGCGCCTCGGGCTGATCGACCATGCCCCGATACCGCCGTGGGCGGCGCACGAGTTTGCCGCACCGCACGTGCTGGTCGGCGGTGTGGATCTGACCGACGAGCGCGCCGCGGCCGCGGCATTTGCGCAGGTGACCGGCGCCACCACCGGCCTCGATGTCCTGGTGAATGTCGCCGGCGGATTCCGCTGGCAGACGGTGAGTGACGGCGACGTCGCCACCTGGGAACTGATGTTCGCCATGAACCTGAAGACCGCGCTCGTCGCCTCGCGCGCCGTGATCCCGCACCTGAAGGCGCGCGCCGGCGGCCGCATCATCAACATCGGTGCCGGGGCTGCTGCGCGCGGCCATACCGGCATGGGTGCCTACAGCGCTTCCAAGGCGGGCGTGGAGCGCCTCACGGAGGCGCTGGCGGACGAGCTTAAGGACCAGGACATCACGGTCAACGCCATTCTGCCCGGCACGATCGACACGCCGGCGAACCGGGCCGACATGCCCAAGGCGGATACCGCCCGCTGGGTCTCCGCGGAGGCGGTGGCGGATGTGATCGCCTTCCTCGCCTCGGAGGAGGCACGCGCAGTCACCGGGGCGGCCATCCGGGTATTCGGGCGCGGCTAACGGCGTGAACCGGTGACGCTTCCGCGATAGCCGCGGTCCCATTTGGATCACAGCAGCGCGGGCGGCGCTGTCAGGCTCTGGCTCCCCGTCGTGTCTGCCGGAGTCCAAAGCGCGTGCAGTTTGCAACCGATCACCCGTTCGTGCTGACCGCCAGCTGTCCGAGCCGCATGGGCACCACCGCCGCGATCACCGGCTTCCTGGCGGCGCGGCGCTTCTACCTGATGGAGATGCATCAGTTTGACGACACGCTCGCGCAGCGCTTCTTCGTGCGCATCACGTTCTGCGCGGTGCAGGGAGAGACTGCGGACCTGCCGCAGCTGCGGCGCGAGTTCGCGAGCGTCGCCGCGGCCGAGGAGCTCGACTGGCGCATCCACGACACGCGCGCGCGCACCCGCGTGCTCATCATGGTGTCCAACTTCGATCATTGCCTCGAGGACTTGCTCTACCGCCATCGTACCGGCGAGCTGAAGATGGATATCACCGCCGTGGTGTCCAACCACGTGACGCTGCAGCCCACCGCTGCGCGGCACAACCTGCCGTTCTTTCACCTGCCGGTGACGCCGGCGAGCAAGGCCGAGCAGGAGCGCCGTCTGCTCGAGCTGGTCGACTCGACGCGCACCGAGCTTGTGGTACTGGCGCGTTACATGCAGATTCTCTCGGATGAGTTGTGTGCGCAGCTGCGCGGCCGTGCCATCAACATCCACCACTCGTTCCTGCCGGGCTTCAAGGGTGCCAAGCCCTACCACCAGGCCTATGACCGTGGCGTCAAGGTGATCGGCGCCACTGCGCATTACGTGACGCACGATCTCGATGAAGGTCCGATCATCGAGCAGATCGTCGAGCGCGTCGATCACACCTATACACCGGAGATGCTGGTGGCAGCGGGCCGCGACTCCGAGCGGCGGGCGTTGTCGGCCGCAGTGCGCTACGCGATCGAGCAGCGGGTGTTTCTGAACGGCGGGCGCACGGTCGTGTTCAAGTAGCGGCGGGGGGCTCGTCCGCGGCCGCGCCGCCGCGCAGCAGCGACTCGATGCGGCGGTCGGGCACCAGCCACAGCAGCGCGACGCCGATGTAGAGCGCGACGGCGATCCAGGGGCGCACAAACGCCAGTCCGACGGCTGCAAGGTACAGCACGCCGGACAGCTTGGCCTTGCGGTCCGTGCCGCCCACGGCGCGGGCGAGCGCTGAGTCCGCGCCGTTGACGCGGATGATCTCCCGTTCGAGGATGCCGTAACACACCGCGGCCGCGAACAGGATGACGCCGTAGCCGGCGGTCGGCAGCGGTGCAAAGCCGGTCTCATCGATCCAGCGGATCAGAAACGGCACCAGCGACAGCCAGAACAACAGCGCGAGGTTGGCCCACAGCACCCGGCCGTCGATGCGTTGGGTGACCTGCAGCATGTGGTGGTGGTTGTTCCAGAACAGGCCAATGTTCACATAACTCAGCACGTAGGCGAGGAACACCGGCACGTCGGGCTTGAGCGCGGCCAGATCACGTCCCGCGGGCGTATGGAAGTCCAACACCATGATGGTGATGATGATGGCGACCACGCCGTCGGTGAACGCTTCGAGCCGTGCCGGTTCCACACTGCAATGCTACGGCTATCCACGCGGCGAAGCACTGCGGCAGGTGAGCGCCGTGCAGCAGCCAGCGGGCGCCGGCGCACGCGGTGCTAAGCTTGCGACCTCGGGGTTGCCCGGGGGCGAGCGTGACCCGCAACGAAGAGTTCATGGCCTGTCGCGATCAGCTGCTGCGCCTGCGCGCGGACTGGGCCGGCGCCTGTCGTGAGTTTCACTGGCCGCGTTTCAGCCACTTCAACTGGGTCGGCGACTACTTTGATGTCATGGCAGCGGGCAACCAGCGCCCCGCGCTGCGCGTGGTGAATGACGCCGGCGGCGAGCAGCGGCGGTCATTCGCCGAGCTGGCGCAGCGCTCACAGCAGGTCGCCGCCTACTTTGCCGCGCACGGTCTCAGCCGCGGCGACCGCCTGCTGCTCATGCTGCCGAACTGCGTGCCTTTGTGGGAGAGCCTGCTGGCCGCGATCCGCATGGGGCTGGTGATCATTCCGGCGAGCACGCTGCTCGAGCGTGCGGATCTGGCCGACCGGATCGGGCGCGGCGCGGTGCGCGCCATCCTCGCCGAGGGCGTCCTCGCCGAGCGCTTCGCCGGACTGGACGGCGCGCCGGTGCGCATCGCCACAGGCGGCGGCGCGCCCGGCTGGCTGCCGTACGAGGCCTCCTACGAGGCGCCGGCGCGCTTCAGCGCGGCGCACACGCGCGCCGATGAAGTTCTGTTTCTGTACTTCACCTCCGGGACGACCGCGCGGCCGAAACTGGTGGCGCACACCCATGTGAGCTACCCGGTCGGGCACCTCACGACGATGTACGCGCTCGGCCTGCAGCCCGGCGATGTGCACCTCAACCTGAGCTCGCCCGGCTGGGCCAAGCACGCCTGGTCGTGCTTTTTCGCGCCGTGGAATGCGGCCGCCACGGTGCTGGCCTACGACTATCAGCGCTTCGATGCAGCGGCGCTGCTCACGCAGCTGGTGCGCCATCAGGTCACGACGTTGTGTGCGCCGCCGACGGTCTGGCGCATGTTGATCCAGCAGGACCTCGCCGCCTGGCCGGTGCGCCTGCGTGAGGCAACCAGCGCCGGTGAGCCGCTCAACCCGGAAGTCATGGCGCGCGTGCAGGCTGCCTGGGGCATCACCCTGCGCGATGTCTACGGCCAGACGGAGACCTCGGCGCAGGTCGGTAACCCACCGGGTCAGCCGGTGAAGGCGGGCTCCATGGGACGCCCGCTGCCGGGCTGTCCAGTGGTGCTGCTCAACGCCGCGGGCGAGATCGCCGCGGAGGGCGAGCTGTGCATCGATCTTGCGCAGCAGCCACTCGGGCTGATGCAGGGCTATCTGGATGATCCCGCCCGGAGCGCCGCGGCCATGGGCGATGGCTTCTATCACAGCGGCGATGTCGCGGCGCGCGATGCCGCCGGCTATCTGAGCTACGTCGGCCGCAGCGATGATGTGTTCAAGTCGTCCGACTACCGCATCAGTCCGTTCGAACTGGAGAGCGTCCTGATCGAGCACGTCGCGGTGGCCGAGGCCGCAGTCGTGCCCAGCCCCGACGCGCTGCGCCTGTCGGTCCCCAAGGCGTTCGTGGTGCTGACCGCCGATGCCCGTGCCGATGCCGCGACTGCCGCCTCGATTCTGGCGCACGTGCGCCGGCGCGTGGCGCCCTACCAGCGCATCCGCCGGCTGGAGTTCGCGCCGCTTCCCAAGACAATCTCCGGCAAGATCCGCCGCGCGGAGCTGCGCGCGCTCGAGCTGGCGCGGCCGCCGCTGCCGGCGCGCCGGCCGCAGGAGTTCTGGGAGGAGGACCTGCCGGGCGAGACGCGCTGAAGCGGGTACTCCAGTCTGGGGAGCCGCCGCTTCGCGGCACGGTGCTAACCTTGACTGCCGCAGCATCTGACAGACACACGAGGTGGGCGTGAGCGAGAGCGCCGTCGTTCCCCGCGAAGTCACGCAGCAACGCCTCAACCGGGGTTACGCGCTCATCGCCGGCTACCGGCGTGAGCAGCATTACAGCGTGGCCGACCTGCTGGAAGCGCGCGCCGCGGATGCGGCGGCGCGCCCGTTCATCCTGTTCGAAGGCCGCAGCGTCAGCTTCGGCGAGATGAATGCGGGCGCCAATCGCGTGGCGCACGCCGCGCGCACCGCAGGGCTTAAGGCGGGCGACGTCGTCGCGCTGCTGATGGAAAATCGGCCCGAGTTTCCCATGGTGTGGCTCGGGTTCGCCAAGGCGGGCATCGTCACCGCGCTGCTCAATACCGCGGCGCGCGGCCGCATTCTGCGCCACGCGCTCGAGCAGACCCGCGCCGCGGCGCTGGTGTTCGGCAGCGAATGTGCCGCGCAGGTCGCGAGCCTCGAGCCGGGCGAGCATCCGCCGCTCATGTTCGTGCAGCAGGATGGCGCGCCCGGGCTGCAGGCGGAGGCGGGCGCCGTGCCTGCCCGCAGTCTGGATGCAGCGATGCATGCGGCCTCTGCCCTTGATCCCGCGGCGGCACTGCGCGCGCACGTGCAGCTGCGCGATCCGCTCTACTACATCTTCACCTCGGGCACCACCGGCCTGCCCAAGGCCGCGCTCATGAGCCACCTGCGCTTTCTCAATGCGGGCGGCGTGATCGCCGGGTTTCTCGGACTCAGTCGCGACAGCGACGTGCTCTACAACGTGCTGCCGCTCTATCACGGCGCGGGCGGCATGGTGGTGGTCTCCGCAGCGCTGCACATCGGCATTCCGATCGTGTTGCGGCGGCGTTTCAGCGCGAGCGAATTCTGGCCTGACGTGCGCCGTCACCGGGTCACCGCCTGGTATTACATCGGCGAGATCTGCCGCTACCTGCTCAACCAGCCGCCGCGGGCCGATGACCGCGAGCACACGCTGCGCCGCATGAGCGGCGCCGGTCTCAAGGCGGATGTCTGGGCCGCCTTCCAGGCGCGCTTCGGCCTCGAGATGATCTGCGAAGGACTGGGCTCGACCGAGGCCAACTACGGTTTGACCAATGTCGACAACAAGGTGGGCTCGGTCGGACGGCTGCCGTACCCGGAGCACAGCAACATCCGCGTGGTGCGCTACGACGTCGACAGCGGCGAGCACCTGCGCGGGCCGGACGGTGCGCGGCTGCTGTGCCAGCCGGGGGAGGTGGGCGAGCTGATCGCTCAAGTGCTGGAGGGCCCGGGCGCTGCGGGGTTCTTCGAAGGCTACACCTCGGCGGAAGCCACCGAGGCGAAGTTACTGCGCGATGTCTTCACGGCGGGCGACCGCTGGGTGCGCTCGGGGGATCTGGTGCGGCATGATGCCGATGACTACTACTACTTTGTCGACCGCGTGGGCGATACCTATCGCTGGAAGAGCGAGAACGTCTCAACCGAGGAGGTGGCGACGGTGCTGGCGCGCTTTCCTGGAGTCGCCGTGGCGAATGTCTACGGAGTGCGCGTGCCCGGCACCGAGGGCCGCGCCGGCATGGTGGCGCTGACCCTGCAGCCAGCGGCGCAGTTTGCCGCGCGCGCCTTCCACGAATTCGCGCGCGCGCGCCTGGCCGACTACGCCATGCCGCTGTTCGTGCGCCTGGCCGCCGCCGCCGACCTCACCAGCACCTTCAAGTTGCGTAAGATCGAGCTGCAGCGTGCCGGTTACGATCCGGCTCGCTGCCCCGACCCGCTGTTCGTGCGTGACGCGCCGGCGGGCAG